>ERZ842401.4781-NODE-4781-length-15459-cov-19.403986_pt1 | contig 15459 bp, 13 predicted proteins | sample MGYA00521270_ERZ842401 | MGnify/ENA primary metagenome ERZ842401 (study PRJEB31892, sample SAMEA3878208) | bioreactor metagenome | biome: Moose rumen | place: Sweden | collected 2011-10 | study: EMG produced TPA metagenomics assembly of the PRJEB12797 data set...
CGACAACCAGATCCACAATCTGGGACTCTACCGCTGAGCTATAGGCACCACATAAGTGATAGATAGAATAATATAGAAATCTAAAAAAAAAGTCAATAGAAGTCAGAGAACTTTTGCAAATTCTTTTAATATTTGCGGGATTACAGTGTCGAGTTTGCCCTCTATGCTTAATCCTGCTGCGTTTTTGTGTCCGCCGCCGCCGAACTTTGCTGCTATTGCGCTTACGTCTACGCTATCTCTTGAGCGGAATCCTGCGGTGCAAGAATTGTCTGTTTCTTGCCGAACAAAAAGAACTGCTTCAACTCCTTCCACTGCCAAAAGAAGAGTATACAGCGCGTCGGAATCTCTGCCCTCTGCTCCGTATTTTTTTGTGTCTTCCATTGTTTCGTATGTAACGCAAAGCTTATTATTATAATACCGCTCCACTCGATTGAGCATAATGCCTAGCAATTTTCGAGTTGAAAAAGGTTTGCCGCCAGACATTTCGTCGTATATTTTTCTCGGACTTGCCCCCCCCTCAACTAATCGAGCAGCACTCTTAAATGTTTCTGCAGAATCTTCTGTGAGAAATCTGAAATGCCCTGTGTCTGTTGAAAGCCCAAAGAAAAGCTGTTTTGCGATTTTGTCTGTTGCTTTGCCGATTATGTTTTCATATAGTTGCTGTACAAGGCAACAAGCCGCAGGAGCAGAAGGGTCTATAATAGCATTGGAAGTATTTGTATCTGCTGTTTTGTGGTGGTCAACGATAAAAGTATCGAATCCTTTTAAATCTCCGTCAATATCGCCAAGTCGGGAGAGTTCTGAGCAATCCAAGATTAAAAGCCCTGTGCGGTCTCTTTCGTCTTGTGTCATAAAAGCAAGCTCTGAAGAAAATTTCGTTGCATATTTTTTTATTTCAGGTCTTTTAAAAGGTCCTGCACTAAGAAGTTGATACGGTTTTCCAAAATGCTCAATGATACTAGCCATTGCGATACAGCTAGAAACACAATCGCCGTCGGGTTCTTTGTGTCCTGCAATTAAAAAAAAGTCGTGGGAAACAATGAAGTTTTTGAATGATGTGCATTGCTCTGTTGTGATAAGTTTCATTTTTGCATATCCTTGCAAGTAAAAGTAGTGTTTTTCTATTATAAGAAAAAAAATACGTCTGAACAATAGAGCTCAGACGTATTCTTTTGCAAAAAAAAGTCAAAGTGATAAAATCTAGTTATTCTACCAAATCAACGCTTGTAACACCTTCTGCAGAAAGCTTTGAATCACGGCTTAAAACGCCCCAAACAGAATCTGCTTTATCTTCTGGCACATTCAAAACAACCTTATAGAATTCGCCTTCCTTCTTGATGACAGTGATATATGGAGTGAGCTGTCGTGGCAAGAAACGAATCTGGAGCTGGCAAGGGCGGTCTTTGAGCCACTGTTTAGGAACAACGCACTGTCCGACAGAAAGCCCTGCTTTTGCATACTTTATGATATAAGCATCTCTGCCCTCCAAAACTCTGTAGATAGATGCACTTTCATAAGAATAAACAGACTCATTGTCTCCATGCTTCCATGTAGCTGTAGCGAATGTCGGCAATACCATACAAAGAGCAAATAATGCTAGTAATACGAACTTCTTCATGTTTTCCTTCCTTGTGCTAACAATGCTTCCCCGTTCGCTATATAAGGGATAGCATTATGGCTTTTATTGTGTGCTTTCTGTTTTCAGCCTGCTCCCAAACTTTGCTTTGTGAACACTCGAAAACTTCCTCTGTAACCTCTTGTCCCTTGACAGCGGGCAAGCAATGGAGAAAAATGGTGTCTTCTTTGCCTGTTGCAGCCATAAGATTTGAGTTTACTTGGAATGGGGAAAGCAATCGGGTGCGCTCATCCTTGAGTGCTTCTTCACCCATTGAAACCCATACATCAGTATACAAGCAATCGGCAGCTTTTACAACTGAAATTTCGTCAGAAATCGAAATCTTTGCTCCAGATTCTTCGGCAAATGGCGTACAAATGTCGATAATTGCTTTATCTGGAAACAATTCCTTAGGGCTATATATAGAAAAATGTATTCCCAATTTTGCACAAATAAGCATAAGAGAACGAGCTACATTATTTCTCCCGTCGCCACAAAATGCCATTTTCAGCCCTTTTAAATAGCCGAAATGCTCTTTTAGTGTCATTACATCTGCTAAAACTTGTGTCGGGTGAAACTCATCGGTTAAGCCGTTTATAACAGGAACTCCTGAATAGTGCGCTAACTCTTCGACGTGTTTTTGCTTAAAGCCTCTAAACTCTATCGCAGAAAACATTCTCCCCAGCACTCTCGCAGTATCTCTTACGCTTTCCTTTGCGCCAAGTTGTATGTCGTCCGTAGACATAAACACAGGATGACCGCCTTCCTCGCCGAATGCCGTTTCAAACGAAGAACGAGTTCGAGTAGAACGCTTTTCAAAAATAAGTGCGATTGTTTTTCCTAAGAACCGCTGATGGATTTCGCCTGCGTGCGCTTGCTTTTTTACAAGAAGTGCATAGTCAAGAATCTGTAGTATCTCATCAGCCTTATAATCAATCCAATTTAAAAGCGACCTTCCCTTGAATGGCGTGTCAAATTTCTCTATATCCATCGTAAACCTCCGCATATCTATTTCAGATATTGTATATTTTTGCAGTATTTGTGTAAAGGTATGCAAGAATATGCAATAATATATTATATATATGCGAAAAGGCGACTGTTAGGCAAGTATTTTATCGATACTAGATAGCTCATCATCTGTGAAATCCATCTTTTCAATGATTTTCACATTCTCTGCAATCTGTTCCGCTCTGCTTGACCCTGTTAAAACAGAAGTTAATCTGTCTTTTCTCAAGTCCCAAGACAATGCCATTTCTGCTATTGTCTGACCGCGATTTTCTGCAATTTCACTCAGTGCTTTGACCTTTCTTACAATATCCTCCGTTATGTTTTCTTTCTTTAAGAATACGCTATGCGTAGCTCGGCTTCCCTCTGGGATTCCGTTTAAATACTTTGAAGTTAAAAGCCCCTGTGCAAGCGGACAAAACGCAATGCTGCCTGCTCCCACAGTTTCAAGTGCGTCAAAGAGATTATCTTTTTCCGCATCGCGAGCAAACATATTGTAGCGGAACTGATTGATTAAAAGGGGAGTACCCAAATCTTTTAGAATTGCCGCTGCAAGTCGTGTTTGTTCTGCATTATAGTTAGAAATGCCTACATAAAGAGCTTTTCCGCTTTTTACAATGTCTGCCAAAGCCATCATTGTTTCTTCAAGCGGAGTGTCGGGGTCAGGGCGATGATGATAGAAAATATCGACATACTCCAAGCCCATTCGCTTCAAACTTTGGTCAAGGCTTGCAATCAGATACTTTCTGCTGCCCCAGTTCCCGTAAGGTCCTGCCCACATTTCGTATCCAGCCTTTGTTGAAATCACCATCTCATCGCGATAGCTCATCAAATCGCTTTTTAAGATACGACCGAAGTTTTCCTCTGCACTTCCTGGCTCATGTCCGTAGTTGTTCGCAAGGTCAAAATGCGTAATGCCGCAATCGAACGCCGTAAACAAGAGCTGCTTTTGGTTCTCTATCGAATCTACAGAACCAAAGTTGTGCCATAGCCCAAGCGATACACGAGGAAGCAGCAAGCCGCTTTTTCCGCACCGCTTGTATTTCATTGTTTCATATCGTTTAGAATTTGCTTTGTACATATTTTATATTATATACTATATTTTTGTAAAAACAATAGTAGACCTGTTCGGAAACAGTATGTCATTGCCGTACTTGATACGGCAATCTATTGCAATATAGGCAAAAAGATTATCGGGTCGAGCCCGATAATGACAATTATCGAACAGGTCTAATTTTCTTACATTCATAATTAGGGAAGGAAAAGAAATTGTGAAAGGGACATAAAAAAAAGACCAGCCGTATTTGACTGGTCTGATACACGATATTGGATTTGAACCAATGACTTCCACCGTGTGAAGGTGGCACTCTACCACTGAGTTAATCGTGCATTCGATGTAATCTATTATAGCTAATGCACAAAATATTGTCAATAAAGTGAAGCGATTTTTTTTCAATTTTACAAAAATGCAAAGAAATCTTACTTTTCTAATCTTTCTTCCACTTCATATATCACGCTATCTGGTGTGCTTGCTCCTGCGGTGATGCCGACGGTGTCTAGCCCTAAAAAATGCTCTGGCAACTCGTCTGCACTTTCTATAAAAGCGACGTTGTTTGAAAGTTTTTGCGCACTCAAAAAAAGCCGTTTTGTATTTGCGCTTTCTTTTCCGCCGATTACAACAATCCCGTCAACTTCTTTTGCAAGCTCGGTCAATGCTTCTTGCCTCTCTTTTGTTGCAGGGCAAATCGTATTAAAGATTTCGATAGAAGAAACAGGAGCGGCTTTTAGCTCTGCGGAAATTGCTTCAAACTCTTTCGGGCTGAACGTTGTTTGGCTGAGCAAAATCACTTTTTTCTGCTCTAATGCTCCGCTGTCAATGAGTTTTATCGTGTCTTCTTTGCATTCCACAAGATAAAAAAATCCTGCTTTGCCGCCGCTTGCTTCTTCCGCGTATCCTGCAATTCCTGTAACTTCTCCGTGATTTTTGTCGCCTGCTAAAACAACGGTAAATCCCTGCTCAACATATTCAGCCGCTCTTTTTTGGCTTATCACAACTCTCGGACACGTTGCATTTATCACGCTACAGCCTTTTTCCCGTAGTTTTCTCTCTAAGAACGGCGGTACTCCGTGCGCACGAATTATAACGGTATCTGCTTTTTGCAAGCTCTCAATATTGTCTATCGAAAGGACGTGTAAGCCGCGTTCAGAAAGGGCTTTGAGCGCGATTGGATTATGAATAAGTGGACCGAGCGTGAATACACGGCCTGCATTATTTTCGGCGAGTGCCTTTTCTGCGCTATTCACTGCACGGCGGACACCCATACAATAGCCTAAGACTTTTGCACGCTTTATTGTCATTTTTTCTCCTGTAATTACTATAGTAGAGATAAAAAAACAAGGGAGCTTTTCCACCCCCTTGCATTTTATGAACGTTACGCTACTAAAAAGCCTTTATGAGTTTTGCATCTGAATAACATGCTCATTCTTTACTTCGTGCTTGAAAACGTGGATAGAATCCTTTCCAGGTTTCCAATTTCGGCGGATAAATGAAATCAAGCCGCTTGAAATAAAGATAGATGAATAACAACCGCTCAAAAGACCAACGATAAGCGCAAGGGCAAAGTCCTTAATGCTTCCGCTCGTAAAGACATACAAAGACACAACTGCAAACAACGTTGTAATCGTCGTAATGAGAGAACGGCTTAATGTTGCAGACAATGCACTGTCAAGAACATCGTTAAATGTCTTTGCTTCTGTCGTAAACATATCGTTACGCACACGGTCAAGAATAACAACAGTCGCGTTTATAGAGTAACCGACGATTGTCAGAATTGCCGCGAGCGTTGTTGTTGAAAACTCTAGCTGTGTCCACGTCATAAACGCTAAGACAACAAGCGCATCGTGAACGATAGCAACAACAGAACCAAGCGCGAAATCCCAGTGGAAACGGATTGCCGCGTATGCCCAAATCAAAAGCAATGTTGCCGCTACAAGCAAGAACGCAGAGCGAACAAGGCTTGTTGAGAATTGAGAGCCGATGAAGTCCGTTTTTACCACTGCGATTTTCTCTGCACCGAACTTATCGCTTAACGCTTTTGTAACTCCGTCTGCAAGTGCTTTAGAGCTGTTTTCTTTGCCTGAATCTCCTAAGCGAATCTGATAGCTGTTTGCAGCAGATTCACCGAGTTCTTTTATTGCAATGCCGTCAAAAGAAGAGAGGGCAGAGCGCACTTCTTCTACAGAAATATCTACATCATACGGCACATAAAGGCGATACTTTTCATTGGTAATCTGTGCAGAAGAAGCGGAATCCACAAACAGATTATACGTTGAATCGTCTGCTTTTCCCACCACAGAAGCCGAAATGCCTTCAATAGAATTGAGCGCATCGCTCATTTCTTTTACAGTCGGATATTTGTAATATGCAAACTCTTCTGTACGGTTTTCAGCTCCCGCACCGCTGATGATAAGATTGAACGAAGCGGCTGTTGCCTCTGCCCTGATGTTTGCAGAACCAGAATAAGAAAGCTCGATAGCAGGAGGCGCAATGCGAACCTCTTCAATAAGACCTGGCTTAAAGTCAAGTCCGAAGTTTATGCCGCGCACTGCCATTCCCACAATGCCGCTCACGATAATAGCACAGCTAATAACAGCAGCAGCCAAGAAGCCTTTGCTGAAATGAATAATCTTTTTCATTAGTTCTTCCTCCAGCTGATGCTGATTGTTTTCTTTTTCATTGTCTGTGTGTTCCAGTCAAAGATAAGACGAGATACAAAGAGAGCTGTAAATACAGAAGATACAACACCGATTGCAAGGCTCACCGCAAATCCTTGAATTGTACCAGTACCAAGCTGAGACATAAAGATTGCAGCGATAAATGTCGTGATGTTAGAGTCCATAATAGCCCAGAATGCGTTGTCAAAACCGTTTGCGATTGCTGTGGCTCGTGGGCGACCAAGTGCGATTTCTTCTTTTATGCGCTCAAAGATAATTACGTTTGCGTCAACTGCCATACCGATAGTCAACACCATACCAGCGATACTTGAAAGCGTGATTGTGAGGTTAAATGCAGACAAGATAGAGAACATAATATACAAGTTCAACACCTGCGCAATAACCGCGTTAAATCCAGCACCCTTGTACCAGACCAGCATAAAGATAAGAATCAAGAGAAGACCGACGCTCAACGCCATTGCACCTTGATGAATCGCTGTTTCGCCAAGAGAAGCACCGATGACCTGCTGACTTTCCACGCTGAGCGGAACGGTAAGCCACGCTGTCTGCAATACTTTCTGCAAGTTCTGCGCTTCCTGCAAGCTAAAGCCCGAAATCGCCACGCGACCGCCAGGAATAGGCTCGTTGATGTTTGCACGGGATTTTATCTTGTTGTCAGAAACGATAGCCATAGACTGATTTACATGGCTTGCGGTAAAGTCGCCGAAAATCTCTGCTCCCTCACTGTCGAGAACGAAGTTTACCTGTGGGCGATTAGTGATGTTTTCTGTTCCCACATCTGCGCTCTTGATATGCTGACCATCAAGCACGATTTCTTTCTTTACGACGACAAACCCAATTCTCTCATCAAGACCGTAATCGTCTTTGACATAGTAGCCGAACACTTCGCAGTCATCAGGAATGATAGACGGGTCAATCAAGTTACCTGCTGCGTCAAATGTGCTGTTCGGGTTTTTAGAATAATAAGACATAAAGCTGTTTGTTGCATTATCATCGACTAAGCGGAAATTGAGGATACCGCGACCCATAATAATGCTGTTAATCTGGTCTGCTTCTGCAGCTCCAGGAAGCTCAATGTATATTCTGTCTTCGCCTTGCTGACGGATTACAGGATTAGAAAGACCGAAGCGGTCGATACGGCTTGTAAGGTTTTCAATCGCCTGCTCCATTGCCTGCTTTTTTAAGACATCATCGCTGATAACGGTGTCTGCTGTTTTCTGAGCGGCGACAACGCTGTCAAGGTCTGCTTTTACAATGACGTTCATACCGCCAGAAAGGTCAAGACCGAGCTTTACAGCGTTTTCATAGTATTCTTTGTTTTTGAGGATTTTATCTCTGTAGTGTCCTTCAAAGACAGAAAGAAGCTCTTGCTTTGAATCAAATGCCTCTAGCACATCTGTAACACTCATCGGAGAGCTTACTTTTTCGCCGATGAGCTTGTAATTTTTCTTAGCAACCTTTTCAAGCCACGCATATTCTTCGGTAAGCTGAGAATCTGGATTAGCGCGTGCTAAACCAAAAATCATATCAATATCAGTATTCGCTTTATCGGTAGAATAATCCTTGATTTTTTCCAATGAACCTAAAGCCAAGTTCTGCTCTTCTTTCGGTGTGCGCACATACCAGCAAAGGGAAGGCCACAGAAATGAAAAACAAAGAGCTAAAACTGCAATAAGAACAAACAAACGCGCTCTCTTACTTCTCATCTTTAGACTGCTCCGTTTTGTTTTCTTCGATTTTTTCTGATTTTTCAGTCTTGTCTGACTTGTCCATCTTTACGACTTTTTCTTCTTTTTTGTCAGTGAGGACAGTAGAGATAGCAGAGCGATTGAATTCAATCTTTGTGCCGTCATCAACTTTTACAATAATTGTTGTTTCTTTAGGCTGGCTGACAACTCCGTGAATTCCGCCGATGGTAACAACCTTGTCGCCTTTTTTAAGAGCGGCAATCATCTTCTCGGTTTCCTTACGCTTCTTGTTTTCTGGGCGAATCATAAAGAAATAAAAAATGGCGATGATTAACACTAACGTGATAGGCATCATCATCGCGCTGCCTGTTTGAGCGGCAGCGTCCTGCAATACTAACTGAATAAAAGACATATTCGTTCCTTCCTTAGCATTTTTGGATAAAAAAATAAAGGTGTAGCATAGAATACCATTTCATTTTTTTACCGTCAAGTAGTGTATTCGATACGGCATTATTATTCTATATAATATCGTTGTTTTTGCGGTGCTGTTTTTCCCACGGTCGTACATCATTCGCGCCACGACCGTAAGCATAAGGGAAGAACGGCCGTAAGTGTGTTATGTTTACGACCGTTCTTGCTCCTCACTTACGGTCGTATATATTTTTCTCCCACGGTCGTGGAATTTTTTTTCCTACGGTCGTGGGAAACGTATGACCACGGTCGTGGGAGAAAGATACCTACGGTCGTAGAAAAAAAATTAACGCTTGATGAGATTTTCTAGCTCGCTATTGAGCTGTAGATAGATTTCGTTGTTAGGATTTAGTGCAACTACTTGCTTGAGATAATATTGCGCTTTGCGGTATTCTTTTTTCTGGTAGTAAAATTCGTAGAGACGAAAGAGAGAATCGGAGTTGCGAGGGTTTGAGGTAAGGCTTGAGCGCAGTGCATTTAATATATCATCGTCGCTTGTTACTACAAAAGAGGTTTCGTAGTATAAAAAACTGCGCATTTTAGAATTAGCACTCGGCAAAAGTCCGTCGATAAGCGATTTTGCTTCTGAGGTGTTTCCGAGCGCGATGAGAACTTTTATATACTGCTGAACAACAGTGTCGCTTTGTGAATTTCTTAAATAAAGATTATGCGCAATATTCCACGCCTCATCATTTTTTTTGAGAGCCAAGCATATATTGATATAGCTGAATTGCAAATCTTCTGATTCAGGCAAAAGCGATAAGAGATGACTTGCCGCGCTATACGCCTCTTGCCATTTTCCGTTTTTTATTAAGTCGTTCAGATTTATTTGCAATGCGCTAACATTTTCAGGGTCTTTTTCTATTATCTTCGCCGCAAGTTCTCCCGCTGTTTTTCCTGCAACTTTGCCTCCTGTAATAGAAGCAATTTGAGAGGCAAAACTTAAAATCTCGCCATCATCTGGATAGCGAGAAATAGCCTCTTCGATAGTGGCTAAAGAAGCGGTGTTGTTTCTGTTCCAATAGTGTTGCAATTTTGCGCGAAGCAAAAGATAATCACGGCTAGAAGAATCGGTGCGCGAATAGACATCGAGCAAAGAAGCCGCTTTGATATACTCTTTTTTCTCAAGCAATATTTTCACGCGAAACAAAATGTATTGCATATTTTCAGGCTCTTGCTGCAAAACGCGCGCTACATATTCTTCACAAGAGGTGTAATCTTGTTGCAAAAAAGAAGTTTCGGCGCACAGCTTCAAGACTTCCAGGTTTTGCGGATAGCGGTCAAGCAAAAGCTCGGCGGACATTCGCGCGGCTGAATAATCTTGCGATTTTAAGTATGATTCCGAGAGTGCATACGATATTTGAAAGCAATTCGGTGCGTCTGCGTTTGCTACTTTTAAATAGGTAATTGCTTCTTTATAGCGATTCATCTTGCAAAGAAGTTTACCCATAAGGTAATTGGCAAGAACAGATTTCGGGCGCATATCAAGCGATTTTTTTAAGTCTTGATAGGATTTGTCAAAGTAATCATTATGCAGAGGAGAGGCGACAACTAACAAAGATGGCAAGACGGTAGAAAGAAAGTCTTTTTGTCCTGTGCTTACGTCGTAAATGCCGTTTTTTACTGATTCGATTGCACCTGTGTAAGAATTTTTTGTTGTAACAACAGGCGCGTCCCATGTAATTCGCTCTCCTGTCCATGCGATTTCCATGATAGAGCGCGCAACCGATAAAATGACTTTTTCATCTTCTTTGTATTCAATAGCGGATTTTCGTATTTGAGCCACAGCGGCGCGAATAGAGTCTGGTGAGCCGTTTTCAAATTTGGAAAGTACCTCTTCGCTTAAAGACACAAAATAGACGTAATTTGCTGACTTTGGCGCACTAAGCGTAACAGCAGATGAATCAGAGGAAGCAGCTTTTGATTTTTTTTTCTTTGCAGCATTGCATGGAAAGACGCAAACAATAAGCAGCAACAATACAGCTATGCGCGTCCTATTCCTCCTGTTGCTCATTACTTATCACCTTCAGAACCTCTATTCTCCATTTCCGAATCATCATTCATATACGGAAAATTCTTTTGATGAGTTTGCTGGTAAAAAAATACTATTACCAATATCAGACCCAACAATATTATTATAATCGGAACTGCGATTGAAGCAAACTTCTTGAAAGATAATCCCACGATATGAAGAGAAAAAGGCAGTAAAAAGAGTCCTGAAAATAAAAGAGCAATGCCTGGAAAAAGATAGACGGACTTTATGCGCTTTGTGCGATATAGACCTGCAGGCAGCAGAGAAAGACCTGAAGAAACGACGAGAAACGGCCAGAGTTCATTGAGCTTTAATCCAGAAACATTTGTATCGATGATGAGAGCGAGGATACCAAAGAAAACGAGATTTGTGCCGACAAAAATCAAGAGATAGTTTTTGAAGCAGGCGATAGAAAAAAATAAGATTACCATTCCAAAGCCAGACAAACACATAAAGCGCAAAAATACGCTCAAACCTGTTGTGCCTTTTGCGGAAAACGAAACTAAAAAGTAAATGCCAAAAAGAATGCAGCTTAAACCAAATGCAAGCAAAAAGTTTTGCAGGCTATTAAATATCTTCATCTTATCTCCGCTTTTTGAAAATAGGTGCTATCAATAGAATACTACAATAAACTTATTCTGACAACATACAAAACACGATGTTTTTTAGATATGAATATGCCGATGTTTTATAGTATGTCGGGTTACTTGCTTGACAGTTATTGCTATTTATCGCAAAATAGGATTTAGTTATGGCAAAGAAGAGTAAAACAACAGGTGAAAACATATTTTTGCGCTTTATTCATTCGATTATTGGTGGCGGAGACCCAGAAGCAGACAAAAGGAGACTTCTGAAAAATATATCGAAGGATTTATCAAAATCAAAGTTTAAGTTTTACAAATATAGTGCAAACGAAGTTCTCCCTGCATTTGGAAAGTTTTTTTATGAGTTGTATAAAGCTGTTTCCCCTGCACAGCTTATGTTTCAAGGCATTCAAAATCCGAATGCTCTCAAGAATCAAGTTGTCGATTTTTCTTTGAATGATACGCAGAAAGCCTTACTTGAAGAACTTTCTGAAGAGTCAATCATAGAACTTTCAAAGTCGATGTCGTTTAAAGACTTGAATACAAAGATTCAAAAAAATACTCAAACATTTATGAGTGAGTTTGACGGCGATAGAATCAATCAAATAGATGATTTGTATTCACAGATGATGGCGTTCAAGGCTTTTTGTTCCTATGATTTTTATTTCTTGCTCAAAAAGTTTTCAGCAGGCGTAAAAGAACACGATTTTAATGTTCAGCCGAAATTTGACGCAATTACTGCACAATATATTGCAGAAGATTTAAAAGACTTTATCACTGTCGCATGGGCTCTTCCGCTTGATTCTGATTGGACAGAACTTTTTAAGCTCTTAAAAGCGTACAAAACAGTAGAGCCAATTCCTCTCCCTGTGTGGAAAAAAATCGTTTCTCGATTAAAACAAGTAAAGGATTCCCGCACGATAGAAATGATTATTCAGCTTATCACAAAAGACCCGTTCTATATTTGTGATGTTGAAGTGTTGCATGACCATGTTATTGACGCGTACCTTGATAAAATGAGAAGTCAGTCTACAAATACGCTTAAAAAGCTGCAAGCAGACCGCAAAAACTCTCAGATAGATAGCCTTTTGCAACAGATTTTCGGTACGACATCGGTATCAAGATTAAAGAATTACACATCGCAAATGAGTGCAAATCTTGAGAGAAAGAATGTCGGCAGCTATCAATATTGTTCACCATTGAGTTATCTAAAGGCGTTCTTGGTGGATTATGTTAAAAAAGACGTACGAGAATACTGCGATTTGGTTCTTATCCGCGGTCAGTGGGTAACGAATTCTCTTTCTGGAGAAATGTCTAATGCGTATCATGGTCTTCTTGAAATCTCTGACAAGATTACAGAGCTTGATAATTCTCTTGCTGATGATGGACCTGTCGGCTCTAAGATAAAAACGCTTTTGCCTCGCATTGGACACGACCACGAAAGCGCGAACATCATAAAGACCAAGGTGAAAGATTCAAATGACCTTGCTCGTTCTTATATGAAGCAAGCCGCTCAAGAGCTTGTTGTGGTTGCAAAGAATACAAAAGCGTTGCTTGAAGATTATGCAAAGCCTCACGGAGAGCTTATTATTAACTGGAAAGAACTTGACCGCTCTGCAGAACACCCGATTAAAGAGCTTGGTGTTGAAGTTTATAAGAAGATTTATACTTTTGTCCAGTTGATGAAGACGTTCTTACAGTAGCAATATAATTAAGTAAGAATAGATTCGATAAAAAGATACGCTGTACGTTATCGAGTATGGCGTATCTTTTTATACAAAGTGAATACCTTGCTAGACGTGGCTGTAACGTGGTAATATCTCGCTTGAACATATATGGCAGAAAAAATAAAAGAGAACCTTGCTGGTAAAACAATTGGAAAATATCTCGTTAAAAAGGAAATAGCACATGGTGGTATGGGGGTGGTGTACGAAGCGGTGCACCCAGAGCTTGGAAAGCCTATCATCATAAAAGAGCTTACTATCCATAAAAAAGAAATCGCGGAACGCTTTAAGCGCGAAGCTCTGATATTGATGGATATGCAAAGCCAATACATCGTAAACACATACGACTATTTTCAAGACGGTAAATCCCGCTATATTGTAGAAGAATTAGTTGATGGAATGTCGCTTAATAACCTCATTTTGCATCACGGAAAATTGCCTTGCAATATTGCACTTATTATATTTTTGAATGTGTGCCATGCGCTAAAGTTTGCTCATAGCAAGAATATCATTCACCGCGATATAAAGCCTGCGAATATCCTTTTGTCGAAGAGAGCTGAAGTAAAGCTGGCGGATTTCGGTATTGCTGGCAACGAAAAAGATAAAAACATCTCTGCAATCGATTCTATGGCGGCAACAAAGAAATTCGATGATTTGGGATTGACGCAGGCAAAATCTTCTATGGGTACTCCTGCCTATATGGCTCCCGAACAGTTTACCGATTCAAGTTCTGTCGATAAAACTGCTGATATATATTCTCTAGGCATTATGCTTTTTGAAATGCTTACAGGAAAGCGACCTTTTGGCGGTGGCTCTTCTATGCAAGAAACGTATTCCGAGAGATTAGCTCATAAGCATGTTCCGCTTGGTGCGTTGTATAATGAAAAAATCCCGTGGCGTATTTACTGGATGATTCGAGTAATGACGATGAGCAAACGGGAAAAGCGGTATCAAAGCATAGACCCTATTATCCGCATTGTTACACGATATTTAAAATCCTATAATCAAAAAGAGCTTTTAACTCAAATCAGCCGAATGGTGCGCCATTACGCTGCTGGCAATGTAACGCACTACGAGATACGCCCTGTTCTTGCTCGCAGAAAAACATCGTTGTGGGTGTCGCTATCGATTAGCGTGCTGATGATTTTGTCGTGGCTTTTTGTTACGGCTGTAAAAGAAAGATTTTTTTATCGCATCAGTCCATTTCACAAAAAGGTAACAGTAACAGTGAGCCTCCCTTATAACAGCGTATATTCTTCGGATTTATCTGCAATAGTTTATTTTTATCGGCTTGATGGCGAAAAAGAAACTGAGATAAAAGCGATGCGAAGCGGATTTGTGAGCGAAACGACTGAAAAGGCTTATGGGCATAGCGTTAAGAAGCTGTTTTCAAATAATATTTGGCTTAGAAAGGGAAAATACAGAGTAAAAATTACGATGGGGCAATATTACATATTAGCGAATATGTTTATTGATTCTACTTCGAAAGATGATTTGATGTTTGATTATATTACTATGCAAAAGCGTCCGCTTAAAATTTCTATGACAGTAAGGGGTGTGGAGTTTGATAAAAATACAAATAGCAATCGCTATGTTGACATTACAGATAATGTAAAAAAATATGTATTCTATCAAGGGCGTTGGCAACTGCTTTCTGATGTTTCAAATCGTCTGACGACTGGGGGAGAGTGGAAAATAAAATTGTCTGCAACTGGATACAAAGATGAAATCTTTACTGCGAATGTGGATTGGTTTCAAACTGAACTGCATATCTATACAGATATGCAGTGCGACGACATAAAAGAAAGCCGTTAATTTCTATTCTTTTATTCCACTCTTTTATACGGCGAAAGTAATTGTTTTACTTCATCGCTTAGCTCATACGAAAGGAAACCGAGTGAATCTATCTCTTGGCTTTCGTTCATCTCCAAATACAGTGCGTGCCGTTTCTGCAAGAAGGTTTTTACGATAGCCTCTGCGATTTCTGTTTGTCCCTCTCCGCTGTCAAAGCCTGCAACATAGTGCAATCTGCATGTATTGTTATCGTGGGCATGAGATGAAAGACGAATAGATTTGTCGTCAAAAGAGATTTCACTTACATCAATATCGCGCTGTTCCTCTGTGTCCACAATGGAAATCACGTTTTTTATCGGTATTTCTCGCGGTCGTATTTCTGCCTGCACGACTTTTACGTCTTCTCTGATTTTTCTCAAGCTCAAGAAGCGAGATAGATAATGTTCTATAGCGACATGTGAACTGTTCAAAAGCACTTCATCGATAGCTCTTGTTTTTTCGTCGAGCAGTAAAATCTGTTTTAGCGTTTCATACGGCAAGAAAAGATTGTGGTGGACATAGCCGCGTGAGTAATCAATCGTGCCGTCAATATCAATTGATTGGTCAAGTCTGTCCTCATAGAATTCGGTGATGGTATCCATTAGTAAGCTCCAAAAGTAAAGAGTAGAAACATTCTTCCTTATGAAAAGAGTATACTAAACTATTTTATTTTGCGAAAGTAGCTTGTAAAGCAATTAAAAATATCGTACTATTTATTATTATGCTAGATAATATTTTGACTTTCATTTTTGGCTCTCAAAGGGAAAGAGAT
>ERZ842401.4782-NODE-4782-length-15458-cov-3.625398_pt1 | contig 15458 bp, 18 predicted proteins | sample MGYA00521270_ERZ842401 | MGnify/ENA primary metagenome ERZ842401 (study PRJEB31892, sample SAMEA3878208) | bioreactor metagenome | biome: Moose rumen | place: Sweden | collected 2011-10 | study: EMG produced TPA metagenomics assembly of the PRJEB12797 data set...
TTGATAATGATGTCATATTTAATAACCTTTCGAGTCTCAAGTGTTCCATTTGCGGTCTTAAGTTCTACCGCATAGGAATGATCCTCGATATCCTTTATAGGAAGAACACCCTCTTTTGTATACTTTGCAATTGCATCATTAATGCTTTCAATGGATGTCATCCATGGAAGATTATGAACTCTGAGAATCCATATATTTGGCCTTCTCTTATTCTCTTCTATGGTGATAGTAGATCTCATATGAAGAGATCCTACCCCTGTATCGCAAATCTGTCTGAGAGATCCATTGTCAATGATATCACATCCAGTCGGGCTGTCCGGCATCATATAAATATTGCCGGCATCTGGGTTCTTTAGCAGTTTCTTTACAATCCGAATGATATCCGGAATGTTATAAGGAGGAACACAGAATGGATTTGTTGCAATCCCGAATCCTCCATTTACCAGAATATTCGGATACTTAGATGGAAGAGCCAAGGGCTCAAAATCATCTTTTGCAGTGTTAAAGATCTTTTCAATACAATCGTCGTCATAGTCCGAGAAGAAACAATCTTGCGCATACTTACTCATTGTCATCTCAGTATAACGCATTGCTGCATTGCCGCTTGGATGCTCATCGTTTCCAAAATTTCCTGTTCCTTCAATCAATGGAACGGGATTCGTAAACGGCTGCGCCATACCTACAAGTGTCCCATAAATAGATCCATCTCCATGTGGGTGATATGTCATAGTATCACCCACAATTACAGAACTTTTCTTTGGCCGTGTCCCAGGGAATGATTTCTTCTCATATAGAATCACTAACCCCCTTCGTTCCACTGGCTTCAGTGAATCTGCCAATCTCGGAAGATGTCGCATCAGATTTACATTCTGTAAGAAATAGAGCATTGCATCTTTGTCAAAAGATCCAACATTCTCATCCATCACATTATCTGAAACCTGCTCATTTTTGAAGTCCTCTTCCGTTACTCCAAACCATATTTTTGATTTTTCTAAAGCTGATAGCTTATCAGACTTTTGTTTCGCCATGTTTTACACCTCATTCCTAATTGTCAAGATCCAGATAACTGATCTCTGAGTTTCGTAAAAGTTCCTGCCGTTCTTTACGCTTCTTTTCCGATTTAGCATGAAGAAGATCAAATACTTCTAGGGTTTCTTTGATATCTTCCACAGTGAACCGTATCAGCTTCCGAACCTTCGGATTCAATGTTGTGGCAAAAATTACCTTCGGTTTCATTTCACCTATCAACTCATAATTGAGTTAGACTATGTCTTATGTTTTTTCACATCGCATCATTTCAACTTATTGTCTACTCTACTAGGCTTATAGCCGTTCGATAGTCGTTGTACATTATATTTGATCATACCTGCTTCATCTTTTTAGCATGATCATTATAAATTATTTGCTCCTAGTTTTGTAATTCTAGGAATTAAATGCATTTAATAAGAGCAAGTTTGTCTACCCTTATAACGTTGCTGAATATCAATGGTGTATGTTTTCTCCATCTTGTACAGGAATTCTCCAATCGTATATCGAGTATACTCTCCGTCTGTATCATTCTTATTCTTCACATGAATATACAAAGAATCATTATTACTAAGAAGCTTCATAAACTTCTTTGCATTATTCCAGAAAATATCATCCACAATCAGAGATGTGCTTTCTCCATCATTTGAACCAGTGATTGTCTCACTTGCTGCGTTATATGCCAACTCTGGATATTGATCAGTAATCATTTGCCCAAATTCCTTGTCATTCTTTGACATCATATATGCATAACATACGAATTCAAGAATCATCAGATTTCCAGAAGAAGCGCGTGCTTCCAAGTGGTCTAATTCCGTAGTATACTCTGTATTCATCTTTAGCCACCGATAATATTCCTTCTTCTTTAACGGTACTACGTTATTCTTGTCTCCGGGAACCTCGATAGCAATCTCACTGTTATTCGAAATGATCTGGTTAATCACATCATTATACTCACTTCGTGAATACAATAAGATGGAACCCTTATACCATTTCTTTGCTGTCTTCTCATTTAAGATATACAACGGTGGAAGTGCCTTATAGACTTTTCCTTGAAGGACGAGTTCCGGTAAATGACAAATAAAGAATAAGAGAATCAGGGACGTGATATTCGATCCGTCAGCATCGGCATCTGCTTCAATAATAATCTTTGAGAAGCGAAGCTTCGCAATATCAAATGTTGTTCCAATTCCGCACCCAAGTACATTTACCATATTACGGAAAACCGTACACTTCGTAATAACCTGTGTGGATGTCATACCATGAGTATTCGGTACAACACCCATTACTCCAAACACAGCCTGATAAGAACTATTCCGAGCAGTATCCACTGCAACTGCAGCTGAATCTCCCTCGGCAATAATAATCTCAGAATATCCATTCGAATTGCGGTTTGCCAAAGGATAATACATAGGAATACTATTCTCATCCATGAAAGAGATATTCTTCTTTAGTTCTTTTCCTTTAATCTTATGAGCTTCCGTCCGAACCTTTGCAATTGTACGAAGGTATGCAATGATCTTTCGAAGTAATGCGTTATTTGCATTGAAATGCTTATACAATGCATCCATGAGCATCCTCTTTCCAGTACGAAGAATATCGTCATTCGATACTCTTGATTTGTGCTGCCCTTCAAATGCAGGATCTTTATGCTTGCAATTCACAACGAAGATCAATCCTTTTCGGCAATCCTCAAAGGTTACCTCATACTTCGCATTCGGATCTAACTTCTTTGCTTCTCTACAGAAGAAGTCACAAATTGCCCTCTGTGCAACTACTTCATGATTACCTCCTTCTGTAGTATGAATGTAGTTACAATAGCTATCAATGAGTAGCTCTTCAATCGTCGGATCATATGAAAACGACATTTCTAAATCAAAATCTGGCGATGCTGTAAATAACTCAACAGGTTGAAACTGAAGAGACTGACTAAGATACTTTACATTCTCACCCAAGCCTAACCTCTTATACTTAATAATAGAGGTAGGTTTCTTCTTTTCATAATCCTTCGGCTTGATATCTTTTGCAAACTCACTGTATGTGATCTTAATTGTATCCTTAAGGATATACGATATATGACGGAAATAGTCTTGGATATCATGCCCGTGCATATTTACTTCTCCCTGAAGGTATTCTGAACTGGGTACGAATTTTACTGTTAGCCCGTGACGCTCTTTCTTCAGGTTTACCGGCTTATGCTCCTTAATCTTTCCATCAATAATCTCAACGGTCTTTGATTGATTTCCACGATATGAAATCATGGAATAGTAATTACTACATGCTGCTGTAACGACCATACCGACTCCGTTCCTACCAGCTTGATCCTTCATTTGTTCGCTATCACGGATAAACTTTGTTGAGGTATGCTTCTTTGTACAGACTTCTACCATTTTATCAAATGGAATTCCTCGTGAATAGTCAATAACTGTAAATGATTGCTCTACTTCATCGAATACTACATCGAATTCTGTAGACATTGCCAGAGGATTTACACTCTCATCAATCGCATTATTCACGATTTCCTTAATCAAGTGATACGCTCCGGCTGTTCCTAGCTTGGCAATATACATTCCTAATGAAACTCGAATCTGTTCAAACTCATTTTCAATGGCCATGTAATTGTCATCTTTGATTGTTTGATTTGTAACCACAGCTATCTTCTCCTTTCATTTGATTTCCTGAAGCCTTTATTTCTCAGCTTCTATCTAATCTAATGTTTATTATTATATGAAATAAAATATAGGACCGTAGGATTATACGTACTCTTTACTAATATATTATTAAATAAAAAAAGAAAGAGAGGGCTTTAAAATAGCCCTCTCTTAATTTCCGTTATTCGGATATGATCACGAAGAAGTTCCACTTCCAGTAATCATGCTTTGTGTATGGCATATTATGGGCATTTACATTGACAAAACTCAAGATCACCCACGCCATTACTATAACTGCTATGGCATTTATCCCTTTCTGTATTACTCTCTTCATTTTTTCTCCTTTTTGATTGTTATCTTGGCGTTTCTACCACGTATATCCGTAGTCAGTGAAATTACCGAGTCTTTCTTAAATACCGGGATGGGACAACACCAACCAGCTGCATGTTCATGTCCTCCTCCAGTAATACCGTAGTATTTATTCATGAATAACGCTACGACATGACAAGCTGCGCCATCATCTTTTCTAGAGAACATCGAGTACATAAACTTTTCACCATCGAAATGAAATAATGATACTGCAGGGAATTTTTCGAATGTGCCACCGAATACTTTTGAATTTCCCCCACGATTCATAACGATGATATCATATGAACAGACAATCATTCCGTCATCTGTCGGTATATCTAACGTGTCATCTGGGTCAATATACCTCTTGGCTATTGATATAGCCATTTTAGTCACCCATGATGATTCCTCCACTGCTCTACGATTTCGAACATCATCGATCTTCTGTAACTCATTCCCACGCTTTACAAACTCTAAGACGGAAATCTCATCATATCCAGCAATACATGGATAAGCATTGTATTTCCTCCATGCATCAAGAATAAACGGGGGGTCAACATTTTCTTCTTTGCTAATATTCCAACCCTTATAGTCTAGAAAAGTCTTATATAACCCATTAAAGTTACAATATTTTACAAACCCTGCCGATTCTCCTATCGCATTAGTGAACGTGTCATAATCGGATACCATCGCAACCCATTTCCATTCAAAACATAATGTCGGACAACGATAACTGAATTTGTAAAGATCTTCGTAGATCTCTAGCGCCTGACTATCTGACATATATGGGTTAAGCATGGCATGCTCCTCAACGACTTGGGCTTCTTTCATCCAAAAGAGAGTTAGTGCGCAACCTGCATATTTACTCCCTTTTGTAAGTATACGCAGTCCGGGAATCTTCTTAAATACAGACCCTTCAGCATCTTCTAACGCCTTACTGGAATAATGATGATCAATCCATACTATGTCCACATTAGATTTTGTAGACGCCCAGCGAATATCATCCTGATCATCCTCCCGGCTAAAGGAATAATCCAGAATGAATACAATGGTAGGATCGTCTCCAATCGACTCTAGCGTGTCCAGTAACTGCATGGGATTATTATGTGACACCGGGAAGAATCGAAGATCGGTCGACGCATGAAATGCACCATCACTTGGTTGGTATAATAGAAACTTCGCTCCAGCCAATGCGGCAGCAGCATAGCCATCCGCATCATAATGATGGTATACCAACACATGGGCATATGCATCCTCTTTCATTTTGACACGAATACCCAAATCATGAATTCGAGTCATAATCTCTTTGCTCATTTGTAGCTCCTCCTTTATCTTTTATATTGATATGAAATTAATATGTGAATAAAAAATACGATTATCCAGACGGGAAATAAATGGAGTGCAAGGGTTTTCCTTGCACTCCATAAATGTTATCTTCCCGTGATCTCTGCCTTCCCCCAGCCCTGATGACGATCTTCATCGCGATCATTGTTTCCTCTGTTGGAATTCTTGTTGGTCACAGCCTCATACAGCTTCGGAATATTGTTTCGCACCCGATACTGCGTTTCCGCCATGTGATTGGCAATCTTTACTTCCCGCTCCTTTTCCAGATTCAGGGACATCTTGATTGCGTCGATCATGCTGTCAACAGCTTCCAAAGCGTCCATGTAACCAATCGACACATCATATGTGCCATCCGGATTCTGTCGAACGGTCGTCTTAGCCGGCAGCCGATTTAGATTCAGCTTCTTCTCGCATGCTCTACAAAGATACCGTAGATCTCCTGCGGATTTCCGATCCTTCGATTTGACCACATTAACCTCACCTCTTCTGGTGTGGCAGCAATCACACATGTTCTTCTCTTTGTTCTTGGCAAGCTCTCTGCCGACTTCGGCTAATACTTTGTTCCGCTTACCGGTGTTCTTCTGTCTGTCAGACATTTCTCTTTCCTCCTTTTTTAAAGAATTTTTCTGCGCAGAAAAACGAGAAAAGTATCTCGATTACGAAGTAGTTCACATATTCTTAGTTTTTTATGCAATTTCTACTTCTTTATCGAGATACTCTTCCTTATTTTTCACATTAATAATATATGAATAAAAAATAAAAGATTATTTTTTATTTGAGTGTCAACGGGTCTAACATCACATCCGGATTGACCTTATCCAATACGTCAATTCCTTCAATGAATTCTGTTGTTAGATCATTGGTCCATTTTACTTTTTTGTCTCCATTCATCCTTTCATGGTGCACGCGAATTAGCTCAACACCATTAAAAGTTATAAACTCAATATCATCTTCCGTTGGCCCACCTTTTACTCCAAGGAAAAGGTATTTACCATTATTTAATGATATGGAGTTGATCCTACCCTTATTCTCTTTAAAATATTTCTCCAATGCAGAGTTTGACCAAGCCATAGCGACACCACCTTTACACAATAATATTATAGAGATCCTTACGAACTCTCTCTTCCACCTCGTGATGGTGTTCAATCGATTTTGCAAGACGATCCTTGTCAGAGGACTCCACCATCGATGAATCATCTAAGGTTTCTCCAATCACAAGAACTACATTGGAAAGGCTTTCGATACAGGTTAGATTTCCAACTTGTAGGGTGTGGAGGCGAGATAATTGATCTGCAATATTTTGCAAATTATTCTTTGATATCACCTGCATATCTTCCTTGAGATTTCGTACATCTTTTTTGATTGAATTCATAGACTCTTCCAATGCCTGAAATCTCTTTTCCTCCTCTTCCTTTTCTTTCTCGAGTTCTTTATGTTTTTCCTCATCCAGTTGCTCGCGCAACTTTCTGTACTTTTCAGTTTCCTTTGTTTTCTTTGATTGATAGAGGCCAAGGGCTGCCACTACAATCGTTGTGATTGATGTCATCACACAGGTAAATAGGGTCGTCCAGTCCATATCTTTACCCCCTTATCAAAGATGTATTTAAAAGACTTATTTGGTTATTTTTGGTTTTTAATCTAGTGTTTGTCAGAATAATCATGCAGGCTATTTGACCTGCATGATTTCTGAATTAACTAATACAGATCCCCCTGCCAATAATGTACGATATTCGTCTTCTGTCAGGCAGGTAACCCTCTTACATTGACAGATAAAGACTAATCTCGGTGGATCTGACTGAATCTTATAATTTGAAATTTCTTTTCCACACCATGGGCATGGAACATTTTTTGTTACTGCAACCAAGGCTACTCACCTTCCTTCATCTTTCCGTACTGCTTAGAAATTTGATTTGCATATACGGAAGCGGCTGCGCAACATACACCCTGGATAATGATGTCGAACACCAGGCCAAATATTTTCTGGTATGTGTCCGGTTTCTCAGAGACCGATAAAACGTAGATCGCGCAAAGCGCAATACTGATCAAACCAAGCACAACTGGAATAAAATGATCCTTGATGTATGTACTCTGTTTCATCGCTATTCCAATGAAGTACAATACAACTGGAAGAATTATTAGTTCCGGCCGGATATATTGAATTGCAAATGTAATATCCATTAGATTTCACCATCCTTTCTTAAAATTACCCCATTGTAATTTTAATACAAAAAAAGACAGCCGCTTGAAGGCTGTCTTTTTATCAGGTGCGATGGATGATTGAACGCGCACCTGTTTTGGTCTTCATTCCTTCCATATACTCTCCTAGTTATGGATTTATAGGGGAATGCCTTTTATTGACACTCTCTTTTAACCAGTAGAGTACATGAACTGAACTAGATTATTCAGTTCCAGAATTCTATCATCTCTTATAACCTGTGACGACAGTACCGCCACCGGGTCCGCGAGGCCCACAGTTACAGAGATGGTGATGAAGTGCCACCGTTCATGAGAATTTGGAGGAAACCCATGAACCACTTATCACAAAGAATTCTTTCCTTTATAATCATAAAATTAATATATGATTATAATTTTAGACTTTTCGGAGATTATGAAATCATCTTTACTGGGCCTCTCTCATTTAAAGGCGTATCGAATGGAGTTGAGTAAGTGGGGAAGTAAAACTTCTTTTCCCGTTGTGATCTTACCCATGTGATGGAATCCTTCGCTCTAGTGACGGCAGTGTATTGTAGTCGCTTAAATGTATCTGCATCACGAAAATCTTCATCAATATAAAGTACCCTGTTATACTCAGAACCTTGTGATAGATGCACTGTAATCGCATAGGCATATTCAAAAAGCTCCACCGGGTCATCTTTCTTCCCACCCCATCCATAATCTTTTCGAACTTTCCAGTTTGATTTAAGATAGAAATAATCCAAAGTTAATTTCTCAAATGGTCTGTCCATAAAGTCAGGTGTAAAGTCTCCATATACGAGATCTCGATGAATGCTACATGTATTCACATGCTCGATATTCCCGACTAACCCATTTGTAAGGTAAATCCCATCTAAGGATTCATCCCAATCATTTCTTCTACAGATCATTTTATCTCCATCCCTGGGAACTCGGTCATCATATCCGAGGATTTCTTCTCGAATCCGATCATTTAGATCTTCTCGAGTCGCATTTTTCGCGCATAAAATCATATCATAATCTGTAAGAAGGCGTTTATCGAAATTGAAAGAATCGATAACCTTGGAAGCTCCATAATCTCCATATGGCACTTGGATATCATTTAAGATACATTGTGAAAGATAAATAATTGGGTCTCCTTCCTTTTGACGCATAATTTGATACAACGTGTAGTCTGGATCATCTAATATGGATGATGAACCAAATACAGGGGGAAGCTGATTACAATCCCCTGCCATTACGATAGGTACTCCAAATGATTGCAGGTCCATTCGCATTTTATCATTCACCATTGCGCACTCATCTAAGAAGATAAGTTTAATAGATTTTGGGATATGATCCCTGAGGGAGAACCTAGCTTTTTTCTTTTTCACTTTATGCGGATTCCCCCATTCATCAAACTCAATATCAAAATAAGTCTCAGACTGTGGGCGATAAATGAATGAGTGAATCGTAGATGCTGGTAATCCATTTCGTAATAACACTAATACCGCTTTTCCAACATAAGCACATGCGATATATTCGTCTTGCTTTAGTCCAAGCTCTTTAATGATGCTTTTCATTACTGTAGTCTTACCAGTTCCGGCTGCACCAGAATAATAAAAGTATGGCTTTCCATATGGAAAGTTGTGATACCACTTTATAATTAACCGTTGCAATTCTTTTTGCTCTTCGTTTAACTCAATGGAATTACTTTTCTTTTTTGAGGAATCTCGTTTTTTTACCACTGACTCAAACCTCCTTATAAAAGAATTTTTGAATATAAAAATGAAAGGATAGGATTATGTCTAATTTAAAATCTTGGTCTCTCGGGACAGTTGAGTACGGAAAATACCTCTCCTCAGCTGGAACAAAAGTTCGAGTATGGGTTGGTAAAGTTATGCCCTTAATGAAAATGGGTAAACCAAAAACTGTCCGAGTTGGATTAAATAAGGGTTGTTTAATAAATGATACGAAATGCAAACCAACGGTTTCATCAACGATTACCTCTGCAAATTATATCACGATTCCAACATCTTCCGGGGAAGGCCTCACTGGAGAATATGGAAAGACTGTGAAGATTGAAGTGCGTAATCATAGTGTGGACCAGTTATACGCCGTATCTATTGAAAAGAAATAAAAGGCGGGTGATAAGATGGCAAAGAAAGAAGCTACTATCGGTCAACCAACCATTCAGGAATATGTTGATGAGTATCGAGATCTTGTCGTATCATTCGATACCATGCATCTAAAAGAATTAGTTACCTTTACTCCAGATTCCTCAGGTGTAACAGAAGGAATCTTACTTGGGGATTCCTTTATACAAAAATACCGAAGCGACTTGGAAGAGCTAATTACTACAAAGGTATATACAAAGGATGAAGTCTCCAAATACGTAAATAATCCTTGGGCATTATCATATGACCTATATGGCTCTGTGGAATACTGGTTCCTATTATTGGATCTAAATAACATATATTCTGCAACCGAGTTTACATCTCGTACCGTTAAGGTTTATGATGGCTCTTTACCGGATGTGATAAACACGATTTTAGCTGCAGAAGAAGCATTCATTGATGTGAACAACGCAGAGATCGATAACTTAGATGAGACAGATATCAATGAGAGTGATGACGATAGTGATATTGACGAAGAAGATTAGAGAGGAGCAGGAATATTCCTGCTCCTCTTTTTAGCTTGCTGCTAATAATCCTTCCATATCAATGGACTGCGTAGTGTTTGTTCCGGAAGAAGCGGCTACGTTTGGTCTTTGCCGTGCACTACCCTTCGTTTGCATATCCATTCTCGAATCATCAATATTCACTAAGTCAGATGCCAATGAGATAACAGAGATTGGATCTGGCTTATTAACATCTGGCTCAAGACGGATACCATTATTATTAACAAATGGATGATTAAAGTAATCCACTGCCAATGGATCTTTCTTTCCACGAATCTTGAGTCGCTTAAATGACAAGAACCATTTTCCTGTAGATTTTTGCATTTCCAAATTGATTCCGCAAACCCAATCGGATTCCTGAATAAGATCCCAACAACTTCCAACGAAACTTGCTCCCAGAAATCTTCCGATATCTTCTTTGTTTTCCTGCATCGAAGAATCCAGAATGCTGTTCCCTTCTCGATTATACTGCATTGCTGTAATAACAGGAATATCAAAGTATTGAGCCAGGGCTTTCAATTCACGGCCAACATAACTCAGTCGTAATCTTTCATCACCATAATGCTCTTTCGCTGAGTCAATCTTCAATATATAATCCAAGATTAGAGCAATAACTTCTTTTCCTTGATCTGCTAATTCCTGTATCAGTGTATAGATGTGACTAGTTGCAATTTCAAGGTCTGAGTAGTACCGCAATTCAATATCGATACCATCTTCATCGGTAAACTCGAAATGTCCTTCATTTCGCAGAATCGACGCAACATCATCTACATCTAATTCTGTTATTTCTTTTCCTGTTGGATTGTACATATCAAACAGTCGAAGGATTGTCTCATAGATTGTATTCTCCATCGTGATAAATAATAAGACTTTCCGCATTCCATTTTCCACTGGAATGATTTGCGGGTTGAACTGTCGAATCTGATCTGTCAGATTCCATAAGGTTCCTGACTTAAACCGTCCAGTACCACCGAGAATAGTGTATAATCTTCCAGATTGGAATCCTGGCGATAGGATTGCATTCAGTTGTCGAATCCCAGTCATCAATGTGGTTGACGGTTTCTTTGCCTTTTCGACAATCTTTGCTAATAAGTCATTAAACTGTGGGCCTGAGAAGTTAAATGAACGAATTAACTCATCAGGCGCCGCAATCCCTTGTAACTGAATCATCAGTTTTGATAGTTTATCCTTCAACATCATTAAATCATCATGATAAGATACAAACCCTGGCTTATCTAATGAACGTAATGCTGCTATAATGTCATCTTTCGATTGGTATATATAAATACTCTGAAGGCGTTCATTGACATTTTTATTGATTACCTTGCATTCCGAATCGGTAATCTGATTCTTCTCGAAATTTACATTATTGATTACCTCATCTGCACTATCGTAATTCTCTCGAATAAATGTCATTAGTACAGAGTCATCGGTAATATGTTCCTCACAAATTCCCTTACATGCAACCGTTAACAGGTCAATCCGATCTAAAATATCTTGATTGTATGCATATTTTGATTTATCTACAAATGATAATAGACGGGAGACTTGTACTTTCTGCGGCTGAGTTACATACTCACAACGTATGTATTTAATCAGAGCATCCAGCATCTCCACATCAAAAACAATATTTATTTTTTGAGAATCTTCGTTTGAAGCTTTTCTCTTCTTAATCATTTTCGCCATTTACAAATTCCTCTCTAACCGATTTTATTTTATCTCGATGTTATTTTTGTATAGATTGAAATATGCTGGATGATATACTCGCAAAACTTCAATCATTTTTGAAGTCATAGAGTTCAAATAAGGACAAATGTCCGGGGACTTTTTAAGTGTCTCACAGATTACATCCTCATTTGGTTTATCCACATATTGAATGGCCGATGGTCTCTCTGAAAGTAACCTCTCCAGATACTGAGGTCTTACATCATCAAAATATTTCATCAATGATGGGTCTTCATCAAACGCCATTTCTTTTAACGTGTTATTTAACATCTTACGAGGTACATATAAAAGAGCTTTTGGATTACTCTTAACAGATGTCACACACAAAGAAACTGAAATCGGAATATATCGAAACCGGTTTCGAATATACTTTAGATTTGTGCCATCCACTTCACATGCATACATGCAGATTTCTTCCGATGGATGCTTCATCTTTCGGAAGATATTCGGATCCCTTTCGATACAGAATTTCCATATTTCTTCATCCACATACTTTTCTTTTAGTAAGAGGATGATTTCTGGATCTTCTATAATTGCGCTTAAAATCTTGGTCTTAACTCGTTGGGCTTTATCATTAAGCAAATTAAGCACCTCCCTTTCTTTTATATAGAAAGATTAAACAACAAATGATATGATCCTCATAGATTCTACAGAGTAGGGTGGTTTATCTGTTGGGACCTTTCCCACATACCGCAAACCTATTGGATGAGCGCCTAGACGAATCTCATTTATATCAGATTTTGATAACATTGTATCATCCAGAAGAACAGATACCTGACCTTTATCAAAGTCTGCATCGGTTACTTTCCCTACAACTTCTATCGGATCAATTGTTAATTTTTCTTCCACTGCCGCTTTGTTATCTGGTCGTAGCGTTATACACCCTCCTGATGGAGACTTCATCCATTCAGAAAAGGCTTTCTCAATAGTTCCTTTTGAATATATTCTCCTATTATATTCTTCTCCAGCTTTCGACATAAGCAGAGCTTTCATTTCGATATATCCCATAATTCTTCCTCCTACTTTATATAATCTTTCATATGCCTTTCGATAAACTCTAAGGGAATATCGACCTCATGATTGGACTCTTCTAATATAAACTGACGAATTTTATTCTGAGGTCTCACATCATCTTGAAAGACAAATGATACCTGTTTCTTCTCATCCTCAATCTTTTTCTTCTGAGCTTTTGCCTTTTTATCCTTAATTTTATTTTTCACAGTAATTTTACAATTCTTATGATTTATAATCTCCTGCCGTAATGCAGATAGAAATACATCGTTTTCTGACTTCTCATCATTGATATAGACCTTAATTCGAAGTTTATCTTTCGTAATTGAGTTATCCATACCTTGGATAATATCTCGAATTTCACGAATAAACTGTGCATAATCATCTTTCGTCTCGAATAAGTTTGAATAGATATCATACGTATAATATTCGCAAGCCAGTGGGTTAACTATCTTTCTAAGCATATATTCTGTTGTATCTGTATCATATTGAATGAAGTAAAATCCTTTTTCTTCATCTTCATCAAACTGCCACCGGAAAGGACTTCCAATATAATACAATTCATCATATTGCTTTCCATCATGCCAGTGACCAGATATCATAGGCCCTTTAATACGCGGAGTCCATAAGCTATATTTAAAGATTACATTATTCTTTTCCCATAATTCTGGCTTTGCTTCCAACAAACTTCCATATACTACATCAAATGAGCCATGAAAGAATCCAATATCTTTCATTTGAATAATCTCATTCATATATGTCTCTTCATACTCTGAAGTTTTAATCGTTTCATCTGGGCAATATACGCATGTAAAGTTTGGAAGGGTTTCTTCTACTGTAGTCTTCGTAATGATTCTAAACTGTGGATAGTCTTTGGGCATTTCATATGTTCCAAGATTGTCAAAGACGTGTAATTGGTCATTATCATGGTCCATAGTTCCTTGTACCAATCGCACAGTAATCGCATTCGACTTACATATTTTTTGTAATTGATGCATCCAACTAACTGCAGTTATTGCTTCTTTACTATTTAAAGATAACTTACTATCCCAATAATCGCCTAATATAACAATAAGATCAATTGTATCCTTATATTCCTTTATAAAATCTATGAAAAACTGGAGAGATTCTTTTTGCTCATCTGGATTGATTACTCCCCAATGTATATCTGAAATAGCAACCACATTATATTTCACACTTATCCACTCCTTTCTCATGCCTAAGAAAAAATATGTGACTATTTAAATTAATAAGTTGTAAGCAGGGAAATACCTTCCCTGCTTACATTAATCAACTGTGATGCTATTTCGTTATGTGTTTACGATTCCCAGTTCGCACGCCTCATTGTAGCTGATGAACCAGTCCTGTTTTGAGCTCCTCACCTCGTCCAGCTTGCTCTGCGGGATGTTCGTCTTAGTGATTACATACCTGTCCATCTCCTTCTGAAGGCGGTCACTCTCCCTAACAGCCTCCTTGATTACAGTTAGCTTATTCATGCTACAAGTATAGAGCTCATGATACATGAATGAAGCCCATTTGGTCGCCGATCGATTCCGGCCAGCAAGAAAGATGATGAATGCTGCACTCATAGCATACCCGGTACACACTGTATCGATAGGAGTTTTACTTTCCTCAATAGTTCCGATGATTGCCATCATGTCATACACTGAGCCACCGGGAGAATTGATGTACAATGTAATCGGCTTCCGCGTGTAGTCGTCGTTCATACCTTCCATGGTATCATCAATACTGTTAATTGTGTTGATCTCCCCAACAATATCCAACGCTACTTCCTGATCAATATTACCAGAAATGTAGATCTTGCGTGTGCTGGGGTTAAGTAGTACCGGACTCTTCCGATCTTCCCCTTCTGCGGGTAAATGGGTTGGTGCATGATTGCACCGAATGACTTGTTTCATTAGTTTATCCTCCTTATTGAATTATCCGATCAATGTATCGCGTTAGTCTGGCACGACCAATTGACGGAGTATTTAACAACATTTTATCCTGAAGCTGTATTAATATATTTGGAGCATATTGCAAGATAAATTGCTGCCGATCTAAACGATATGCTTCAGAATCAGTGATGTCAAGATATCTTGCAATATCTTGGTTGATATTATGGCATGTGGGGCATACCGATATTAATGGCTCACCATTATCGAGGGTGTACAAATCTATCAATAGACACATTTGAATATGTGAATCATGGTCTGATACAAATTGTATTTTTGGGTATGCTGATAGCCATGCTCGAAGTGTATTTCGAATATCATGTTCAGTTTTGCCAGATATCGATGTATTTACAACAGTAGAGCAAACCGTATCTATTCGACTGAGCTGATCAGATATCTCTCCGTAAAAACTCCTCCCATCTTCATCAATCAACCCAACGTCATGTATTGTAATACCTCCGTTGCTTGCTCTAGGATGCCATCTTCCTTCATATCGAATACTGAAATAGACTTTCATGGTAGTCCTCCTCTCTTTTGTATACAAAA
>ERZ842401.4783-NODE-4783-length-15457-cov-4.134398_pt1 | contig 15457 bp, 8 predicted proteins | sample MGYA00521270_ERZ842401 | MGnify/ENA primary metagenome ERZ842401 (study PRJEB31892, sample SAMEA3878208) | bioreactor metagenome | biome: Moose rumen | place: Sweden | collected 2011-10 | study: EMG produced TPA metagenomics assembly of the PRJEB12797 data set...
GTTCTCGTCCGCGGTGGAGGGGTTGAGCGCGATCCACGCGATCGTCTTCAGTTCGGGCGCGAACATGTCCGCCCACGAGTGGAGGAGCGTGTAGCGGTACACGCGGTCGGGCGAGAACGCGCAGATGTTGCCTGTTTCGTTCATGGGGATAGTATACCAAAAACAGACGGCGCGCGGGGAGGGCGGATGCGCCCAAAAGCCCCTGACTTTCTGCTTGTTCTGACAAGGCATCTATGCTATGATTCACCAAAAAGAAAACTAGGATGGCCATTAGGCAACAACCCATGAAACATAGAGCCACAGGAAGGCCGAGAGGAAGACCGCCGAGCCTGCCATACGATCTGCCCGAGCAGATTTTACGCGATCTGGAAAGCAGGATGGATCGCGCTACCGGCCTTGTCAGGCCACAAGTCGCGCGCCTCGCGCGGAAACTGAATGTCAGCGTCTCGTCGGTGAAGAGAACCGTCTCGGGCCTCAGAAACAGTGGTTTCATTGAACTCTGCCATGTCAAGAAACGGCCAACTGACAAGGTCTCTACCATCCTGTACAGAATCCCCAACCCCGTGCTACTCAGCCCCGAGACTCCGAGCGGCTCATAAATCCCCTCTCTGTGGCTCATAATTCCCCTCGCTGTGGTTCACAATTCCCCTCTGCGCGGCTCAAAAATCTCCTCTTAGTGGCTCAAAAATCCCCCGTACGGGGGATGAAGCAAATCCCCTCCGCCGCGATTTTGGGATAGTCTGCGGCACGGAGTTTTGCTATACTCTTCTTGCTTCGGGGATGCGGCGCTCTCGCCGCTTTGCCAGCAGACATAGGCCGGGAACTGGCCCCAAGCCCACCCCCGACCGCATTTTAGTTTAGCATCAACGCTAACAAGTCGTTCCAGCGAAATACTAGCACCATTTCAGGATCAGATCGTTCAGATCAAAGCGACATGTGAGTAGAGATGCGCCCGCAAGGGCGCACTTTCATCGCATGTACTTTGATTGGCCTGTGCTAGGGCTTCGCTGGAGTGCATGAGGAAGAAGTGCGCTCTTTTTTCATGCATGTGAGATGCCCTCCGCGATGGTAGGGCGGTCGCCCCGCGACCCCCGCAACGTGAGCGCGGGTATCCTGATCCTGGCAAGAATGAAGAAGTCGGTAAAGACCAAGGAGCTGCGGCTCGAAGACATTCTGTTCAACTGCCGCGATTTGCTGCGCGGCAAGGCGAGCGTCGCGGACAAGCGCGACCTGATGCTGACGCTGGTGTTCCTCCGTTTCATCGGCGAGAAGTTCAACATCCGCCGTGAGGAAGTGAAGAAGGAGCTGGAGGGAATCGGCGCGACGGGCGTCTTTTACGAGAAGCAGCTTGACCATCCGGCCCGCTATGCCGCGAAGGGATGTTTCTTCCTGCCCGAGGAATGCCGCTGGGAGTCGATATCAAGCCATCCCGCCGACAACAAGCTCAATGTAGATCTCGACACGGTAATCAACCGTCTTGAGACGGACAACGCCACGCTCAAGGGCGCCTTGCCGCAGAAGATCTTCACGAACGCGGCAATCTCCCCGAACGACCTCAAGAAGGTCATCGACGAGATCGGCAAGGTCACGCATCGGAACTTCCCCGAGCGCGACCTCATCGGACGCGTGTACGAATACTACCTTCAGGCGTTCGCGATACAGGCCAAGGACGCGAAGGAGCAGGGCGAGTTCTATACGCCACATTCCATCGTCAATCTCATCGCGAGCATCATCGAGCCGACGGACGGCACGATCTACGATCCGTGTTGCGGTTCGGGCGGCATGTTCGTGCAGTCCATGAAGATCATCGAGGCGCACGGCGGCAACAAGGACGCTGTGAGCGTCTATGGACAAGAGTCCGACCCGGAGACGTTCCGTCTCGCGAAGATGAACCTCGCCGTGCGCGGCATCAGCCACAACCTCGGTCCCAAGAACCTCTCGACGTTCGAGCAGGACTTCCACGTCGGACAAAAGATGGACTACATCATCGCGAACCCGCCGTTCAACCTCAAGAAGTGGATGCCGAGTGCGGACGCGGTGAAGAATCCGCTGTGGGGCGAGTACGGCACGCCGCCGGAGTCCAACGCCAACTATGCGTGGATTCTCCACATGCTCCACAAGCTCAATCCGAAGAAGGGCATCGCGGGCTTCCTGCTTGCCAACGGCGCGCTGGATGACGAGGACACACTCGCCATCCGCCGCAAGTTGATTGAGAACGACAAAGTCGAGGCGATCATCGTTCTGCCGCGCGAAATGTTCTACTCGACGGACATATCGGTCACGATGTGGGTGTTGAACCAGAACAAGAAGGGCGGCAAGTGGCATGGCCGGATGCTCCGCGACCGTTCGGGCGAAATCCTGTTCGTCGATCTTCGTACGTGGAATACGAACATCTACGAGAAGAAGTACGTCCAGCTCTCCGACGAACAAATCGCCGCCGTTGTGAAGATCTACCAGGACTGGCAAGCGGGAGGGACGCGCTGCTGCGCGTCCGAAACGGTAGGGTCACGCGTCCCGCGTGACCGCGGATACGCCCAACCCGAACTCTACCGAGCCGTTACGCGCGATGAAATCGCGTCAAAGGGCTGGTCGCTCGTGCCAAGCCGCTACATCGAATTCGTTGACCGCGATACGGAGCTTGACTATGCATCCGCGCTGAAGACGGCAGGCGCGGCGGCGTCAGACCTGTTGAAGAGGCAAAGCGAGAATTCAAAGCACCTCGCCGCTGCGTTCAAGGCGCTGGGGGTGAAGCTGTGAGCGCAGGTGTTAAAAGAAACTCCGATTTATCCGAGGCTACGCTAACGCTTCGCCACCTCGGTGAGTTCATCGAAGAGTGTGAAGAACGAAACGACAAGGGTAAATATGATGTTACAAACTTGTTGGGAGTAAACAATCAACAGGAGTTTTGTCGCTCAAGAGCAAACACCACAGGAATAGACTTCCATCCATATAAAGTCGTAAGGAATAATTGTTTTGCTTATAATCCTGCTCGTCTTGATATCGGTTCGATCGCGAAATTTGACGGGAATGTGTGCATTGTATCGACTCTCTATGAGGTATTTAGGATTCGCGATGATAAGCAAGATGAACTTTCTCCAGAGTTTTTGGCGATGTACTTTGCACGCGCAGAGTTTGCTCGATATGTAGGGTACAAGAATTGGGGTAGTGCTCGTGAATACTTTTGGATCGATGCGATGAAGAGAGTTCCCGTCCCCGTACCTCCTCTTGTCGTTCAGCAAAAGGTGGTGGAAGTGTGGCGCGGGCTCAGGAAGATGAAGGAAGAGAACGGAGCACTCGCCGCGCCACTGATGCAGCTTTGCCGCAGCTATCTTGAGGACTGCAAGAAGAAATGGCCGATGAAGGAAATCGGACCGATGATAAGACGTGTTGATGAGAGGAATACAAACAACAAGATCAAGATAGTCAAAAGTGTCTCAGTAACAAAAGAATTCAAGGATACAAATGCAAAGGTCGACAAATCAAATCTTGCGGGGTACAAGATTGTTCGACCTGGCGAGGCGAGTTTTGTTCAGACAACGGGGAATGAGAAATGTTTGTGCTTTGCAGTTTCTCATTTTGAAGAACCTATTGTTGTCACGTCGGTCAATGAAGTGTTATCTTCAAAAGATGGTTTGTTGATTGATTTTCTCTTTCTTTGGATTCTTCGTCCTGAGTTTGACCGTTATGCACGGTACAATTCTTGGGGAAGTGCGAGAGAAACCTTCGATTGGAATGACATGTGTCGCGTGAAGATTCCCTTGCCGCCGATAGAGGTGCAGCAGGCGGTGGTGGATGTGTATCACTGTGCGAGCGAGGCGAAGAAAATTGCGGAGGAGGCGGATCGCCTAAGTCGCGAGATTTGCCCCGCGCTCGTCAGGTGGGCGGCAGAGGGAGGAGGGGCATGAGCAAGTTCTGCGAATCGACATACGAAGATGCGTTTATTCAGCTGTTGGAGGAAAACGGCTGGGAATACACGTATGGCGAAGACATCCACCGCAAGCTTGACGAGACGATCATCGAGGATGATCTGCGGGAGTACCTTTCGCGGAAATACAGTGCCGAGGCGTTGGCGGACGACGAGTTGGATGCAATCGTCTCGAACTTGAAAAACACGGGAGACATCTCGGACTTCCTCACGCTGCGCAAGGTCGTGTCGCTCTACTGCGGACGCGGCGACGGGTTCACGTTCAAGCGTTATGACGGAAACGATACGCCGCTCGTCATCGACTACATCGATTTCCTAAATCCAGAGAACAACATTTTTCGTGCGGTCAACCAGTTCACGGTGACGTACAAGTGCGGGACGAAGGAGCGTCGGCCGGACGTCTTGATGTTCGTGAACGGAATCCCGGTCTGCATCGTCGAGTTGAAGAACCCGGCAAAGGTGTCCGCCACAATCGAGGACGCCTACGACCAGATCCACATTCGGTACAGGCGTGACATTCCGCACCTGATGAAGTACTGTGCGCTTTCGTGCATCAGCGACGGGGCGAACACGCGGCTCGGAACGACCTATTCGGAGTACATCCACTACTACGCATGGAAGAAGGTGGAGAACGAGGACCCGGCGGCGAACAACGGCGTTCCGCAGCTTGAGACGCTGGTCAAGGGCGCGTACCGCCCGGACAGGCTCCTCATGCTGCTCAGGGACTTCGTCTATTTCCCGGACGTGTCAAGCGGACGCGAGGAAGAGGTCATCTGCCGTTACCCGCAGTTCTTCGCCACGAACATGCTTGCTGCGAGCATCATCGCGCACGCGAAGGCACGCGGCGGGGACGGGAAGGGCGGTACGTACTTCGGCGCGACCGGATGCGGGAAGACGTACACCATGTTGTTCCTCGCGCGGCACCTCGCGTTGCGCGAGCCGTCGCTGGGATCGCCGACGGTAGTCATCCTCGTCGACCGAGAGGACTTGCAGGAACAGACGGGAAGATTGTTCATCCGCTCGGCGGAATTCCTCTCGAACGGCGAGGTGCGCGAAATCGAGACGCGTACCGATCTGAAGGAAGAACTGTCGCAGAGGGAGAGTGGCGGCGTGTTCGTCTGCACGATCCAGAAGTTCTCCGAGGGTGCGGGGCTCATAAACGATCGCAGCAACATCATCTGCTTCAGCGACGAGGCGCACCGGACGCAGCTCGGCGTGGGGTCGAGGCTACAGATTGTCGATGAAACGATAGGGGCACGCGTCCCGCGTGACCGCAAAACAAAAGTCGGCGCGTTCGTGAAATACGGATTTGCGAAATACCTCCGCGACGCGTTTCCCAACGCGACGTATGTTGGATTTACGGGGACGCCTGTGGACGACACGATCCACGTCTTCGGCGACATCGTCGACAGCTACACGATGCGGCAGGCGGTTGAGGACGGCGTGACGGTCGGCATCAAGTACATCCCTCGGCTTGCACGCGTCGTGTTGGACGCGAAGAAGGCGAAGGAGATTGAAGACTACTACCGCCTTTGCGCGGACGAGGGGGCGAAGCCAGAGGATATTGCCAAGAGCAAGGAGGCGATGGCGTCCTTGGAGGTCATTCTGAGCGACAAGGGGCGCATCAGGCGACTTGTGGCGGACATCGTCGAACACTACGAAGGCATGTGCGCGGACAATCCTGCGCTCATCCAGAAGGCGATGGTCGTTTGCGCGTCGCGTCCGCTCGCGTATCAGGTCTATGAAGAGTTCAGGAAGGTGCGTCCCGAGTGGTTCGAGACGAAGGGGTACATTGACGACGGTCGCGTGAGCGAGAAGGAGAAGAGCGAGCTCAAGGACATGCCGTTCATCAACCTCGTGGGGACGCAGGGCACGAATGATCCGAAGGAGATGTTCGACGCGTTCGGCGACAAGGAGCATCGCGAGGAACTGGCGGTCCAGTTCAAGCTGGAGCACAGCAACTTCCGCGTCGCGATTGTCGTGGACATGTGGATCACGGGATTCGACATGCCGAACTTGTGCGTGATGTACAATGACAAGCCGTTGCAGAAGCACACGCTCATCCAGACCATCTCGCGCGTCAACAGAAATTACCAGGTCTCGAAGGATGTCAAGAAGGAGTACGGGCTTATCGTCGACTACATCGGCATCTACGAGAACATGCGCGAGGCGATGAAGCGGTATGGCGGCGACGTGGAGGCGACGACGCCGGACGAGCTCAAGACGTCCAAGGAGATATTTGATGCGGAGCTCGCGGCGCTGAAGGAGATGCTGGAGGGATGCGACCTTTCGGATTTCTTCGGCGACGACGCCTTGAAACGGCTGATGGCGCTTCAGCGCGGCGCGGAATATGTCCTTTCCCAGCCGAGGCACGAAGGCGAGCAGGTGTCGTTCGTGAGAAGGTTCCAAGGACACCTGCGGAGGCTCAAGCAAGCGTATGACATCTGCCATCCGGCGGGCGTGCTCGGAAAGGATGAGATCGAATGGGCGCAGATGCTGATTGCGATAGGCGGCTTCATCCGCAAGGCGACAGATTCGCAGCATGACACGGCCTCGATGAACCGCCATGTCGAGCAGATGGTCAAGGAGGCCATATCCTGTACCGGCGTTGAGTCGCTTCTTGACACGAGCAAGGATGCGGAGCTGATCTTTTCTGAGGAATTTGAGCAGCATCTGAGGGAAGTGAAGCTTCCAAACACGAAGTTCCAGATGCTGGTCAAGATGATGAAGCGGGCCATCCGCGAGTATTCTCTCGTCAACAGGCTTGCTGCAAAGAAGTTCGACGAAATGCTTGCCGAGATCGTGGAGGAGTACAACAATCGCGACAGCAATGTGTTCGCGAACAAGGTGGCCGGAGAGGTGCACGAGGCGGTGATGAAGGAGGTCGAGAAAAAGGTCGAAGGACTCTCTGACAAGATACTCGAACTCCTCAAGGCGCTCAAATCCGACAAGGAGAAGTTCAAGACGCTCGGCATCACGTTCGAGGAAAAGGCGTTCTTCGACATCCTTGTGGCGGTAAGGGACGACAACAAGTTCGAGTATCCAGATGAGAAGTGCATCGCGCTCGCGAAGAAGATCAAGGAGCTGATCGACAACTCGACCGTCTACTCGGACTGGAAGAACAATGCGACGCTTCGTGCCCGTCTCAACATGGAAATCATCAATCTCCTGTATGTCAACGGGTATCCGCCGAAATGGCATGACGATGTCTACGACCGAGTAATGGAACAGGTTGACAATTTCAAGCGTCATAGCGACGATGTGGTTGCCGATGGTGACGGCGAGGACGCCGTCGTTACGCAAGGCGGTCACGCAGGAGCGCGCCCCTCCCGTGAGATCCTTGCCGCCGTAGCGGAGGCGCTCAGGTTCCGCGAGTATCTGCCGTTCTATTCGCTTCGTGCGGCGTGCGGCAGGTTTGGGGACGGCGAGGCCGTTGAATGCGAAGGCTGGGTGAAGGTGGAAGGGTGCGGAAAGCTCGACGAGGAGATGTTCGTGGTGCAGGCAAGCGGTCGGTCGATGGAACCGAAGATACACGACGGCGATTTGTGCGTGATGCGCGCGCGGCCGCAGGGAAGCCGCGTCGGCATGATTGTCCTTGCGCAGCATCATGAGACGAGTGATCCAGATACCGGTGGCGCCTACTCCATCAAGAAGTACACGAGCGAGAAGACTTTTGACGAAGACGGATCATGGCACCACGAGAAGATCACGCTGTTGCCACTTAACCCAGATTACGATCCGATCGAGATGGGCGAAGGCGATTCCATCGTCGCCGCGCTTGTCAAGGTGTTGTGACGAAGAATAAGAATGTGGCATGCGGCGAAACTGTGCGCTAGGCAGGGCACGGGAATCTTGCTATACTGGACGCGAATCAATGAGATTATTGTCTACAGTCTTGGCGGCGTTGATCTCCGCCGCTTCGTTCGGCCTGCATGTCGAGGTACGGCCGGGAGCGGTGCCGGAGAGCGTCTCCACGGAAGTGTCCACGAACATCCCGTTCAACGCCGTGCGCAGCGACGTGCGGGAGGTCCGGATGCACTTCACGTTCGAGGGCGTCTCGTCGAACTGCATACAGGTGGCGTTCGGACGCGACGCGGACGGCGACGGCGTTCTTTCCTTCGACGAGACAGACGCCGTGTACGGCTGGCGGAACGGACGCCACTTCGCAGAGGATGTAAAGACGGGCGTTCGGACAGAGGAGCCTGAAGCCGCGACGGGGCGCGCCCTGTCCGTGAGGATGCGCATGACGAAGGAATCGCTCCCCGCGCACTTCGCGGCGACGAACGGGGTCGGCGTCGCGGTGTTGGGCGACATCGCGTCGTCCGTGCCTACGTGGGTCTACCGCCCCGAGTGGAACCTGATGCGCGTCACGCGGCGCGGGCCGGGCGTCCCGGCGGAGTGGTTCCTCTGCGACATCAGGTACAACGAGCTCTTCATCATCATGAGGTGACGCCGTGGTTTCGAAGCTCTGTACAGAAGTGCTTGTCATGCTGGCGGTGGGGCTCGGCATTGCGTGGTTTTGCGTCTGGCTCCACGAACACGACGTCCGTCCGCTCAAGTCGCTCAAGAAGACCTTGCGGAAGTTTTCCATTGTGGGGATTTGCGCATTGGCGCTCTGGGCGCTTCCGCTGATCCAGTATGGAAGCACCAAGGGCGGGAACGGCGGCACGAACAACGTGCAGATGGCGGTCGGCCCCGGCGCGGGAGTTTTGCCGCTGGTCGGCGATCCGCCCGTCGTGGACGAGTGGGAGGGCTTCCCGCCCATCACCTCGACGAACACGACGCGGACCCTTGACGGCGACGACTTCCGTCGCGGATTCGTCCTGGCGCGGGTCGGCACGGACGAGGCACACGACTTCTCCCCGCCGCCCGAGGCAACCGTGTGCGACGACTGGCGGGCGTTCGGCGCGGCGGAGGACTGGTTCTACGCCGCTTTCACGAACTGGGCGTTCCAGGCCGGCACGAACGAGGTGAATCGGCTGCGCATCCACTCCGACGGATGGCTTGAGATGTTGGGGCCGCCCGTCCCGTTGAAGTTCTGGCCGCTGAAGGCCAAGCTTGAAATCGCCCCCGAAGCGAACTGGCCACTCGTTCTCAATTCTTCATCTTCCGTCTTCCATTCGCTTGTGACGCCGTCGAACACGTTGCAGACGACATGGCAGAACGTCCTGCTGAACGGCGACACGAACGCGCCCGTCGGCGTGCAGGCGGAGTTCTGGGCGGACGGACGCTTCGACTTCCGCTACGACCTCTCGCGCTGCGGCGTCGGGGAGACTGGGGCGATTACCAACGTCCTTGTCGGCGCGCGGCTCGGCGGGCTTGAATGGGCCACGAACGCCGTTCCGACGAACGTCACCTCCCTGGCCTTCTGGCCGATTTCCCCGGAGGACGCCTACGACCCGGATGCGGACGGCGACGGCCTGCCCACGATCGACGAGTTGTTCGCGTACCGCACCGACCCCCACAACCCCGATTCCGACTACGATGGACTCACGGACTACGAGGAGCTGTTCGTCCACAACACCGATCCGCTCGATCCGCACTCCGCCGGCGGGCCGTACTACGACGGCCTCGCGGTGAAAATCGGCGGCCTCGATCCGTTTGTCTGTCCAGAGGGATCGACGAACACCGTGCTTGAACACATCTTCTATTCGGGCACCACGAACGGCGCGTTCGCCTATCCGCAGTCAGGCGGCGACACCGCCATCCTCAAGGTCATGGTCTCGGGAACCGGCGCGGGGCGTCTCGTCGTGGGAGATGCCGTCGTGCCGCTCGTCGCGCCGCCGCAGATGCGCGGCGGCGCGGCCACGAACACGCTGCTGCTCGCGGTCGGGAAAGGCGTGCGCAGGACGGCGTGGTTCGAGAAGCCGGACGGACTCGACGCCGCCGTCGCCTCCGGCGACTTCCTCATCGGGGAGATGCCGTCGCCCCTCCGTCCGCGCGGATGGCTCGCGTTCCCGCACGTGGAGGCGACGGTCCCCTGCATCCACGACTTCAACACGAAGTCGAAATTCGTGTCGCTCGTGCACGGCGAGGAGTTCCCCGGCCTGACGGCGACGTGGGATGTGTCCGCCATGGACGTCGTCATATCGAACGTGCCGCCCGTTTCCGCCTGCATCGGCGGGAACTTCCCGAAAGACCAGGCCCGTTCGGTCTCCTACACGGTGGACCATCCCAACCGCCTCAACGGCGCCCCCGTCACCATCGCGCAGCAACTTCGTTTCTGCCCGCAAGTCGCGCCGGAGGACGAGCCGGACGCAACCGACCTGCCCGGCGGCAGCCCCGGCGATCCGGAGGCTGGGGAGGACGATCCCCCGCCCCAACCCCTCGACGACGACGACGCGGAGGAGGAAGAGGCGTTCACGAACATCGTGAACGGGGCCGTCCTGCCCCTTTCCGACGTGCTGTACCTGCACAGGGACAACACGCGGACGGAGTCCCTGGCGGTTCCCGGCGAGACGTGCCGGTGCTGCCCGTGCCCCGAGCACTGGAACACCAACTACGTCGCCAAGGTGTCCTACACCGAGAACGTCGGCGTGGCGGATTCCGCCGGAAACGAGTTCAGCGTCGCATACGAGCCCTGCACCGTCACGCTCCACGGCATCTCTCCGAGCCACGCCTTCCGCGACTCGGCCGTGGGATTCGTCACCAACGGCGCCCCCTACAAGCTGAACCGCTACACCGTGCTGGGACTGAAAATAGACCGTCCCGACGGGGAGACGCCAATCGCACGGCACAACCAGCTTTCTCCTTCCTTTGGCTTCCCCGTTGAGGCGTGCACGAACCTCAGCGACGCAAGTTCGCTCGTTCTGCACACGGACGTGCTTCTTGAGGGCGGATATGTCCGTCTTGCGCTTGAAGGCGTCTCGGGGAATTTCGAGATCTGGCTCCCCGAATGGTATGACGGCCGATACACGTGGCACGAGGCGGAAAAGCTGCTGGACGGGACGACGAAGAGGGAACGCTGTTTCTCAATGCGCAAGTGGCGCAGCGTCATGAGGCGGTACTCCGGGACGCGTGAGCTGGAGGTGAAGGTGCTGTCGTCGTCCGAGGGAAGCTGCACGCTCAGGTTCGAGTACGCCGCGTCCGACGGGACGGGCTCCGTCCACGACTTCGCCGCGCAGAAGCTCTCGTCCGTCAATCCCGTCCTGCTCGTTGACTACGACAGGGACGGCGCGGTCGGGGCGGCCGACAGGGCCCGCCACATGGCCGGACTGTACGCTTATTTCTGGAAGAACGACGACAAGTGGAGGGGCGACGACGCATTCGAGACCCATCTGTTCCGAAACTCCGGCAACGACGTCGTCGACGGACGCAACGACCTGATCAACTTCCTGCCGATTGCCGTGGACGTCGCGCCGTTCGCCTCCCATTGGAGTTCGGGCGCGGTTTACTATCGCCTCGAGGCGCATTCGCCGGCCATGGGGAACGCAAAGTTCGCGTTCGCGGACATCGACTGGTCGCAGATCGGCAACGCGCAGCTTGGAACCGACGGTGACGTTGACGGCAACGCGCTTCACGAGGCGCCGGTCTCCGAGTTGGGGGAGGGCACGAATCTGCCTCCGGCCTTCGTGTCGCTTGCGCAAGCCGGACGCAGCACGCTGTTCATGGAATTCCCCGACCGCACAAACGGCCATGAGTGCGACAGCCTGCGTCTCCAGGTCTATTCGAGTGCCGACGATGCGCTGCTGTTCTCCTCGGCGATCAGGCTGTACGTCGGCGACGTGTCGCAGATGGTCGGCTGGCTGAACCTGCGGAGCGCCGCCGGCGGATCGGGCGGCGTGCCGACGCGCCTGACGACAATGGACTGGCCGACGGAGGCGCACGAGCCGGGCAACGTCGTGTTCGTCCACGGTTACAACATGGAGGAGGACGACGAGACCCCGCTCTGGGCGAAGAACGTGTTCAAGAAGCTGTGGTGGGCGGGCCTTGACCGCGGCTTCGTGGCCGTGCAGTGGCGCGGGAACGAGGGGCAGATTCCGCTGGAGTTGCCCGAGTTAGGATACGTGACGCCCAACTACTACGGTAACGTGCAGAATGCGTTCGCCACGGCATCTGCATTCAAGACGGCGATGGACGGCGTCCCGGGGCCGAAGTGGTTCATGGCGCACTCGCTCGGCAACATGCTCGTGTCGGCGGCGATACAGGACTGTCAGATGCCGTACGAGAAGTATTTTCTGCTGAACGCGGCGGTTGCTGTAGAGGCCTTTGATTCCGCGTCCGGAATCACGCAGGAATCCCACGACAACATGACGCCCCAGGCGTGGACTAACTACGCGGACAGGGTGCGGGCGACGCACTGGTTTGAACGCTTCCCCGAAGGCGACGGACGACGGCTTCTCACGTGGAAAGGACGCTTCTCGGGTGTCACGAACATCGTCAACTTCTACTCCACGCAGGAGGAAGTGGTATGTAATGGGGATGGGAAGCCCAAGGTCATTAGCAGGAACTTCTCTTGGTACAACCAGGAATACCGTAAGGGCAATTGGACGTGGATGCTTCACTGCAACGAAGGTGGCTGGGCGTTCAATCACAGTTACGGGACAAACACATCTTCGTACGTTGGGGGAGTGTTGACCGAGTGGTGGAGTCCCTTGCCGCCAGATATTGCAAATGAACTCGCCGATTCAGAGCTTCGGCAGGCACCCTTCTTCCTCGACTTCGCGAATCACGAAATGCATTCCTCCTCTAACGGCTTGATTGTCTCCACCAACTACCTCTACCGAGCCGAAATGCTGGCTTACGCGATACCGGCGGAGTCTTATGCCATCGGCGCGAATCCGTTGCCTGGATTGAATGCTTATACGAATCAAGTGACAAATGAGAATGTTCCTTCGCGGAATTACAACATGGCATCCTTTATAGAAGGTCAGAATGACTTACCTCCCAATGGCGAAGAACCTGAAGACAAACACAGAAGTTGGCAACATAGCACATTTGTGCAGCGCTCGTATAAGCGGACTCGCCAGCTTTTTCGGGAAATAGTTAAAACTATCAAGAAAGGAGTAGAAGAATGAATCGAGTCATAGTTGCAGTTTGTATTGTCGCTATAACTTGTATCGGTTGTGCGTCTGAAAGGTTATGCGTCGTGATAACCGACAACGAAGGACAACCCGTATCAAATGCGACTGTGCGTCTTGGTTTCTCGTCTGGACATGTAGTGTTTGCGAAAGGAACTTCAAAACGTTATGAGGCGAAAACAGACAAAGACGGCAAGGCTGTTGTCAAATTCAATTGTAGTAGTTCGGATGTATATTGGTCTGTAAAGGCAGAAGGCTATTATTCAAGTGATTCCCGCCATGAGACTTTTAATATTGAAGTAGTGCCAATACCTCCGCTCTTTTATAAAGTTGTCATGCTTGAACATGAGAAAGAAGGCAAAGTGACTTTGTGGAAGAAACGAAATCCGCAGCCGATGATGGCTCATGGCGTTGGCTATGAGGCTGATGAACATCCTGTACCTCGCAAGAATGGCAGATATGGTTTTGACATGATGAAATACGATTGGGTGTCTCCCTTCGGCAAAGGTGAAGCCGCGGACTTCTTTTTTGTCAGACGAATCGGAGAGAAAGTTGATGATGGAGTCTGGGGATGGCTTGAGTTTCCCGAAAAATGCGGAATGTACACGGGCAAGCAGACGGGGTGCGAGAATTTTCCGTCAACCTACGAGGCAGATACGAATGGCGTGTTCCGATCTCGGATACCATTTATTTTCGATCATTCTGACGATGGTAAAAAGGGCATAACATACAAAGACATCGTGAACGAGGATGAATACGGTGTGTTGCGAACTCGGGTTGTGTGCGATGCTCGCGGAAACATCATAAAGGCCAACTATTCCAAGGTGCTTGGTCCCTTCCGATTTGGGGATTGGTGTGGAAAGTGGATAATACTTACTCGTTGTGCCGTGTTCAACCCGCGCGTGAACGACCCGAATCTGGAATCGGATCCTGAACACAGTTATGATCCTAAAGTAAAGCGTCCATTACTTGCGCCATGAACACGTGTTTGATATTGGATTAATTGAGGATCTGATATGTTAAATACAATCAGAGATTGTGTTTGCATATTGCTTTTACTGGTCAATCTTGGATGTGCCAGTGAACGGCTTTATGTAAAAGTAGTTGACGACGAAGGAAAACCTGTCCCGAACGCGACGGTGAAGGTTGGCTTCTCGACTAGTCACGTCTTGTTCGGCGGCGGGCATAGGAGTAGGGCAAGTAGTGGTGGAAATGCCGAGGCGAGAACGGACACGAACGGGAACGCAGTGGTGAAATTCAACTGTCAGTCATCTGATTTCGGATGGCATGTTGAAGCCGACGGTTATTATCGAAGTGAATCCCATAGAGAACATTTCAAGGGCGAGGATGTCATAATTCCGCCTGCATTTGGCTTTGTAAAACTTCATGAGCATGAAAAACGCAGAGAGCTTGTGCTCTACCGCAAGAAGAATCCGCGGCCGATGTATGCGTATTCGCGAGAAATAAAAGTTGAATCTCCGATTGCCAATGGGAGGTATGGTTTTGACCTGCAATGCTTTGATTGGCTTCCGCCATTGGGCAAGGGGAAGGTAGCTGATCTATACTATGTACGGGAACGCAAAGACATAGAAAGAGTGAACAGGCTAATTTCGCAGAATGATGAATACAGAATACGTGTATTTCGGAATGATGAACCGGGTGCGCCGCAATTCGGGGACGTCGTCGGGCGAATAGAGTTTGAGAAAGGTTGCGGAGCGTATGTCTGTAAACAGACAGGCAATGAGAATTTCCCAGCGACGCATCGGGCTGATTTGATGGCGATCTACCGTCCTTCGATTCCGATTAGGATATGTGAAAACAACGGTAAACTTTGGCTTATGGAGGGCCCTGTCGTAGCGCAAGACGAATACATGGTAATTCGTTCGCGCGTGAAGTATGATGAAAAGGGTAATATCATATCGGCAAATTACGCCAAGATTATTGGGCCAGCGGGTTTTGCTGGGTGTGCTAACTTCAAGGAATTGGTTTTCAACCCTCGCCCCAACGACACCAACCTTGAGTTCGATCCTAAGCGCAATTTATATCAAGGCAAGAAGGGACGCGGAATGATTCCATGAATGGCGGTACATGTACTGGCATCCATGTCGCCAGTACATTCTATGATTACATCGTCTGCAACATGGTGCACGAGATTGCGCTGACCGTGCCGGAGGGGGCGGTGAACTGCTGCCCCTGCCCCGACCACTGGACCAATTACGTGGGCGTAGCGCACATGTCGGGAGAGCTCTCGGTGAAGGAGGCCGACGGGAGGGACTTCCGCAAGTCGGAGACGAACTGCACGGTCTACGTGACCGGCCGCGCCCCCACGCGCTTGTCCAGGCGGGAGACGCTCGCGTTCGCGGCGAACGGGACGATTTCGCTTCGCCGCGACTACGTCGTGCTGGGCGTCGACGTCGACACGCCCAGCCGGACCGCCGCGCGGCTGAACGCGCTCTCGCCGTCGTTCGGCATTCCGATGACGGTTTGCACGAACGTTGATCGTGCGGCGGGG
>ERZ842401.4784-NODE-4784-length-15452-cov-10.121127_pt1 | contig 15452 bp, 16 predicted proteins | sample MGYA00521270_ERZ842401 | MGnify/ENA primary metagenome ERZ842401 (study PRJEB31892, sample SAMEA3878208) | bioreactor metagenome | biome: Moose rumen | place: Sweden | collected 2011-10 | study: EMG produced TPA metagenomics assembly of the PRJEB12797 data set...
GCTTCCTGCAAGTTTCTGGAACTGATATGCATCGGTGTCACTTGCATTGGGACAAAGGCACAGATAAGTCTTCGCTTCAACGTGAAAACAATGGTTGTATATCCCATTATAGCTGGTTTTGCACTATCTATTCTCTGTATAGTACTGCATAGCGGCATCTGGGGTGGAGAGGTGGCTGGTTTTGCCACAAACCGCGTTCTCTATGCATTGACGAGCATTGTGGGTACGATGCTTGTCCATCAGGGGCTGGATGGTATTGCCAAATACTACAACTACAAGCTTGGTGAAGACAGGTTCAATTTTGAGAATGAGTCCTTTGAACAGTCGGAGGAGAAGAACGAGAACGAGTATTCGGTGAATATCCCGATGATATACTATTTCAAGCATCGTATGCACAAGGGATGGATTAATATCATTAACCCTTTCCGTGGAACTATTGTACTGGGAACACCTGGTTCTGGTAAGTCATTCGGTATCATTGACCCGTTCATCCGTCAACATGCAGCAAAGGGCTTTGCTATGATGGTTTACGACTACAAATTTCCGACTTTGGGAAAGACATTATTCTACCAATACTGCAAGAATAAAAGGTATGGTCATCTGCCTGAAAACTGTGGCTTTCACATCGTCAATTTCTCTGATGTGGAATATTCCAATCGCGTGAATCCAATTCAGCAGCGGTATATTCCTGATTTGGCAGCAGCATCGGAAACGGCTGCAACTTTGTTGGCTGCACTGAATAAAGGTGGTGACAAGAATGGTGGTTCTGAGGCTTTCTTCCAGAACTCGGCTGAGAACTTTCTCGCATCAATCATCTATTTCTTCGTCAATTTCCATCCCACAGGATATAAGAACGGCAAGAAACTTACCCGTTACATCCTCTATGATAACCAAAGGCTGAAACTTGTGACTCGATTTATAATCCGCAAAACGAAATGTTTCTGAAAAATTAAACGAAGCGTTCCGTCTCGCAAAACGAAATGTTCTTTTTTCGGGTTCCCCCCCACACACAAAAAACGCCTCAGATTTCTCTGGGGCGTTCCTGTTTTCACTCACCACACATTATCAAGTGTTCAAGTCAAACCGCACGTTCTCGTCACCGTCAAGCAACTGGCGTGTACGTTCCAAGTTGTTCTCGTATATGTGCACGTTGCCGAGGTTCAGCGTTATGGACTTAAGCGGCAGGTCTATCTGTCGTGCCATCAAGTACAGATGGTATATGTCTGCCGGCAATCCAAGGTTCGCGTCGCTGCTCCGTTGGTATGCTGACAACACCAGTTCGCCGTCGTCTATCTGGAACTGCACCAGGCTGAGACAGGGTGCCTGATTACTCTCCGCCCCCGTCTCGCCCAGGAACAGCACGTAGTTCTTGCTGTTTCGCTTCTCGCGGTTAATCTTTGCAATGAGTGGAGGCAGTTTCTCGAAGTAAGTCGGATAACTGTTCACCAGCACACTTCCGCAATAGTCCCACCAGTTGATGCCCACGTCGCGGTACCGTTCCACGTTGCGCTCACCCTGCATGAACAACTGCAATTCATTCTTCAGTTTCTTCCTGGCTATGCCGTGGCTCTCAAAGATGTCGAGCAGGTCTGCAGGGGTCAGCGACAACTGCTCATAGAGCAGGTAGCGTATATTCCCTTTCTTGTTCGTCTGGGTCTTCCCGCGTTCGAGAACCTTACCCAGTATCTGATAGTATTTGTTCATCGTTCAAACGGTATTAGAATGTTCTTCAAGCGGCTTTCGTATATAGCATGATGTCCGTGTAGGACGCGCTGTAATTCATGTGGGCATTGAACTCACGGCGCTGGCAGTTCTCAAACGGGTTGCCAAGGTCCAGGTGCTTTCCCATCCAGTCGCACAGTTCAATGATAGAAGACTTGTTCGAGGTGAAATAGATGAAGCGGTGTCCGGCAAGCACCGTCAGCACGTCGAGGTAGTCTGACAGTTTCCAATACATCTTGTAGGTCTTGCTGTCAGTGCTCAGATAAGGAGGGTCAACCAGGAACACCACGCCTGGCACGTCCTTGTACTGCTCAAACACCTCCCTGTAGTCGCAGGAGGTAATGGTCAGCCCGTCAAGGTAGTCCAGGCACGGCTCATAGTCGGTCGTCCTTATATTATTATATAGTGTCTCCTTCTCCAGATCCGCAAACTCGGTGGCATACTTCATAGAGAACATGATCGACGAGGACAGCGTTATATAGTCGATGTAGCCGTAATCGTGGAGGTATCTGCGGACGCATGAAAGCACACGCTCCCTGGCCTCTCCCAGTATGGGCTTGTGGCGTGGAACGTCCACTATCTCCCTCAGTTCCGCCAGCAGCGCATTGGTAACAGGCAATGCCTCCAACCGCTGGCGATAGCCGTCAAAGTCGTTATATACTACAGTGGAATGCGGCTTCTGGCACTTGGCTATGTGAGATAACAAGCCAGAGCCGCCGAACAGGTCCACGAATGTCGTACCGTCAGGGAACTGCCGGAGCACCTTGATGTACTCCTTGGCAAACATCCGCTTCTGTCCCTGAAAAGGAAGCGGTGCCGATAGATATTGCTTTCTCATTGTCTCGCTGATTTTGTCACCGCAAAGGTACGGTCATTCAGCGAGACGAAAGAGGATTCACACCAAATCACACTGCATCAATCGTGCAGTGCCTTCCGAACCGCTTAACCAGGTCATACACTTTCCGCTCGCACACATGGTATCGGTCATGGAGGACGGACACGATGTATGTCATTTTCTCCCCAGCCTTGTGCATACGCCTGTAGTCCTCATAAAGTGCGACATACTGGCAGTCTTCCAGCCTGAAACCTGCCGAATTTAGCCTGTCAATGGGTTCCTTACTCAATTTTATTATCTCGTAGTAGGTCATTTTCAAATAATTTTTGTACCTTTGTACCGCCAATCATTTATTCGACAAAATAAAAGCCGCAATAGTGCAGCGAAGGGCATAGGCCCCCAGTTGTGCACTATTGCGGTGTCGTGTTAATAAGTGATTGGCGTTACTATTTTAACAGGCTGGGGGCTTTTATTACCTCACCCCCGAAAGGTTCCTTAGTCAGAGAGTTCAAAGACCAGCATTGGCGGGTAGTCAGCACGGACATCATAATCCAGCAGACCGCTAACCTCAGTGATGGCGTGAACGTCCAGCTTGTGATGTTGTGTCACGTCGAACGTTGCCTTGGCATAGACTATCAGCTGTAACAGATAGCCAACGAGGTCTGATGCCAGGACATTCACACACTCACCGTCTGCCCATACTTCGACCTTTGATGACGGGTCGGTGGCTGCGGCACTACGTGCCACCTCCAGCAGACTTGTACGATTCAGGTTGTCGAGCCACATTTCCCTGCCGCCCAGCACGAATCCATTCACCTCATCGCTGGTATCATAGGCTTCGATAGCCATGAGGACAAGCGACCGCACATCGTCAGCCGTCGGCTCATGGTCATAGACCTCCTCGACATAGGAAACGGCATTTTCCCCTCCCCCTAAATCCTTCTGCACGTCCAGTCGCACCGCCCAGCGGTTCCTGCCTGGGTTAATACACTCAAGGGGCTTCACCCCTGCTGTTCCTTTCACTCTTTCCATAAGTTGTTTGCTTTTCTATGTGAAATTATACTTGGTCTTGTTGCCGCCGAAGATCTCGCGTTTGATGGTTGTCTCAAACGGCAACTCGCCCAATTCCTTTATCTGGTCGAGGATATTCTTCATTTCCTCGCTGGCCGTTATGAACTTCCCACGCTGGCCATCCATTTCATACTGCACCACGTAGCGGCCATCGCCCTGCTTCGTAGTGATTCCTGTCTCAAAGTCCACCACCGTAATCTTGCAGTTCTGCAAGTTGCTCAGCGGTGTCAGATTGCCCTCAAAACGCTTCTTGCCGTCTGCGGGCTTGTAGGTAACGCCTAATTCCTTAAAACTTTTCATATTTGTAAACTTAAAAAACAAATGCCTTCCATTGCAGTGCTTATTCCATCCCCAGAAGGAAGCCAGGATCACATACCTGCGTTTGGCACTCTTGACCTTGTGCAGCCTGCGGGCCACTTTTTTCTTGATGTGTTTCCTGACAAGCACGTACTGGTGACGAATGACATAGCCCAGGAAGTCGATGCCGCGTGCCTCCACTGGGAATATCTGATAGTTTCCCTTCAGCTGGAGGTGCAGCCGTTCCTCAATCACAACACGCATCTTAGCAAGAACGTCATGCAGGTACTCCTTGCCTGCTCCCAAGATGACAATATCATCACAATAGCGGAAATAGTATTTTACACCAACCTCGCATTTCATGTAATGATCCAGCAGACAAAGATAAAAGTTCCCAAGCAACTGGCTTGAATGGTAGCCTATGGCAAGGCCGGGGCCATAACTGTGAACAATCCTGGTAATGGTGTCCATCATGCGCTGGTCTTTGATTTTCCTTGACAGGCTGTCAAGCAATACTTGTTGGTTGATGGAATGATAGAACTTCCTGATGTCGGTTTTCAGGCAGTACCGTGTACCGTCGGCATCCCTCAGGGCTTTTCTGACACGCATCAGACCGTCATGAATGCCACGCCCCGGTATTCCCGCATAGGTGTCGCGGATAAGCATACCACCCAGACACCTGTTCAGGACTTCCATAATAGCGTGTAGGGCAATACGGTCACGGAAGGAAAGCGCCTGAATAACACGTTCCTTTCCGTTCTCGTTGACGGAGAACTCCTTGAAGCCTGACGGTGCATAACAGCCAGATCCGATTTCTTCGGCAAGTCCAGTCAGGATAGCGTCTTTATTCTTTTTCAGCATACGGATAGCACGTGTACGACGCTTGCCACGAACCACAGCCCTGAAGGCTTCCTCCAGATTGCTGCGGTCTGTGACCTGCTCGATGAGATATCCGTATCGCTTCATACTGATTTTCGCTTTCAGAAATCTATGTGCTTCGAGAATTAACCTACCACACAATGTCTTCTCGTATTCTGTCTTTTGCCAAGGGGCAAGGTGCATTCCCCTGCGGACTGTCCGCGTGACACGTCACGCATCAGGAGCCGCATTGTTTTGTTGCTTCTGAATTTGAGACGCGAACCGATGTTCGAGTTCGTGTTCGACGCGTCGTTGTTCGCATTCGCATACGCCACGCCGCCATTCGTATTCGAGTCGTAGTGGGAACGCGCCAAAACAAGGGCAAGGGGAAATCTGCCTGTTCTGAGAGTTGTTCTTTCTATGTCATTTCTTAGTGTCATTGTTATTTTAGTGTGCAAATGTACTCAGTTTTGAGTGAATATCAGTGCGATTTCAATTTTTTTTAATTTTCGACCGGCTTCGCCGGTTTTCGTTATAGCACGGGTAACGATTTGAACGCGCTTACGCTCTGCGCTTCGCGCACTACGCCCCTGAAAGCGAGACGCGAACCGATGTTCGAGTTCGTGTCCGACGCGTCGCTGTCCGCATACGCAGACGCCACGCCGCCATACGTATCCGAGTCGTAGGGGGAACGCGCCAAAACAAGGGAACTACCGCTGCTCTGGTAATAATAATCAGAATAGTGCGTAGTCTCGCTGCCGCCGACACCTGTGGGCACCATATCGAAGAACGGACCGTTTTCCGCTGCCACATTGGTAATCCAGCCGTCGGCTGTGTGCGCGTTGACCGTGCGCTGCGTGCCGTCAGGATCAGTGATAGTCCATACGCGGTTGTTGACGCTCACGCCCTTCACCCATTCGTATATGCCACCGAAGACTCCCTCAAGGCCAAGGCCGTTGACATAGCCGGTCGTGACATTGACCGTGTCAGCATTACCGATGGCGTCGGTGGTTCCTGTATTCGTCAGCGGGCTGTATGTTGCGCCTCCCTTGCCAAGCACGGCCTGAAGGTTACGGTTACCGTACTTCGCATAGAGCATGAAGGCTATGACACAGTGCTGCTGGAAGTCTATGCGCTGATAGCCCGTCCCACGTGCCGTCGCATAGCCGTCGAAGTCATTGGATGACTTGCTGACCGTAGGAGCCACACCGCTGCGGCTGTACAGTTTGTCACCCGTCATATATGCCTTGTAAGCACCGACAAGGCTGCGGGGAACATGCTTGAACGTGCCGTCTACATTGTACAGGGCAAAGCGATAGCGGAACTTATTTGCGTCCACCTGCTCCCACTTGTAGTAGAACTCAGGGAAGTCCACCATCACGTCGCCTTCAGTACCGTCAAGTACGGCAGCGGTTCCGTCCTCATAGTAGTTGCTGTTGTCATTGCGGAGGTAGGCAATCGTCACCTCGCCGTCTGCGGTCTTCTTGCAGAGACACCGGCGGAACTTGGCCAGTATCATGGCTATCACACCGCTGTTGACTTCGCCTGTGATATTGGACGGATCACTGACGGACTTGTCGAAGACGATGCCAGCGTCCACTATCTTCTCATACTCAAACGTCATCGAGCGGATGGCTGAGTTAGCTGTGGCTGTCTGCGGAGCTGGCGTAACATAGCCGTCCCAGCTATTGACAGCGACGCGGTAAGCCTTGCCTGTCGGAACCTTGATGTTCACGGTGGAGCCTGTACCACTTCCGATAACCGCCTCTGTCGCCGTGTCCGTTATCGTAACCGTTCTTTCTGAGGTGTCGGCATCGTCATTCGCTGTTACGTTCACCGTTACAAGTTCGCAGTTATACGACAGCGTAATCTCTCGCTGGTTACCTCCTACTGCCGTATAGGTCTGAACTGCTGATGGCCCGGCATATCCCGATACGGCTGGGGGTGTCACGGCATATTCCGTACCCAAAGGCAGAGAGAAGCTGATGGGCTGTCCGTTCCACTCGTGGCTCTCTGTTGTACCGCCATACGCCACCAGTACCGCAGCACCATTGAAAGCAGAATCACCGCTACCTTGATTAGAGGCCAGCCGAATGGTCACCTGCTCTACGAATGCTGATATGTCGCCCTCGCCAGATACGCGCCAGTCCGCACCGTTCTGAGCATCAATAGCGTACAACTTGTAAAACACCCAGTCATTCTTACTATCATCAAACACTCGGCATTCGTTACCTACTGAAAACGGCACGGTTGCGCCGTCTCGTGTATAATTCATCGTTGACGAAGTTGGCGCACTGTCAAGCGTCGGTACACCAAGCGTGCCGTCTTCGGTGATGGCCGTCAGTAAGGCGCGAAGCTCAACAGCCTGCACTCCGACTGAGGCAAGTGAAACATAGAATGCCTGCCGTGATCCTGTATAGCCTCCCAGCTGGGCTGCCTCATAGGCATCTACGATTTTTTCCGGCAGCCCACTGAACGGGTGGATGCCGTCACTTAGTCTTATCCCAACTTTGCCGTCCGCTTTCTTTTCGAACAGCCATACGTGCTGCGGCCATACACTTGTATCCGCATTCCACTCAGCAGTCGTCTTGGCGATCTGCTGGTAAACATAAACTCCGTTTGCCATATTAGTCTATATATCCTTGGTTAATCAATACTGTCGCATGTGCCGTAGTGTCTGCACCCGCAAGGAACACAGCACCGCTATGTGCGCCACTACCGCCCTCGCCAATCTCGTGCCAGACAGCTGCTCCCGGCGTATTGTCATGACACTTATAGAAGGTCTTGGTAAGGTCTGCACCTACCACCCAGACTTCCTGCCCGATTGAGAATCCGTCATCGGCAACACCGGGGACATGGTCAATCTCACGGGGAGCCTTTCCCTCAAGTGTTCCTATTCTTGCCTCCTCGGCCCTGTTGGCAGCAGCCAAGTCATCAATGGCTCCGGCAAGTACGGTGTCCGCTGTCTGTAGGCTGCTGATTGAACTTCCATGCTGTCCTGTCTGCCGGACAAGTGAGTCCGTCAGGCTCAAAAGAGAAGCAATTTGTGTATTGTGAGTCCTATCAGTATCTTGTAAATTCGCCACCTTTCCTGCCAAATCTGTCAGCCAAGAGGCTCGCATACCATCAAAGAAGCCAGCAGCCCCTTCAGCTGTAACCAGAATATAAGGTACTCCCTCCCCCGGCTCACTGTACACGACTTTGGCAAACCGGCGCAGCGCAATGTCACGAACCACGTCATCAGCATACTCACGCTGAACATGTTCCACGTCGGCAACAAGATACAAAGGGAATGTGGCCACTTCCGCTGACGAGAGAGGCATCACCATGCCTCCAATACTGACAAGTCCTGCGCCAATGGCATTTTCCGAAACGGCACAGCCGCATATAACACAGTCGCCCCACTGCCCGAAGAAATCATCCATAATGCGCAGCGGCTCACTCTGAAGGTCAAGGAGGTCATTGCCTGACCACTTCCTTACACCAGGTTCCTGTACGTGTCTTTTCATCTTTGTATAATTCTATATTTCTTGTCTGCAAGTTTATATCTCTCTATCTCAGCCTCCACTTGTCCGGCACTGATGCCGGAGGGGACATATACTACGAAATCGACATCATCAAAGGTGCGCCCGCTCTCACCTTCCAGTGCCACTTCCTCATACGGCGCGAAGATGACCCAGTGTGCGGGCTCACTATTCAGGCCCACATCGAGGAACTCGTCATCATAGCTTTTAACCCTGATGAGCGTACCGCTGCCGAACAATTTTGTCAAATGCCCCTGAAGTGATTTCTGCTGGCTGGTTACGTGTACCTTGTAACGGTAGTAGTCGCGCCATGCACTGAAGGAACCCCATACGCCGTCAAGGTCGGCAAGTGCCCATAGCCAGCTCAGACGATTGGGCTGGCGACGGTGCGGAGCCACATACTGTCGTACGATTTCCTTGAAGTCCAGTATCACGTTCATGCCATGCCCTCCTTATTCCAAATCATTGATTGAGATAAGCTCCAGCGAGCAGTTCTCAGTGTCATAGTCAAAATAGCCAGCCTGAAGCTTGCCGCGGGTGTCAATCTCTTCCCATTGGCTGTCATCTGTACCTTTCCGTACAAGGCTCACCAGCTTGGCAGTCACCACGCCGTCCACGCTGGTTACGGCATCCAGCATTTCATGACGGTAGATGACACCGCCAAAACGCTGTACGACGCGGAAGTCCTCAAGGGCTGAAAGTACATTCTCCCCAACCGTTGCAACTGGTGAGGCTGGGTTGTACCATACTTTCAAGGAGTAACGAACCATATCCGCGTCTGTGCTGATGACCTGGGTCTTAGTGCCGGCAAACTTGACGGCATCAATATAGTTCTTGAAATTAAGCAGCTGGTTCGATGTCAGGGGCACGATGTGGCCGTCATCATCCATTGTCGCCACGCGGAACATCAGGGTTCCGTCAGCAGCCACGTCAACGCTGGCAGTCTTCACGACGCGGGCTTCCTCGTCAACAGCCTCATATCCCAGCAAGCCTGTGGTATTTGAGAAAACAAGCTCATGGCCCATCTGAAATTCGTAGCATTTCTCGTTATACCAGGTCAGGGAACCGGCAACTTCACGCTCGGCATCATTGTCCATTTCTTTTTTGAAAAGGTCGAGTGTAACTTCAAAAAGATGGATGATGTATGCTATACAGTGCGTCCACATACGCCATTCCGCTGTTGCGGATGACGAAAGCGTAAACGAGGCATTCAGCCGCTCTGTTATGCTTGCTTCTATCTCAGTAATTGTTCTTGCCATTCTTCACTCATGTATGTTGTTACGTTTTTCTCCATCTTCTTTACTACGGATTTCTTGATAACCGTACCGCCGTCGTCAATGAGTACAGACTGTCCGGGTGTCAGGCGAAGATCTGGATAAAAGGCATTCATATTCCTGCCCTCTTCTGCCAGCCGTTTCGGGTCATTTGCCAGTGATGGGTTAAGACTCAGTATCTCACCAATGCCGTCGGCAGTGCCGTAGTACTGTATTGCAAGATCGAGAGCGGTTTGGTCTGCCTGTACTTCAATCGTTTTCATAGGATGCTTTTATTTCAAGTTCATAGGTCTGCGCATTATAACCGACTTTCTCAACCTTTTGGCCGTCTGCAATCAGCATCTGTCGGGTACGGCGAAGAAGTCCTTCCCTGTCCTCATTCAAAAGGAACTCCAATGCTCCGACTCCAATCTCCGGCCTGTGTCTGATATGGCCCATGCCGCTCAGAAGCAGGTCACGCTGGTGCTGTGACGTGCTTTCTGCCGGGAAGAGGTCGCCAGTGCTCAGGTCGAGGTCTCCATTCCGTGTCTGTCCGTAGTCCTTCATTCTATAATATTGTATAGTTGAACACTCCTGTGACGGGGCCGCCAGTTGACGGGGCCACCAGTCCGGTCGAGTATGTTATCTGCTGGCTCTTAATAGCGTTGATAATGGCATCGGCCAGTTTGTCGGCCACCTTATCCAGGGCTCCCGAGCGGTTATCGTCATTTTGGTTCATAACCGCCGTGAACGCTTCCTTCACTTCTGATTTGATTGTCGCTTTTACTAATGGCATATTCTATCCCTCCATATATTGTGAAACTTCTGTTTTTATTTGCTGGAACGCGGTCATGTTGATGGGTACTCCAGAAGGACCAACGCCCGTTGGAACCGTCAGTTGGCAAATAGCGTCCAACATGCTCTCCAGTGTCTTCTTAAGACCCGCACCGCCTTTTTTCAGTGTCAGACCGCCTGATGTGACGGTAATGGCAGAACTGCCGATCTTCAATTCCATACCGTCAGTGCTCACCGTAGCCGTAGCGTCACCGGCTTTGATGACCGTATTGCTGCCGTCACTGGTAATGGATACTTCATCCCTGGTCAGTTCCAGCTTTTCCGTGTCGATGGTCAGTGTCAGGTTGTTATCGGTGAAGACAATTTTATCAATCTCCGTATATTGGCACACGAACAGTTCGTTGCTGCCACCGATGGGGCATACCAGCACAACACTCTGCATTTTGGGAATGAAGGCCAGCCCTTGAAGGTTTCCATCTACAAGACCGCGCAGGCGCACGTCAAAATAGTCTACAGCATCATCGACGCGGACGGTGCAGGTGAACTCGTCTTCATTCACCTCAGTAACAACGCCCTGAAAAACGTTGCTGACCTGCTCGGCCATCTGCTCCATGAGCCTCCTTCTGATTTCATCTATTTCCTTGCTCATGCCTTTATGCCTATTTCAACCGTACGGCGGCCACCGCCGGTTCCGAATGTTGTTGTCACTGCCTCGATGAAGTAACTGCCGCTACGGTCGGGGTATGTATTGTCTGTTATGTCCGCCACCATGCCGGGCAGGGCGTATGGCTGCAGGAACGTCTTAATTTTTCCGCGATAGCCGTCAAAACTGTAACGTCTCAGTTCCTCATTGGCAAGGGTTTTCAGCTCTCCGGCATCTTTCACGTCGTAATAGTAGAGCGTCTTCTGCTCCCCGCCGTCCTCGCCAAGTTCGCCTTCTATTTTCGTGCCATCCTTGTAGTAGCAGATAGCCTTTACCTTCAGTTTGATGTCCTCAGCAAGCTGGTATTTCAACTCATCATCATTGATGACATTCTCGCGTAGCACATACTTTACAGTCTCACCCTTAACACTGTTAGCCTTGCCCACATACAGTTTCCCGTTGATGTCAAAATAAGCCAGTAGGCCGTATTCTTTCTTCAGGTAGCCGAGTAGCCAGCTTCCGGGTTTGTTGTTGATAACGAAGTTCTTTAGCGTGATATCGGCGACTTCGCCAATCTGGACTCCGCTTAGAACCTCGTTCAAACACGCTTTTAACGACGTTTCCTTCTTGCTGAAAACACAGTTGACAAAGCGCAACTTATAGTATTCATCCTCGCATTCTATCTCCAGGGGTAGTTTATAGTTCAGACGCTTTACATAGCCAGTAAACTCTGTGTGTAGTTGCTTATCATAGCCGAGCTTGATCGTCACAGCATCACCTACCTTGATCGCGTTTGCCGTCTCGATATGTGCCGGCGGCTCTCCCTCATGCTTTAGCACGGCTGTCACGGGAACCTTCACAATAGCGGTAGCGGCTAAACTATAGATACTCCGCTTGATCCGCACGTCGTGGACGCTCTTGAATGTCACGCTGCCGATGGATATTTCTGATGTCAGTACGAACATATTTTATTACTCCATTATCAGTTCAAAGCTCCTGTCGGTTTCGAGGTTGAGGGAATAGGTCTGTGCATGCTCGACACCCTTCATCTCGGGAATGTCAATACTTGTAATCACAACCATATCCTCCTCGTCCAGAAAGATGTCGGTAAGGGCGCACTTCAACTGCACAGACTCATTCACCGTGTATATTTCCTTGATGGCAGCCAACTGGTCATCGGGCCAGTCGGTGTCAAGGGCAACGCCCTGGATCCTGATTTCATAGTCCTCCATGCTGATTAGCTCCTTGATGGTTCCCTTGCGACCTACCATCGGAGTAGAGACGATGTGTTTCTTGCCGCGAATGGAGATAAGGGAGTTTGGCATCTCATACTCCTTTCCCTTATATACCAGAACCACCGGCATAAAGTACCAGCGTCCGTTCGCGTCACGCTTCCTCAGCGTAGAGCCGAGGTTGCTGCTCTCGCGCTCGTTGGCTGCGGGACCGTCGTATTTGGGCTTGAACTTCGGGTCGCCAATCTTGGTACCAAGAAGCGTGTCAATCGTTGAGGCTGTCGCCTGCGCCTTTTTGATGATTTCATAGATTGAAAACACACCCATAGCCTACCCCTCCACTATTTCATTGAGCACCTCCAGAATATGGCTGCGGATTTCCTCTGCCCCCTGTCCGTCGGTGTTCTCCACGTTGATAACAATCTGGTCGCATACGCGGTCGATGGTAACATTACGGCTACCGTTGCCGCTGCTTTCCTGAACGCTGCTGTTGAGGGTCTGGCTCTGGCTGTTGTCAGTGTTGGCGATATCGGTAGCGTCGGAAAGGCTCTCAGACATTGACGGCATAGAAATACTGTTGTCGGCATAGTTGCCCATCGATAGGCTGAGAGTGTCCGATGCGGCGTTCACGCTCCGCATCGTGTCACCGCCTGTCGGGTTATGAAGCTCTGCAGATGTGCCACCGACGGATGCAAGGAGCGGCTGGAACTTATTGGCAAGCCAGCCACGAATGCCTTTTCTCTTTGGCTCTGCCTTTTCCCGTGCATTTGTCAGCTCCGGCACAGCATTGGAGATATTCACCGCTTCGCTCTGTGCGGATGCCTCAGAAATGGTGTCGCCTGTAGATGATGCGGACATGAGCGTGTCGCCCATCAGCGATGCCGACCCGATATTCTGAGCCAGTTCCGTACTATTAGAACCAGGAGTGATGACGATTTCGGGTAGCGTCACCTCATAAGGCTCCGGCATAGCCTGGGAGCCGTTCACGGAAACGGCATTACCGAATGCCTGGCTGTTGGAGTCCGATAGCGTCAGGGCATCAGATAATCTGCTGGCAGATGAAGAGCTGCTCATGAATGAGGGCATCCACGTCAAGGAACCGCCTTGCATGTTCCAGAAGTTCCTCTGACCGTTAGCCTCCGAGCGGTTCTCGACGGACTGAATGGCGATATCACCGGCAGCGTTCAGCGTCTCAGCCCGAGACGTTGCTTCCGTAAGCGTGTCGCCAATCGATGAGGCAGACGTGATGTCCTGTGTCTGCTCCGTATTGTTAGAACCAGGAGTGACTACGATTTCGGGTAGCGTCACCTCGTAAGGCTCCGGCATGACCTGAGACCCGTTCACGGCAACTGCATTATCAAGTGTCTGGTTGTTGGTGTCCGATAGCGTCAGGGCATCAGATAATCTGCTGGCAGATGAAGAGCTGCTCATGAATGAGGGCATCCACGTCAAGGAACCGCCTTGCATGTTCCAGAAGTTCCTCTGACCGTTAGCCTCCGAGCGGTTCTCGACGGACTGAATGGCGATATCACCGGCAGCGTTCAGTGTCTCAGACTGATCCATTGGCTCCGTAAGAGTGCCGCCCATCAGCGATGCCGACCTGATATTCTGAGCCAGTTCCGTACTATTAGAACCAGGAGTGATGACGATTTCGGGTAGCGTCACCTCGTAAGGCTTGCTCAGGTCAATGACGGATTTCTTGCCTGTGCTTGACAGGCTGAGCGCGTCAGACTGTACGGTCATAGAGGAGGCGGACACGTTCTGTGTCTTCGACTGGCTCAGTATGTTAGTGGTTGCTGAGGCTTCTGCGGGACTGGTAAGAGAAACAGCCATCGGCAGCATGACAGCAGCGGCTATCTTGCGGACGTTGGCCATGATATCGCTTAGGTAGTTTGTGCCTTCCGGCTCATATTCCTGTTGTGCCACGTCCACCTTCAGTGCGCTATTGGTCTGAGTGAGTGCCTGTGTCTTGGCAATGCCACCGTTGATGGACTGAGTCTGAGCAACGTCACCAATAGGCAGAAGCCTTGCCGTTATTGGAGCCAACTTCTGTGTAGCAGCCAGATAGTTGGCACTTTGGGCATAGTTGGTGGCCTCTTCGTTCAGGTCAAGAGTCTGCTTGGTCTTGGATCCCTTGCCGCTCTTACCACCTCTGCCACTCTTATTATTGTCGAGGTCTTTCAGTAAGTCTTTGGTTGATTTGCCATTGATGGCCTTCTGTATTTCCTCAATAGTCCTGCTGGCATCACCCTGAGCATTAGGAACGTTTGTTGCATTCTCAACCTGTTTCTCATGCTGTGACTTCGACCAACTCTCGTGACCAGCCTGTTTGCCTTTTTCCCATGCCTGCGCATAGTCACCGTTCTTCCATGTATTAGCGACGACACCTGCGGGCGATGTCTGGAGCACGCCATTTCCTATATCTTTGAAGCCCTGCTTGGCAGCCGCAGCGGCTGCGTCGAAATTGCCATCAAAGAGATTCTGAAAGGCCTCGCCAAGACTTCCAATACCTTTCAGGATCTGTTTGATCGGTGAAATAATGGCACTTACGAGTGAGCGTCCGAACTCCTTGACCACACCCCATGCGCCGAGAACGGCGACCCGGAAGCCCTCAAATTTCTGCCATGCGGCAGCCACGGCAGCGACAACCGCAACGATAGCAGCTATAACCCACGCCAGCGGGCAGGCAAGGAAAGCGGCGTTTAACAGTGCCTGTGCTGCGGCCCAGCCCTCCGTAAGGGTAGTCGAAACGACGGTAAGACCATTCTTGATACCCTGCCATACGATATCGGCTTTTGCAATCGCCGTGTTGGCCGCCCAAACCACACCGAGTGCGGCTAGTGCAGCGGTAAAACCGACGACGACGGGCTGTCCCTCTTGTAGGTAGCTCAGCCAGCCACCGAAAAAGTCAATCAGTGTTCTAACAACAAAAGTAACGCCCTTGAGTACTGCGCTGACACCAGAGAAAGCACCGTCGATAACCGGAGCCACCAGTTGTACAGCAGGCGACAAAGCCTGAATGAGTGTGGAGAATGTTTCAAGACCAGTGGAGATCGTGGGAAGCATCTGCTCACCGATGGAAAGCCCCACGTTCTTAAAGCGGTTCCACGCTTCCTCTGCCTCCTGTACGGTGTTTTTGCTGTACCTTAAGGCCTTATCTCCTTCCGCGTTCTTGGTTGCGTCATTGACTTCGCCTATGATTTTCTTGTATTTCTCCATATC
>ERZ842401.4787-NODE-4787-length-15444-cov-3.604653_pt1 | contig 15444 bp, 9 predicted proteins | sample MGYA00521270_ERZ842401 | MGnify/ENA primary metagenome ERZ842401 (study PRJEB31892, sample SAMEA3878208) | bioreactor metagenome | biome: Moose rumen | place: Sweden | collected 2011-10 | study: EMG produced TPA metagenomics assembly of the PRJEB12797 data set...
GCCGTCGGTGGGGTTCTTCTGCCAACCGTCGTCGATCACCATGAAGGGCCGGTTTTCCGCGTTACTGCTCAGGCGGGAGATAAGCGCACCATCCTGCCGAATCTCATCGGCGCTGCTTTTTCCGTAAGCGTAATACCAATTGTTCGCGCCGTATATAGGCGCGTCGGGACGCAGCGGCTGATCGCACAATAAAGGGTAAAACCGGGTCATGGCCTGGAAGGCGGACACATCTCGGTATTCCTGCATCACGATTTCGCACACATTAAGGGTGCGGCCCTGCAGAATCACCCCGGTTCCGCCGTTTCGCACATCGCAGGTCAGGGTCACGCCTTCCTGATCCATTTGCCACTGGCAAAATGCGCCCGGCTGGGTTTTGACCCCGAAGCACCAGGTCCAGCGTCCATTGTAATCCAAAGTGCTGTCCGTTCCGTTGGACACGGCGCACACCCAGGGCAGGATGCGCTCCCTGTCCATGGGCAGCCATGCCAAATCCCCATAGCTGCGTTCCCAGGCGTCCCCCAGCACTTTGACGCTTTCTCGTATTTGCTCTGAGTCAGTGAAATTCCAGCGAAGGCGCAGGAAGCAGACGCGGCTTTCTTCCGCCGTCAGCGTTACCGCCAAAGCCCCATTTTCCATGCTTTGTTCAGCATGCACATCTTTCGCCGTTTTTCCCTCGCAGGGAAAGAAGCCCTGCCCCAGGGAGACTTCCATTCGATCCGCCAGCCTGATTATCATTGCCGTCACCTCCGCATACACAATTATGATTTCCTGGATCGAACCGCTTTACGGATGGTATTGATCCATTGAGCCCGGTATCATTTGCACGCTTTCTCAATTTATCCCCGCAAGCACAAATCCACCAAATCATCCGCCTTAGCCGTGGCCAGGGCGATCACGGTATCCGACGCGCCGTAATAGATTTTCACCGTTCCATCCTCCTCCAGGATCGCGCCGGTGGGGAAAATCACGTTGGTGCGGAAGCCGTTTTTCACTTCATAATCCGTTTCCGGGGCAAGCAGAGGCTCCCTGTAAACGCCCAGCACCTTGCGCGGATTCTCCAGATCCAGCAGCATCATTCCCGCGCAGTACCGCTTCTTCCAGGTGTTTTCCCAGCCGTTCTTTCCGCGGGCATCGTCTTTGTCCACGCCGTGGGTGAACACCAGCCACCCCTTTTTCGTTTTTACCGGCGGCGCGCCGGGGCCGATTTTATCATTGTCGTAGGGGAAATCCTCCACCCCCGCCAGCAGGGTGGAGCGTCCCCAATAAATCAGGTCCGGCGATTCGCTGAGCCAGATATCGAACCGATCCCGCCCTCGGCTGTAAACGGGCATGGGCCGCTCTAGGCGCAGATACCTCCCATGGTTTTTTTCCGGAAACAGCACCATGTTCCGATTGTCCGGCACGGACAGGGACAGCACCTCAAAATGCTCCAAATCCTTTGTTTTGGCAATCCCGCCCCGCAGGCCGTGGCGCGTATCCACCGCGAAGGTCATATACGTTTCCCCGTCGATCACCGTCAGTCTGGGATCGTAGCAACGGGTGATTTCGCCTTTGGGCGTATCAAACAAAGCGGCGGTTTTTTCGTCCCGGATATCAAAGCAGGGCTTTTCGCCCACCTGCCAGGCGATCCCATCCCGGCTGAAGGCAATGCCGATATTGGTGCCCTTGAAGCGCTTGCCGCTCTCCCATTCAGGCTGCGTACAGCCATAATCGTTGCGGAACACCATGGCATACTGCCCTTGCCAGCGGATCACCCCCGCGTTGAAAACCAAATCACAGGCATAGGGCACCTGGCTTCCCGTCAGCACGGGATTGTGTTCATACCGGGTGACGCAGGGGCAGGATTTCAGCATATCGCTCATGTTTTTTCCTCCTCAAGTTTTGTCATGACTGTCATCCAGTTTCGTTGGGGCAAAACCGCACTCGCCGCGTTAATTTGATTGCATTATGCCGCGTACTTTTTGCCGCTTCATCTCTTTCCTGTATAAATCACCCCATTTGACAGTAGTATACCACATTTGTTGAACAAATGGGAGGCAATTCACGCCATCGCCACCATTTTTATATCAATGCAAAAAAGCGTGAAGCAGCCCTTCACGCTTTGATCGATAGAAAGTGTATTTATCATGACTGTGCGGTTTAAACGGAAGAAGGATTCTTCTCATCACACGCTAAACGCACGTTCAGAAATCCTATCCCGTCGCCGGAAGCGTCGATTCCCATTCGCCCGCAGGGCAGGGCCATGGGGTCCAAATAGGAAAGCAGCAGCACGCGGCCGGCGTCTTTTTCCTGCCATATCGTGATCCGGTTTCCTTCCGCCCGGCAAATCAGCTTCAAATTTGCGGGGAAGCGGCTGGGAAGGGCCACGGAGGCTAATATGGTTTCATGATACGCCTGTTTGTTCAGTTCGATCCTGCTGGGCGTAACGCGCACGCAATAGGCGTGGCGGCCTTCTCGCACCTGATGCGGGTGCCAGGATTCTTTCCTGCAGCGCAGATAAACGCAGGCGGCGGCGTCCGGCGAGCAGGGGTCCAGATGCAGCTCAGCTTCCACCTGATAATCCCTGTACATGCCCCCAAAGTACGCTTCCCCATACCCTTCGGCGCAGGTGTAGCCGCTGAATTTATGGTTCATGCTGTTTTGGGCTTTATGGCCGATCACCTGCAGGCCGCCGTTTGTTACATCGTTTCCTTCCCGGATGATTTCAGCAGGCCGCGCTTCATCCGCCTCCAGCACATAGACGCGGTCGATCACGGCGGGGCTGTCCATGCGCAGCGCAAAGGTCTGCTCCCCGGCTGCCAGATCCGCCAGGCACAGATACCGGCGTTCCAGCCCCTGCTCATCCGTCTGCCCGCAGGGCAGCGCGCAGAACGGCGTTCCGTTGACGGCGCCGCGCAGGGGTTCCGGCGTATCTTTGACGGTACAAAGGACATGATACTTTCCCGTTTTCCATACATTCACGGGGAAGGAAAGCGTTTGGCCGCTCTCCAGCAAAGCGGCCCGGCAATTTCTCTCTCCTTCCGCGGTCCCTGGCGATTCCAGCGCGTGGCAGGCGTCGAACGCGCCGGGAATCTTTTTTTCATCCCGGCCGGCTTCGCTGTCCTGTGCGATAGAGGAAAAGCCCGCAAAGCCCGGCAGGAAATCCCGGGACAGGCCAATTTTTCCGCCGCCCAGCTCCGTATCCGCTTGCAGGATTTCCAATTGATTCACATACAAAAACAGTTTTCCGCCCCGCAGGCTGACTTTCACGCACAGCAGCGCTTTAGGATCGATGGCGGCAGGCAGCTTCCCGGAAAAATCCCGGTCCTGCTGCCCGTCTTCGATACGCGCTTCCCATCGGCCCGAAGCATGAAGGAGCAGGTGCAGGCCGTTTTTCCCATTCTGGGAAAGTATCATCCGGCCCGCTTCTTTTTGCAGCGTGCCGCAAATCTCCGCCGTATAGGTATTGCCCGTTTCCCGGGGCAGATACCGCATATCACCGCTGTCCAGCAGGCCTTCCCCGTCATAGCAGGCGCAGTCGGGCTGACGGGGCGCTTTCTGCCGCCACCAGCAGGCGTTTGTGTACATCCGGTCGCCGTTAAAAAACAGCTGATCGATGCACAGGGAACGGTGGTGGGGCCGGTTCCATTGGTCCAGGATGTTTTTATGATAGACGATATACAGGGTGTCCATGTCCGGTCCAACAAAGGTGGAGGAATGGCCCAAGGCGTGGTATTCATCCCGCGTTTCCAGCAAAAGCTGTTGTTCCTTTAAAGCGTAATAGCCCCGATCCGGCCCCTCATGGGACACGAAATAATCTACATGATAACCCTTGCTCAATACATGGTTGCCCGTGTTGGTGAGATAGTACCGGCCGTTCCGCTTGATCACCATGGGGCCCTCCGTCCAATGGCCCAGGAAGCTGGCGGAGATCACAGCGCTGTGCACGTCGATTGTATCCGGCGCGGGCACAGCGTGCGCCCGGATGCCCTGGGCGCTGGCCCGGTAAAAGTATTCTTTCCCGTCGTCATCCACAAACAGGCTGCCGTCGATGCCCAGGCCCAGGTTTTCACTGATCACCTGAAAGGGCCCCAGGGGACTTTCCGCGCGCAGCAGATAATGGCCGCTGCCCTTGGGGGACGTGACCATGTAAAACTTTCCGGCCACATAGCAGACCTCCGGCGCGTAGGCCCCCTCGATCCGAGGATCTTCACACACATAGCCGTAATACGTGAAATCCATCATATCCCGGCTGACCCAGCATTTGACGCCGGGTCCGTTGCCGTGGCTGGAGCAATACAGATAATACTGCCCGTTGAACCGCATCAGAAAGGGATCGCCGATCTCCTGCCCGTCCCATAGATCAGAAAGGGGACGGGGGTTGGAATAGTAACGGGACATACGCTCACCTCGTTAAGCTCTGAAACCGTTTTAGAGTACAGAGTACAGATATTATTGTGAATACATGAAGCCGGAATCCATCATCAGACGATTCAATCTGTACTCTGCACTCTGTTCTCTGTTTTCTCTTTTGCCTTTCATCCCACAAACATTTTTCCTGCTTACCGACTAAGGTTGATCCTGCGAATTTCATCAATGCTGGCCTTGGGGTTCCGGTCCATGTCCAATAGGCCGTTCACCTCCTGGAATACGTCGGTCAATTGGGTGTAGCAGTAGCCCCTAAAGCCCGGCATGTGCTTAAAGGCCTGGGTGATAGCCTCGAAGCGCTTGAGGAAGCTTTCCTCATCCTTCACCGCGCCGTTATAGCCCCAATTGCCGCCGCCCGCGTCCTTTTGCATGGCAATGCCGCCGTATTCGGTGAGCAGCAGAGGCTTGCCGCTGTGATCGTACCCTTCGGCGGATACAAAGCGGCCCCCTGTGGGCGTGGTTTTGAGCATCAATTCGATATCCCCGTATTCCCGGCCCAATTGGTCCGGCCAGGCGGTGTAATCGTGCACGGTCACCAGATCGGTGGCGGCCTGCTCCCAGCCGTCGTTGCCGGACACCAGGCGCGTGCCGTCCAGGCAATGCGCCAGATGGTACAGGGTATCCGCCAGCTCCTGGGCTTCCTTCTGGAAGCGGATGAAGGGAACGCCCCAGCTTTCATTGATGGGCACCCAGGTGAGGATGCAGGGATGATTGTAGTCCCGCCGGATGGCCTCGCTCAGATCCCGGATCATGTTCCTTTTTTCGCTGTCCCGCAGCCAATAGGCGCTGGGCAGTTCGCTCCACACGATGAGGCCCAGATGATCCGCCCAGTAAAGATACCGGGGATCCTCAAACTTCTGGTGCTTGCGGGCCCCGTTGTAGCCCATTTTCAAGGTCAGCTCCACATCCCGCTTCAGCGCTTCATCGCTGGGGGCGGTCAGCAGGCCGTCCGGCCAATAGCCCTGATCCAGCACCAGCCGCTGGTAGACAGCGTCCTGGTTCAGCATCACATAGCCGTTCTGCACGCCGATCCTCCGCAGGCCAAAGTAGGTGTTCACCCGATCGCACACCGCGCCGTTTGCCAGGGTTTCGATGGTCAGATCATACAGAGCGGGATGGCCGGGACCCCATATATGGATGCCCTCCAAATTCTCGTTGTGATTCAGGTACATTTCGGTCTGGATAAACCGATCCGACGAGATTTCAATTTCCTGCCGGGCCACGGTTTTTCCCTGGAAGGAGGCCGTTAGACGCACCGCGCCGCATTTGGGCAGCTCATTCAATTCGATTTCCGCCTTGACGGACCCCGTTTCAATGTGGCCGGTGAGCCGGAAATCCACAGGGTAGTATTCCCCCACGCCCTCCAGCCACACGCTTTGCCAGATGCCCGTCACGGGCGTGTACCAGCAGCCGAAGGGCTCCGGACGGTAGGACTGCTTGCCCCGGGGCTGGTCAAAGTCCAAGCGGTCCTCGCAGCGAACCGTCAGGCGGCAAGCTTCCTTGCCCTCCGTCAAGTCCGTAATATCGAAGACAAAGGGCGTATAGCCTCCCTCATGGCCGCCCAGATATTGGCCGTCCAGCCACACATCCGCCTTGTAATCCACCGCCCCAAAGCGCAGCAGGCGGCGAAGGGCGCGCAGATTTTCCGGGATGGTGAATTCCCGCTCATACCACACCGTGTCGCAATGCTCCTGGCTGTCGATCCCGCTGAGCTTGCTCTGGTAGGCGAAGGGCACCTGGATTTCCAGGGGGTATTCCTTCTTCACATACCATTTTTCCTTCTTCCCCGCGTTTTCCTTGTCAAAGGCAAAGCGCCAGGGGCCGTTCAGGGTCATCCAGGTTTCCCGCATCCTGTCGGGGCGGGGATGCTCTGGGCGAAGAATGGTGGTCATGATGCATTGCTCCCTTCGGCGGCGGACTCCGCGATGGAATCCAGCCGCATAATAATCGCCTGATTGTAATCGCCGAATTGTTCACCGAATAAATTGATGCCGCCCTGCTGTTCGGCGTCCTCCTTGATACCGATGCGCAGGGTGATGTAAGGGTGCTCTTTTAGCCGCAGCTGGTCCAGCGTGACAGCGGAAATTCTTTCATCGTCCAGCTTGCAGCCCGTTTGGTCCACCCGCCAGCGCTTCACGATGCCGTACTGGGTGGCGGACCGGGGCCACCAGATGGGGGTGCACCGGCCCTGCCGGCCCCCGAAATCCCCGGGGCAGCGCCAGGTGCCAAGTTCTACGCCGTTGATCCACACGGTAATATCGCTGGGCCAATCCAGCCGGTAATTGGGCGCCTCCGAGCAGGCCTCGAAGCTGACCTCCAGGCAGCTGAGCTCCCGGTTCACCGCGTGGCGGCTGCTGAACCGGTATTCCACATAACCGCCCTGGAACCACAAAAGCTGGGCCCCAAAATGCTCCGGCTCATAAAACAGGGCCGTATCATCCTGCACGCCGATGCTGCTTTGGGTGCCCGCCATGCCGCAGGTGGGCACGATATGGCAGTCGGTATAGTTGCCGATGGGCATATACTGAAAAAAGGATTCGATTTTTCTCTCTTCCGCGGCTACCAAATCAATATGAATCTGGTCCCGCTTGCGGCTGCACAGCTTCATGGTGCCCCGAAGGCCGTTTTTCCGCTCCGTGCGGATGAGCCCCGCCTCCTCCAGCACCACGATGTTGTTGCTCACGGTGGATAGGGGCACCTGCATGGCCTCCGCCAGTTCCACCACGCTCATGCTGTTATCCCCCAGCAATTGTATGATGCGCAGCCGCACCTCCGAGCCCAGGGCCCGGGCCACCTTTGCCAGTTCCTCCGGCTCCCGAATGGTCAAATCTAAATTTTTCATGGAACCCCCTTTCTTTTTACCGAGAAAGGCGAATAAGGTAAAACACGAATAGCAATGCCTTCATGCAATGCATCCAGCCTTTCAGTCAAGTGGTTTGACATCGCAGGAAAGCACGGTCAATTCCTTGCCTGTGCCGAAAAAGCCGCACAGGCCATGGGTGAAGGGCCCGGCGTCCTCATACACGAAAAGCGGTTCCTCCCCCGGCAGCCCGATAGACAGGGTATTGCCCCGCACCCGCAGAACGATTTCTGCTTCCGCCGCGTTTTTCCATGCGTCCACCCCGGTAAAGCCCAGCATGCTCTGGCTGCCGTAGTGCATTTTCTGCACGTTGAAGCCCAGCTTGGACAGGATGACGCCATAGCCGAAATAGCTTTCCTTCACCTGGGCGTCGTACAGGCTCACGTTGCTGCTCCGGATCAGGATGCCGCTGGCCCCGCTGCCGTTGACCGGCGGGATGAACCGCACCCGCATTTCATAATCGGTATATCCTTCCCGGCCCAGCAAGGCAAAGCCCGTTTTCCCCTGCTTGACAGAAAGGACCGCCTTGTCAAAGCTGACATTGAACGCCCCCAGGGTGGTGATTACCTTCCGCTGCTGCTTATCGGCAAAATCGCTTTTGTATTCCGGCGTTTCCGAATACCGGAAGCTGCTGATTCTGCTGACCGTAATTTCATCGCCCGCCACCGTCAGGGTATGATCCCCGGCGGGCAGGGAAACGGGCGAGGTTGTGAAGGCGAAAAATTCCTCTTTCCCGCTGAATTCCGGCGCCGTGCCGTTCAGCAGCGTTTCCCCGTCCACCAGGATTTCATAACGCTTTCCGCCGTTCTCCTTTAAAATAGTCAGATCGAAGCAATATTCTCCCGCCTCCGCCACGCGGACCGCATAACGGGCCGTGCCCAGTGTCGGAACTTTCTCCATTTGCTTTTCATATTCCTGCCAGGATAATTCTTCCCTGTTCAAGGCGTGAATGGCGCTGAACGTGCCGGGGATCACCTTGAGCGCCCCGTTATCCCCCGAGCCCAGGGCCTGGGCCGTGCAGGCCATAAAGGAGTAGGATACCCCCTCCCCCTTGACCGCGCCGATTTGGGCCGCGGTGAAGCCCGGATTGGCCAGGGTGATCAGGCGCATGCCGTCGATATACACGTAAAAGATTTCTTCATTGCATTCCACCCGCAGGGTGTGCAGCTTGCCCGTCTCCCCCAGCTCCGGCACCATTTCCGCAATTCGTTCTTCATCCCCGATGGACAGAGAAATCATTTTTCCGTTTGTGCGAACCGTCACCGGCTGATCCCCGCACCGGGCCGATTGCCAAACGGCTTCTCCGTTCTCCGTCAGGCTAAAATTACATTCCTGAGTAAAAACAGCCGTTTCTGGAATGACCGCAAAATAGCCCGCTTCCGTTTCCGAAAAATCATGCAAATCTCCCGCCGCGTCGCCGTACACATCCGGCATGCTCGGCGCGGGCATGGGAAAGTTGGTGGGGCCTGTGGTATACAGCACGCCACCGTTGGTAAAAAGCCTGTCCAGGTTATACAGCCGGGCCGGGCCGTTGATATTCACAAAGGAATGATAGGCGGTGTACAGGCTGTCCAGGTCGGGGCCGATAAAATTGCTGGAATGGCCCAGGCCGGTGAAATCATCGCCGAACACGCTGTGAATCAGGATCGTGTCGTCCGCTGGCTGATCGAATTTTCCCGCGCTGCTGCCCAGACGGCTGGCGTAAGCCACCCGATAACCAGAGGACAAAACATGGTTGCCCGTAAAGGTCAGGTAATACCAGTCCCCCCGGCGGAACAGGCCGGGGCCCTCCGTCCAGTGGCGCAGGGTGGCGGAGGTGGAATATTTGATGCCGTTTGGCAGCATGGTGTCCGGGTTCAGATACGCCTGCTTGATCTGGCTGTCCTCGGGAAACAGGATCATGAGCCGCCCGTCGTCCTCCACGAAAAAGGAGCCGTCGATCTGATAGCCGAAATTGCCCGTCACGGGCCGGAAAACGCCTAAGGGCGAATCGCTTTTCAAAATATAATGTCCGCCGCCGTTGGGAGAGGTGATCATATAAAAATCTCCCCGCCAGTAAACCACCTCCGGCGCGTAGGCGAAATATACGTCCTTGTTTTCGGTGCACCAGCCCTGGAATTCCCAATGGATCAGGTCCCGGCTGGTGTACACCCGCACCCGGTCCTCGCAGGAGGAGGCGTACAGATAATACAGGCCGTTGAAGCGCATCACGAAGGGGTCCCCGATGCCGTAATCGTAGGACGCGCCCCGGATGGGCGGGTACTGGCCCGGGATGGACATGGGGTTTTGATAATCCTCCGCAAAAGACGAAGCGGGAAGCATCAGCATCGCTCCCAGGAGGATGATTGCAAGCTTTTTCAGCATATCCCGATCCCCCTCTTTATATCATTTCAGGCCCGAATAGGCCATGGTATTCATTACTTTGCTCTGCATGCAGATAAACAGGATCAGGTTGGGCAGAAACATGATCAGCGACGCGGCGGCGGCAATGCCCTGGCCCGCCACAGCGTTGGTGTTGCTGGCAAGGGTGTTCATGTAAAAGGTCAGCGTGCGCATGTTTTCCTTGTTGGTAAACATGATGGAGGTTTCGGTGTTGTTCCACACCGATTGGAAGGCCAATATCGCCACGGTGGCGATGGCGGGCCGCACCAGCGGCAGCACGATTTTAAAGAATACCCGAAAGTAACCCGCGCCGTCCACGATGGCGGCTTCGATGAGGGAATCGGGCACCTGATCGGTGAACTGCTTCACCAGGAACATGCCCACCGGCATGGCGATAAGCGGCAGGATATGGGCGAAATAGGTGTTGATCATGCCCAGCTTGTCAATGAGCAGATACCGGGGAATGATCACGGCCACGGGCACGAACATCATGGCCAGATTGTTGATTTCCATTAAGGCGCTTTTGCCCCGGAAGCGCAGCTTGCTCAGCGCGAACGCCGCCATGGAGCTGATGACGACGCTTAAACCCACCACAGACAGGGTGACCACCAGGCTGTTGAATACATAGCGGCTGATGGATATGCCCCCCTGGGAGGCCTGGCGGGCCAGCTTGGTAAAATTATCCCACACGGGATGGCTGACCAAAAACCGGGGCGGAAAGGCGAACAATTCCTCGATGGGCTTGAAGGCATGGTTGATGATGAACAGGATGGGCAGGCTCATAAACAAAGCCAGCGGAACCAGCACCAGGTACATGGGCAGCTGGTTCAGGTGGAATCTGTCCGGATTGAATCGCGTTCTGCGCATGGGATCAGCCTGCCTTTCGGGGAGGAGAGTACAGAGTGCAGAGTATAGAGAACACAGTTGAGAGTTAAGAGTTGAGATGATTTTTGTGTTGTGAGTGGGTTTGGAAGTATCCTCAGCGGGAGGCGCGGGTGCGTCGCGCCTTCCCGGGGAAACGAACAATGCAGTTTCTTGGGTGGATTGTTTGTACAATCCTGCTTGAATGAATATTGATTCGCTTTTCTCGGAAAGGGGTCTGGGGGAAACCGCTCTTTTGGCTCAAAAGAGCGGTTTCCCCCAGAGAACTCCCCGTCCTCCCGTTATTCCGCAATGGAAGCCAGGTAGTTGTCCCGGCCGCGGTTGGCCACTTCTTCCAATTCGGCGGCCACGTCGGCGGCGCTCAGTTCGCCCCGCAGGATTTTGCCGTTAATATCATTGGAATTGTAGTAGGCTTCAATTTCGCCCCAGCCCGGGCACACCGGCCAGTTGGAGGGAACGAAGTTGACGCCGCGGGAAAGCACCGCTTCATAGAAGCCCTTGATGGTGTCGTCCGCGTTGTCCACCAGCTCCTGCCACACTTCGGGGGTGCTTACCACGGGCATACGGCTGACGGGATAGCCCAGGGAACGATAGGTTTCCTGACGCTTTAAGGCGGCCATGGGGCCCCAGCTCATCCACTTGGCCAGCTCCCAGGCTTCCCGGGGATGCTCGGTGGAAGCGGCGATGATGCCGTTATCCACGATGGCCAGTTCGCCCTTGCCTTCGCCCATGGGCAGCGGATAGTACACGAATTCGCAGCCGGTTTCTTCCTTTACAGTGGTATTGAACATGGCCATGGTCCAGGGCCAGTCAATGTGCATGGCGGTGCGGCCCTTTCCGGGAGGCCAGGCGCCGGGATCGCCCAGCACGGCTTCCTTGTCTTCCGCGCTCATCCACTCACAAATCTTGTTGTTGATCACTTCGGCGCGGGTTTCCACAGCTTCCACCCAAGCGTCGTCAAAGTGATAGGCTTCGCCGTCCCAGCCGAACTTGCCCTGATTGCCGTTGATGGCGGCGGGGAACAAATCCACGTACAGGGGATTGGAAACGCCGAAATAGAATTCCTCGGGATGGCTCAGCTCCTCGGCCAGATCGAAGTAATCGTCCCAGGTCCAGTCGGTGGAGGGCAGATCCACATTGTACTTATCGAACAGGGTCTTGTTCATGAATACCATGTGGGGGAACAGCACGGCGGGATAGGAATAGTTCCTGCCGCCGATCTTGCTGCTGGACACCATGGTGGGGTACAGCTCCTGAGCGTCGGGGTCCTTTTCATAGAATTCGGTCAGGTCCAGGGCCCATTCGTTGGACACGGCGGCGCTGACGGAGAATACCCAGAACACGTCGGGCAGCTGGCCCTGGGAGGCCAGGTTGGTCAGGCCCGCATCCCAGGTGCCCTGATCGATGGGCACGAATTCCACATGGATGTTGGGATGGGCTTCTTCAAACTGAGCGATCAGCGCCTGCAGCACTTCGGGCTCGCCGGCTTCCGCCTGGCCCCAGCAGGCATACCGCAGGGTGATTTCATCGGTGGTCAGGGGCTCCAATCCTTCGGCCAGGGCAAAGGGCATCGCGCTCAGGGCCAGCGCCAGGATCAGCAGCATGGAAAGCAGCTTTTTCATGGGGAAACCTCCTTTTTTGTTCTTTTTGTTCTATATCTGACACGGAACCGAAGGCAACGCACCGCCTTCTTCCGCAAAGATATCGGATTGAGGGAATAGGGATTAGGGATTAGAATCAGGATTGTGAAATTTGGATAGAGGTATTAGGTTTAGATAATTGACAATTCAATCTTTCCTAATCCCTATTGCCTACTGCCTAATCCCTGATTAACCGTTTATGAAGCAAGAAGCTACTCCCCCGTGATCCCGCTTCTGTCAATGGCCTCGGTAAAGTACCGCTGCAGGCAGAAGTAGATGATCAAAAGGGGCAGGATGGTCAGAATGGTGCCGGCCATGGTGACGGCCTCGTTTTGGATGTTGGTGGCCCCGCCCATTTTGGCGGCCCAGCCGCTCACCTTTTCCAGGTACGCCTTGTAGCTGTCCTCGAATTTGCTCAGCTCCATCAGCAATGTGGACACGCTGCGGGCGTCGCCCAGGGCGGCGTTGCCCATGTACAGGCTGGTGGTGTAGGTTTCATTCCAGTACCACACGAAGGAAAACAGGAAGGTGGTCAGCATAGCGGGCAGGCCCAGGGGCACGCCGATGGTGAAGAAGATGCGCTTTTCGCTGGCCCCGTCCACCCGGGCGGCCTCGTCCAGGGAGGCGGGGGTCTGCTCATAGAACGCCTTGTAGATGAGAATGAAAATGGCGCTGCGCAGGCCCTGGCCCGCGGCGGCGGGCAGGATCATGGTGAGGATGGAGCCTAAGATGCCGTAATCAGAATACAGGGTGTAGGTGGGCACCATCAGCACCGGGAAGGGCACAATGAAGGTGAGCAGCACGCAGGCCATCCAGAAATTCTTTCCTTTAAAGCGGAACCGGGCGAAAGCATAGCCCGCCAGCGCGCAGGAAAAGGTTTGGAACAGGCTGGGCAGGAAGGATACCAGCAGTGTATCCATCAAATGCTCCCGGAAGCCCATGACCTCCAGTGCCTTTTGGTAATTATCCAGGCTCAATTGGTGGGGCAGCCACTGCACGGAGGGGTCCAGCAGATCCGTCAGGGATTTGAGGCTGGTGACCCCCATATGCAGAATGGGGTAAACGTACACAAAGCCCAGGGAGGTGAGCATCACGTACAGGAAAATCCTGGCCCCCAGGCCCAGCTTCCCGTTGCTGCCGACCAGGGCCTTTTTAACGGCCTGGGCCCTGTTTTTCCGGACGGAAGCTTTGGCTTTCATGGTCATGCCGCGCCTCCTTTCCGGACGGCGGCCCGCTGGGCGTGCAGCCGCTCCACCCTGATCTGCTCTCTCGTCTTGCTGACCTCCACCACGGTGGCTTTCCGGGGCTTGGTGACCAGATAGATCACCAGCAGGCCCACGGCCAGGGTCAGGGTATATACCCAGGCCATGGCGGAAGCCACGCCGTAGCCGCCCCCAAAGGAGGTGTTGAACATGCGGGAATTGATTTCGGAAATCACGTTGTTGAGCCCGCTTGTGGCCAGGAAAACCAGGGTGTAAATGCCGTTGATCAGGATCATGGGCTGAATGGCGGGCAGGGTGATTTTCCAGAAGGCCACCCAGCCCCCGGCCCCATCGATCAAGGCCGCTTCATACACCGCTCGATCGATTTTCTGCAAGCCCGCCATGTAAATCAGGATGGGCACGCCGGAATACCAGAGCACCAGGATCAATTGGGTGAACAGACCGTTCAAGGGGTTCGCCAGCGAAGCGGGCAGCAGCTCCGAAATGATGCCCGACACCCCGTAGCTTTCGATCAGGGGCACAGTGGTGGCTCCCTCGTCCATCAGGCGCTGGAGCACCGGACCGGATACCACGATGATGGGCAGGAAGAAGATGGTGCGGTACACGCCCTTGCCTTTGATGTTGTGGTTCAGCATCATGGCGATCACCAAAGAGAAAACCAGGATCACCGCCAGGCGCAGGATGGCTTCCCGATAGAAATCGGTCAGCAGCCCCGTGAACACCGTATCTTCATTGAACAGATACTTGAAATTGTCGAAGCCCACATAGCTCATTTTCCGGCCCGCGGCGGTCATTTTCACGCTGCTCAGGCTGTAAATGAAAGATTGAACCAGGGGCACCGCGAAAAAGCACACGAAACCGATGAGCCAGGGAAGCAGGAAGATATAGCCCTTCATTTCCCGCCGGGCCACCAGTCCGAACCGTTTCTTTTTCATTCCGCCCCGCCCCCTTTCAGCAAGGCATAGCTCAGGGGCCCCACCCGCGTTCCATTCACCGTGCAGGGCTGATCGCCGTAATTCACCAGCAGGAAAAGCTCCTCGCCGTAGCGCGCCTGGGCCACGCCGTCTGCCAGCAAGGTGTGATCCGTCATGATCCGGTCCCCGATTTGCGCGCGGAGGGCACGGATTTCTTCATCCGTTTTCAGCACCGTATCGGCCATGACGTCCCACTGGGCCGTGAACACATCGGAGGAATTGGTGTTCATGAGCTTTTGCACCTCCTCACAAGTGATCAGGAAGGAGGGGTTCGCGCCGTATTCGATCAGCTTCAGCAGCTGCCGCCGCTGATTGGAATCGAAATTGTTGTAATTTCCATAGTAGGGCACGTGGCCGCTGAGCACCAGGGGCAGGAAGGGCACCTCGGCGGTAATAAAGGAATAGCTGGTACAGCTCAGGGGCATATCCAGATAGGCGGACATGTACGGATAATACGCCGCCAGGGGATTTTTCAAGGCCAGCTTCATATCTGCAAGCAGGTTCAGCGCGTTCTTTCCGCTTTCCAGCGCCTCGCCCCGGGTGTAGTTCCGCCCGGCGGAATAGTAGGAAAACAGGGTGTTGGGCAGGGTTGCCAGGGTCACGCCGGGAAAATCGGCTTGATAGGTCTTTTGGTAATCCGCCAATATTTCCGCCGTGCGCCGGGGCGTTAAGTAATACATGGAAGGGTACAATTCCTTCCCCGTGGGGATTTCCGCCACCGTTTGGCCGATGGAGCGCACGATGTCCAGGCGCATATTGTACATGCGGTTGGGGTTCGCCAGCACGGGGTCGGTCTCCAGGAAAAACAGGCCTCCGGCGTCTTCCGTTTCTTCTTTCAGGGCCGCTAAATCCTTCATGCTGCCCAGCTTGCCCTCCAGCCCCACGGCCCCGCTGCCATAGTTTTTGGAAAGACCGCCGCTTTGCCAGCCCCGATAGTTGACGAGGGGCGCTGTCAGGCCCTTTTCCAGGGCGTCCTTTACGATTTCTCTTGCCTGGTTCACCGCGGTCATGGGAACCAGCTGATCCCACAAAAGGAACTTTTCCGTTTCCGCGCCCAGGAAATCCAGCCGGGGGCG
>ERZ842401.4788-NODE-4788-length-15443-cov-11.784117_pt1 | contig 15443 bp, 14 predicted proteins | sample MGYA00521270_ERZ842401 | MGnify/ENA primary metagenome ERZ842401 (study PRJEB31892, sample SAMEA3878208) | bioreactor metagenome | biome: Moose rumen | place: Sweden | collected 2011-10 | study: EMG produced TPA metagenomics assembly of the PRJEB12797 data set...
CTATCATATTTAAATTTCTATGATAAGTGCCTTGAAAAGATGGTCAGACTCCTAGATTATAAAATAAACTGCATTTTAGCAATGGACTTTTGCTCATTACTAGTGTACTATTATAATAGTTGGATTTATTTTATGTTGAAAAAGTAAAGGGTTTGGACTGCTTAGGGAGATTAGTCAGTGAGAAAAAGCCGAAAAAACGTTGAAAACAAAAATGAAGAAAATCGTCAGATAGAGGAATTGCTTCAGAAAGTGGATTCTTTTCAGAATCTGTCCGAACAGTTGCAATACCAGATGGATGTCATTAAATCGCTTGGCAACATCTATGCGTGCATTTATTTCATAGATGTAAAAAACGATAGTTTTGTCGAATTATCGTCCTTTGCAGAACTTCAGTCTACACTTAAAGAAAAAGAAAATGAATTCCATGCAAGTGTCCTGTTTGATGTATTGTGCTCCACATTTGTCATTCCCGAATATTCAGATTCCCTTCGAACCTTTACTGATTTAAAAAAGATGGATTCCCTTCTTGATGGCAGAAAAAAGACATCCATTGAGCTTTTTGTCAAGAACCTCGGTTGGTACCTTGCACGAATTCTAGAAGTTGACCGCGATGAAGACAATAATCTGTCTCATATCCTGTTTGTCATGAAAGACATCAATGAAGAAAAAAATCAAGAACTCGCATCTCGAAAAGCTTCCGAAGAATATAAAGAGGTCATTGAAGGTCTTGGCAGCGAGTATTATTCTGTTCTGCTTGTTGATTATTTTAAGGATTCAGTAGAAGTCTTTAGGGCTGAAGGAGATGACGGGCAGGACATAAAGCAGTACAGCGAAAAGTTTAGCAGGCAGTATTCAAAGGGACTGAAGCTTTATGTAAACGACCGCATTTGTGAAAAAGATCGTGAAAAGATTTTAAACGAACTTTCTATTTCTACAATGAAGTCACGGTTTGAAAATTACAGGGTAATATACTCTAAAATAGTTGATTCAAAAGAAGTGTTCCTGAATGTAAAAGTTGCTTTTGTCACTCGCTATGATGGATACAAGGTTGCCATAGTTGCCACTCGAAATGTTGATAACGAAGTCAGACAGGAACGCGAAAACATGAGGTGCATGGAGGACCACATGGATGTCGTTGATGCTCTGACATCTGAATATCAAGTGCTGTTCCTGATCAATTCCCTGACAGACAGCTACCGACTTTTCAGGAACGATAATGATTCACGTTCCATTGAAGCAAAAAAATTGTTTTCTTCAAATGCAATTTATTCAATTGTAATGAAGAAATACGCGGAAACGCTTGTATATGTCGCTGACAGGGAGTCATTCCTTGAAAAAACGGAACTTTCGAAGGTACTCGACCATACTTCAGACGGCTCTCTATATCTTGTCAATTACAGGCGGATTTTCGATAAAAAATTAATCTATTACCAGATAACCTTTGCAATGACAAAGAACAACAGCAGTACTGACATTGTAATGGGGTTCAGGAACATTCATGAAACCGTAGAAAAAGAAATTTCAGCACAGGAATCCATCAATACATCGTTTGGCATCATTCAGGAAGCATTGAATGCTGGCATGGGTACGTTTGAGCTTGATGATCAGGGAAAAATAACGCACGTTGAATGGAGCAAGGAAACAAGACTTCTGTTAGGCTACGATGAAGGCGATGAATGCCTGAATACCATACAGTCCCTGCTCGAGTTGATTCATGATGAAGACAGGGCTTCCGTTGAAAATGCATTCACCGAGACCGTGCAGGATTCTGTTGCCAAGCGGACTTTGGACGTTACATTCCGTCTTAAGGTAAAAGACGGCTCCTGGCGGTGGTTCAATGGAGTTGGAAAAGTTGCTAGATGGGAAGATGACAAGCCGAAGGTGTTTGTTGGCATATTGATAGATGTTTCGCAGCGCCATCAGAGCGAACAGCTCATAAAAGAGGCTCTTCAGCAGGCAGAAATTGCCAATGCTGCAAAGTCCGACTTTTTGTCAAACATGAGCCATGACATCCGGACACCGATGAATTCCATTATCGGCATGACGGCTTTGGCAAAGTCCAAGATTGACAACAAGGAAAAGGTTCTGGAGTGCCTAGAAAAAATCAGTTCTTCCAGCAAGTATCTGCTTTCGCTCATAAACGAAGTCCTTGACATGAGCAAGATTGAAGGCGGCAAAACAAGTCTGTCAGAGGAGGAATTCAACCTTTCCGACTTGATTGACAATGTACTTGCCATGCTTAAGCCTCAGGCAAAGGCTCATGGACACAAGCTTGACGTCAAGATAAACAACATCATTCATGAAAATGTCATTGGCGATACGCTCCGCATCCAGCAGATATTCACAAACCTCGTTTCCAATTCCATTAAATATACCCCGGACGGCGGTCGCATAAACATTACGATAAGCGAGCGCAAGTCTCCCCAGTCAAATCTCGGATGGTACCGCATTGTCATTGAAGACAATGGCATCGGAATGAGTCCTGAATTCATGAAGAGGATGTTCGAGCCGTTTTCGAGGGCCGAAGATACGCGTGTCAACAAGATAAAGGGAACTGGTCTCGGCCTTTCAATTACAAAGAACATTGTCCTTATGATGGGCGGCGACATACATGTTGACAGCCGCGAAGGTCAGGGAACGATATTCTCCGTTGATATTTACTTAAAGCTACAGGACGAGGAATTCATTGACTATACGCTGTTTGTCGGACTTCCTGTGCTTGTCTTTGACGCTGATCCGCTGGTAGAAAGTGATTTGTGCGACATCCTTTCAGATCTGGGCATGAAGCCAACGCCAGCCTACAGCTGTACGGATGTCATTCAGAAAGCAACGAAAAGCCATGAAGAAGGAAATGACTTTTATGCAATTGTCATTGACTGGAATCTTCCAAACTGCGAATGCATGGAAATTATGGAAAAGCTCCGCACCCAATTGGGAAAAGCCTTGCCAAAGGTTATTGTATCTTCGCCAGATGTTGACGAAATTGAGTCTTTGGCAAAGCAAAGTGGGGCTGTTACCATAATGTCAAAGCCTTTGTTCAAGTCGCATGCTGCCCATTTGTTCAAGGTTTTGAAGGAAGGATCTTCAAACGATTCTCGTTCAGACGATCCAATCCTTCTGTTCAAGAACATGGATCTGAAAAACAGGCGCATATTGCTGGCAGAAGACAATGACATGAATGCAAGCATTGCGATGGAAATCCTCAGCATGACAGGCGTTCAGATAGAATGGGCGGAAGACGGCGAAAAAGCCGTTGACTTGGTTCATGACAAGCCTGACGGGTACTATGACATCATTCTGATGGACATTCAGATGCCGAAGATGAATGGCTACGAGGCCACCAGGGCAATACGTTCCCTTAACAAGGAATATGCCAGAAGGATTCCGATCATTGCAATGACGGCAAACGCCTTTGTCGAAGACGTTCAGGCGGCCAAGGGAGCCGGCATGAATGAACACATTGCAAAGCCCTTGGATTTGCGCGTGTTTGCAAGGATCATGGAAAAATACCTTCTGTCAGTCCATCTCTGATTGCCCCTGTTAAAAAGAAATCTTCATTTCGAATACGTTCCTGTCGCTTTCCGTGATTTTTATGAACGTAGACTCATTTCTTTTCATGCTGAAAACAGAAAGCGTTTGACCTTCCTTGCTTTCATTCAGGTAATGGACTTCCAGTGCCTTTGCATTGTGCACCTGCAGAAAATCATCGGAAAACACATTCATGGCCAGCTTTATGTACTCGATGTTGTTCATGTGGTGGGACATGTCTATGTTCTGTGAGCGTATCGTATAGTCGTAGTTCAGCGTGTAGTCGGGGCTGTCTGTCTCAAACTTTTCGAACGGCTCTGTAAACGCTGCCGATGGAAATCCTTCATTTGGATATGGAAGAGTTGAAAGCTTTACGGGACGATGATTTTCCATGCCCAGTACACAGGCTTCCTGGTTTGCAATGACAAGCGGTCTTCCGCTCGTATCAGACAGAACGGTGTTTACATTTGTGCGGAATCCCGATGTACTGACAGGAAATGTCTTTGCAAGAATTTCGTCCTTCCACTTTGGAAAGTCCAAAAAACGCAGCGAACTTTTCGTGAATACCCAAAAGGCATTGTAGTCCCTGAATCGCACTCCGTCGCACTTCATCATGTCAAAACATTCCGTCAGGTTGTCCTGTACCATGAGCACCGCTTGATGAATGCCAAGCTGCAGTTTACTGTCAATAAATGCTGATGAAACTTTTCTTTTCTGCTCAAAAATCATTGTATCCATAATTAGTGAATAATAATGCATTTTCGCAATTTGAACATTGAATTTATGCAAAAAAACAGCTATAGTTTACAGGAACATATTAGAACGGTCCGAAAACAGAACTTTTCGGGCACATCTATTGAAAGAATTCCATGGGAGGATTTTTTTATGATTAAGACAGTAAAAGATGTTGATCTTAAGGGAAAGCGCATCATCATGCGCGTAGACTTTAACGTTCCTATGAAGGACGGCGTTGTTCAGGATGATACACGCATCATGGCAGCACTTCCTACAATTAAATATATTCTTGAGCAGAATCCACGCTCTCTTGTTCTGATGAGCCACCTCGGCGATCCTAAAAAAGATGTAAAGAAAGCTCAGGAAAAGGCAGAAAAGGCAGGCAAGACATGGACTGATGCAGATGCAGAAAAGTTCATCAACGGCAAGAACCGCATGAAGCCTGTTGTCGAGTACTTTGCTTCCAAGCTCGGCAAGGATGTTACATTCCTTCCTGATGCCCTTGGACAGAAGGCTGCAATTGATGCCCTCCCACAGGGTGCCGTTGCAATGCTCGAAAATGTCCGCTTCCATAAGGAAGAAACATCCAAGGATGCTGCAGAGCGCGATGTAATGGCCAAGGAACTTGCCACATACGGCGACATCTTTGTAAACGATGCATTCGGTACAGCTCATCGCGATCAGGCTTCTACAGCTTCCATTTCAAAGTTTATGCCTGTTCCAAGCGTTGGCGGATTCCTTATGGAAAAGGAAGTTAAATACATTCAGCCAATGGTAGAAAATCCTCCAAAGCCACAGGTAGCCATTATTGGCGGTGCAAAGGTTTCTTCAAAGATTGCCGTTTTGGAATCACTCTTAAAGAATGCTTCTGCTCTGGTAATCGGTGGTGGCATGGCTTACACATTCCTCAAGGCTCAGGGACACAAGGTCGGCATCTCTTTGGTAGAGGACGACTTTATTGACACAGCCAAAAAGCTTCTTGCTGATGCTGCTGCCAAGGGTGTAAAGATTGTTCTTCCTGTAGATCATGTTGCAGCAGACAAGTTCGATGCAAATGCAACTCCTGTTGCAGTTGACGGCGTTGACATTCCGGACGGACTGATGGCTATGGATGTTGGTCCTAAGACAATCGATGCATACAAAGAAGTTCTTTCTACAGCCAAGTCTGTTGTATGGAACGGACCTGTCGGTGTATTCGAATTCGATGCATTTGCAAAGGGTACTGCTACCGTAGCCCAGCTTGTTGCCGATGCAACAGGTCGTGGTGCAATGACTGTCGTTGGAGGCGGTGACTCAGTTGCTGCCGTAAACAAGTTCCACCTTGCAGACAAGATGAGCCACGTTTCCACTGGCGGCGGTGCATCATTGGAATTCCTTGAAGGAAAGACTCTGCCAGGCATCGCTATCTTGGCTACAAAGTAAGCACTGTTTTAGTTTGCAGAAATGCCATTAGAGCTGTTCAGAACCGTTTCGGTTCAGAACCTTTTCGGTTCGGAACCTTTTCGGTTCGGAACAGCTCTATGAATGCAATGCAAGAATCCCTGTGATAATGTTTCCTTTCCTTCACTTGTAAGTTTCTGTGAATTTCGCTAGGATTAATCTATCATGAAAAAAGGATTAAAGATTGCGTTTTGTATTGTGTATGGTTTAGCACTTGCATTTGTTGCAGTGGTGTTGCTGTACCGTCAGCTTGTTAATAACGACCTGTTCCCTTCTTTGGATAATAGACATGCAGTTACATTGTGCGTAGCCCTTACAATTGCAGTAATTAAGCTTATTACAAGAACTTCTGGAGGAACGGGAAAGTCTCTTACCTACTATAAAAAATTTTATAAAGACATAATAAAAGATTCATTTGAAGATAATAAAAAAATTCAGCGGAAATTTCTGCAGGCAGTTTTATTCTATAACATTGACAAATTTAATAAATCAATAGTATATCTCAATTCAATTCTTCCAGAATGTAAAAGAATGCAGGAAAAGTATTGTGTCAACATTTTTCTTGCTCTGAACTATAGTGATTGTGGCGACACTGAAAGTGCAATAAAAGTGTATGAGAATATGATGGATGAAAGTCTTGCCGACTCAACTGTCTATTCCAACTTGATGCTTCTGTACAAAGATAACGGCGATTTTGATAAAGCAGATGAAATTGGAAAAAGGGCAATAGCTTATGACCCTCATAATTACACCGCCTACAATAATCTCGCATCGTCTTCATTTCATAATGGCGATTATGATCAAGCCATTGAATATGCAAAGAAGTGCATTGAAATAAAAAATGATTTTCTTCCATCAATAACATTGCTTTACTTTATTTATTCATTAAATGGTCAGCCTGAACAGGCAGATCTGTATGCAAGAAAAGCCGTAGCCAATGGCGTTTCAAAGAAGGAACTTAAAGACGCGTTGGACTACTATATGGGTGAGCAAGCTAAAAATAATATATAAGGAAGCCTCTAAAAATTTCTGTGGGAGTGTTCTGCTATTTTTCAAAATTTCTCGAAACGTTATGTTTTTTTGTTGATGTTTCAGGGTATAGTTTTGGGCATGAAAAACATTAGAAAGATATTTATAGCGCTGGTTTCGGCATTTGTATTGGTATTTTCTGCCTGTCAGAACAGTGTGAATGTACTGGATGATGAAGAAATTGTAGAAGAGAGTTTTACCGATGGCAGGTATGCAGAAAGCCGAGTAGAAAAAATAACTCAATAGAATTTAAATGACTTGTACGGCAGTCCAGACATTCTCGCCAAATGATTTTAACAAGTCTTCCTTAAACGCTGTGTATGCCGATTGATTGTTACAAGCATATATGAGCATGAATGTTTTTTTTAAGGCGAGTTTTCCCTCTTCATTTCTACCAAGGCATAGTAGGGTAAAACCCTTGTTGTACAGAAGGTCTGTGAGGCTGCCGTATTTCCCGTATTTTAGGCAGCATTCGATGCCTTTTTCTGCAACAGACAGGGACTTGCCGTAGTCTTTTCGTATTCCAAGCCACATGGAAAGGTTGTAGCAAATCATTGGTAGCCGTTTTGCATATTCTTCACTGTCAGAATCGCATTCTTCAAGAACGTCATATAACTGTTTCATGAGGTTTACGGCTTTGTCTTTATGGTTTAGAAACCAGTTGCAGATTGCAATGTTGTTGAGTATTGCAAATTCTATTGACGTGAGCATGATTGTACTGATGTCCTGACCTTCTTCATATTTTGGGATTGTCAAATGTATGGCCTTTTCTAATTCCTCCTTTGCAAGTTCCCATTTTCCCTCGATACCAGTATGATACATTGCCAGTGCAAAAAGATAAAACTGCTGTTCATGGTTGTTCATTGTTGCGGAACATGTTTTGTATTGTTCCAAAAGCTCTAGAATATTGTCGTCATGACATGACACACGGCTTATGATTTCATGCTCAATCTGTGCCCTTGCAAAGTCTGAAGGAGAAAGAGGTACTTGAAGTTCTATGTGTTCCTGCAATCTTACAAGAAGGGCATCAAGCAACTTTTTGCTTGGGTACTGTCTGCCTTTTTCTATTTTGCTCATGGTCGGTGGTTCGCATAGTCCTTCGCAAAGCTGTTCCTGTGAAAGTCCTTTTCGTTTGCGCAGTTCCCGAATCATTTGACCTGCCTGTATGTATTCCACGACATTTTCTCCTTACGAATTAATTTTACCATGTTTTCAATTTTTTTACAGAAAAAATTTGAAAATTTCTCGAAACGTTATGGTTTTATATTTTTGTGCAACTAAAATAATCGTATCTTTCATGAAAGAAATTTATATAAAAGGAGGTACTGATATGATTTTGATTAACTATGGCTGTGATTTTTATGGTTATAAGGATGAAAATTTATAATCTCAAATCTGTATGTAAATATAATCCTATAACAGGTAATTTGGAGGAGGCCTGACATGTACATAGACAACATCGCCAGAAACAACAGAAAGACAATAGCCGTCATATCTTTTTTCATCGTCATTGAATATGCCATAGCGCAGAGCATACCGTACTGCATAAAAATCCTTTCAGATTCCATCGTTAATGTGGACTTGACTGGGCTTGCCGGAATATGCGTCCTTCTTGTGATTGCCGGCGTGGTAAAGTTTGCATCGACACTGGCTGCCGACATCTATTACTGGAAATTTACGAATTCGCTTGGAATGCAGCTGCTGAATGAATTTTTGGGAAAAGTTCTAGATGCTTCCAAGTCTGACCTTTCCCGCTCTGATCCCGATTCCCTGCTCAGAATTGCCACAAGCGACATTGACAGACTGAAACAGTCGCTTGTAAAGCAGTATTTCGTAAGTGTGTCAACCTGTGTTTCCTTGGCAATACTGCTTTTCTTTGTCGACCTTCTGGACATAAAGCTGGCTTTCATAACCATTGCATGGTATGCTTTGTTCTATTTCGTTTCAAGAAAATTCATAGACAGAATTTCACAACAAAGGATTACCGAGCGAATGAAATACAGCTCTGTTGTATCCTTTGCAAAGGATGCAATTTTCGGTGCGTCCGAATTCAAATATTTTTCGCACAAGGATGAGTTTTTCAAGAACATTGATGAAAAGCTTGAAACTTATAACGATGCAAACTCAAAGGTCATGATTAGCCATTCTCTGTCCCAGTATATTGCCGTCATAGGCAACTTTACTACCATCGCAATTATACTGCTGTACAAGCATCTTCTTGCAACGGACATTTCCACAGGCTCCCTGTTTGCCATGTACATGTACACGGTAAAATATTCAGACATCTTTGACAGCATTCTGTTCCTGAGGATTTTGCGGAAAGACAACGAGTCTTACAAAAAGCCTGTAGTGGATTTCATGCTGAATGGTACGGAATCTTGCAGGAATCAGAATGAATGCATTGCAAGCATTGAATCCATAGCGGCGGCAAAGCTTTCCGTTTCATTTAATGACTGCATACGCGCATTCAGCCATGTCTTCAAGAAGGGCTGCACCTATATCATATGCGGAAGGAGCGGTGTCGGAAAATCAACTCTGGTAAATGCCCTTGCACGGGAAATTCCTTGCACACCGGCATCTCTTTTTTACAACGGCAGACCTGCCGAATTGGTTTGCCAGAAGTCATTGAACGAACGGATTGCCGTGCTTAACCAAAATCCATATCTCATAAACGGCAGCATTGAAGAAAACATGCGCATGTTCCACAGCGAGTATGACAGGCAGGATGTGGAAGAAATAGCCCGTTTTTTGGACTTACCCGACATCTACGCTCCGATTGGCGTAAGCGAAATAGAAAAAGTCTCTGGAGGGGAAAGGAAGCGCATTGCCTTTGCACGGCTGTTTTTGTGCTTGCAGCACAAAGACCTTGTGATTCTTGACGAAACGTTTGCAAACCTGGACAGGGAACTCATTTCAAAAATTGCACGGCGGATAAAGGAACTTTGTGCGGAAAAAATCCTTGTTGTAGTGACTCACGATGACTTTGTAAAGCAGCAGTTTGAGTCGGCATGCATCATAGAATTGAACTGATGGTATTCATGAATAATTGCTTGCCGCAGTAGGATTATATTGTAAGATGAAGAATGAACAGGCTCCACCGTATGGGGCAACTATTTGCAAGAGAGACTCTTGATATGTCAAATTTAATTCGTTTCCTAAAGAAATCAGTCGGAAAAAAACTGACGGCTGTTCTTTTTGCGACATCCTGCCTATTTTCGCTTTTAAAGCTGTCAAATATGATTTTGCCTTTTTTTGCAGAAAAGTTCATAGATGGTGTACAAAGAGGTCTCTTTGAATCTACGTATCTGTTTGTGGCGGCATCTCTCTACGTAGTATCATTTGTTCTGCAAAGTATTGTATCCTTCATATATGGGCGAGAGCAAATCAAGGCAAAAAATGTTTTGCAACTGCACATAATGAATTCCATTCTGCATCAGAACCCTTTTTACATAAAGAGTAAAGGCGAGGGATTTTTTTCAAATCTATTGGATCATTCCATAGATACCATCATGAATGTGATTGCACCTTATAACATATATACGATGTTTCTGATTGTCCAAAATGTAATAATAGTCGTCATAATGTATTGCAAAAGTATCTCTGCTGGCATACTGTGCACGGGACTCTTCCTGTTGCATTTTCTTGCATATATCATGAACAGCAGACTTTTTTCGACAGTTCTTGCAGATTTTATTGAACGTACAAATTCTTCAATGGCAGTAACCTATGACTTTATCAGGGGGAACAAATCCCTTGTGGCAAGTGAAAATGCAATTTCTTTTGCAAATGACACTATGAAATCCATTCTGGAAAAAGTTCGAACAATTGAATTCAGGCTTCAGTTTTTCTTTGATCTTATTTTTTCGACTCTGAATAATGTATTGCAGCCTTGTGTGCATTTGATTCTGATAGCCTGTTTGGGCAAGTCCGTAATTAGTCAGGGCATGACGTATGGAACGTTTGTGCTTGTCTTAACCTTTTATGCAATGTTTCAGTCTGGGCTGAATAGTTTTCAAGGCATTGCAGATATGCTGTTCCGTGCAAAAGGTGCGGTCGAAAGTCTTGAATCTTTTGTTTCCGACGATGCAAAAAGAGAGCTAAAACGCGTGGATCGTTCGGAAAAAGATTTTTTCTTTTCAGTACAGAATGCATCGCTCTCAGCAGGTGGACGTGCGATTTTGAAGGATTCTTCCTTTGTTTTGGAAAATGGATTCCATTATGCACTTGTCGGCTTTTCGGGCATGGGAAAAAGTTCCTTTGCGTCTTTGTTGCTTGGTCTTCGGTCTTCTGATTCCGAAACAATATGCTTCATGAATGAGAAAAATAATGTGAACCGTGTCTGGACGTTTGAAAACATTGCATGGCTTGGACAAGAACCTGACATATTCAATCTTTCCCTTGAAGACAATGTATTTCTGGGAGATTGTCATGAGCAAGCGGAATATGAACGTTTTGTAACCATGCTTGGTCTTGAAAAGATTTCAACCCGTCTTTTAGGAAACGGAGGTTCTGACATTTCTGGAGGGGAAAGGCAACTGGTGGAACTTGCAAGGTTTTTGCACCAGATACAGGCAAAGGATTTTTACTTTATAGATGAGCCTTTCGTTTCCCTCGATTCTGTAACAAAATCGAAAGTCCTCGGCATCGTACGCAAAGCTGTCAAAGGCAAGACTGGAATATGCATTACACATGATGATGTAGTATTTGAAAATCTGTGTGACAGCGTTATTGTTTATGATTCCTTTGGACATGTATCTCTGAGCGATAAAAAGGAAGGAAAGCCGATACAATGGTATTTAAAATAGCTCTTGCACGCGTTGTATCGGCTTTCAGATGTTGTACTATACAGAAGCAGTCAGCGTGTTGCTGAATCCCAGTGTATATATGTTACCTGCATGGGGACGCGTCTTGATGCACACTGCATACTTTTGCCCTGATTCAAGGCTTGCCGGAACATACACTTCCACCGATTTCGGAAGGTTGCGCGTTACGATTGCCTTAATCCATTCCGTTTCATCCATGACTGGCTTTTCGCTTGAATCTACAGGGCAAAAGAAAACACCTCCATCTGGGCCTTCGATTTTGAGTTTGCTACCTGTAATGCGTATGATTTTGTTGCACAGTACGACATTTTCGCCGACTCCGTCCCAAAGGCATTCAACATTGCTTATGAGAGGCTCTGTACTTGCGAAGACAATTTTGTCAATCTCAATCTTCTTTACGCTGTCAGTAAGAATCCGCGAAGGAGAAAACTTTACCGTCAGCGCGGAGACTTCGCTTGCCGTTTTGGGAGCAATCTTCATGCTTTTGGACAGTGCAATGTACATCGTTCCCAGATCCAAAAGGTTTACGGACTTGCCGTTTGCAATGTTTGCCTGGATTTCTGTCTTTAAATCCTTTGCAAAACGCTTCAGTTCGTATTTATTATACGATGGAACCTTTTCGCAAATGGAAGAAATCATGTTGTCAATGTTCACCGTGTTCCGTGAAACACGTCCGAAGAATGATTCCGATTCTGAAAAAATTGCTTTCTGAATGGAAATGCTCACTTTGTTTGAAGAGTTTGTAAACTCCTGTTCAATCTGTGCCATAAGTAACCTCCGTAGCACGTTAGGGAACCTTGAAAAGCTTCAGTTTTCCGAGATGCCCTTTAATGTAATGTCTGCACCTTTTTTGTGATGGTGGCGAAAGAGGTGGATGACATCCGCCTGCCTTGCAAAAAAGAATATACAGTAAAAACATAGTGGCAAAATGTAGATTAAACTTGATGGCAGCATTTTTTTTGACTCGCAATGCGACGAGGCCTTAAGGTTTTGCGACACGAAACCCTAAGGTTTTACGACACGAAACCCTAAGGTTTTACGACACAAAACCCTAAGGTTTTACGACACAAAACCTATAGGTTTCACGACACAAAACCTATAGGTTTCACGACACAAAACCTATAGGTTTTACGATGCAAAACCGTAGGCTTCTTCTTGTGTTAAGCCCTGTTCAGTGCTAGAATAAAGGCATGGAAATGGATGCAGAAAATTTAAAGGCAATCATCAATGCCATTCCTGGAAATGTTTTTTTTAAGGACACCCAATGCAGGTATCGTTATGCGAGTCACCTTTGTTCTATGCTCAACACAATCGGACGACCTGATTTTACCATAATCGGCAAAACGGATCTTGATGTACAGGTGCAGAGGGAACTGGGAGAGCAGTATTATAAGGAAGACTGTGAGCTTTTAAAAAGCGGTGGTGAACTGGAATATGTGAGCGAAATGAAGTTCGGAAACGATACTTATTACTATAAAATCCAGAAACGTGCCGTACATGGAACGGATGATTCCGTTATCGGTGTAGTCGGGGTCGTTACAGACATAACGCAGGAAACGGTACTCAGGCAAAAACTGGAATATCTGAGCAGTACCGATGCCCTTACGGGGCTTAAGAACCGGGCAAGCCTTATGCTGTGGCTTTCGCAGCCTCTTTCCCCCGATAGTTTCCCTTTGTCCGTCATATCCGCGGACTTTGACAATTTGAAGAAATTGAACGATACGTTTGGACATGCTGCCGGCGATACTTATCTTACGACTGGTACAAAAATGATGCAGAACATTCTTCCTGACACGGCATGCCTGTATCGGACTGGGGGAGACGAGTTTTTGATAGTGATTCCTTCTTGTCCAGAAGAAGAATGCCGGACATTCATCAACAAGGTTGACATTGCATTTAAGGGGTGCAACATAGAAAACGTTCCCATGAGTGTATCCATGGGTTCCGTTACGATTGCCAATGCCGGTCAGAACGTGCAGGAAGCAATTCATGTTGCCGATGAACGCATGTATGAACAAAAACGCAGGCATCATGGTTCTCAGTCTCGCAGGACAGTCGCGCAGGGTTGAAAATTATCAGCTGTTTCGGTAATATGTCTATGTAAAGCATATTTTTAAGGAGTCGTATATGGCACGTACACATTATATTGCTGGTAACTGGAAGATGAATACTTCCAAGGCAGAAGCTGTAGCTCTCGCAAAGGATTTGGTTGAACAGCTTAAGGGAAAGACTAATAAATTCATGATTGGCGTTCCTTTTGTATACCTTGATGCTGTAGCTCAGGTTGTAAAGGGGTCAAACATCATTCTTGCAGCTCAGGACTGTGCTGCAACTGCCAACGGTGCACACACTGGCGAAGTTTCTACAACAATGCTTAAGGACATTGGCTGTAAATGCGTCATCCTTGGACACTCAGAGCGCCGCCATGAAATTGGAGAGTCAGATGAGTTGATCAACAAAAAGGTTCGCAAGGCCTTGAATGATGGACTTGAAGTAGACCTTTGCATCGGTGAGCTTCTTGCAGAACGCGAAGCTGGCGAAGCTGAACAGGTATGTGCATTCCAGTTGAGCGCAGGTCTTGCCGGTGTTACGGAAGAACAGATGAAGAATGTAACAATTGCCTATGAACCTGTATGGGCAATCGGAACAGGAAAGACTGCAACGCCAGAGGATGCTCAGGCAATCCATAAGTTCATCCGTACATACATTGCGAAGCTGTACAACCAGAAGGTTGCAGACGAAGTAATCATCCAGTACGGCGGCTCAATGAAGGCTTCAAATGCAAAGGAACTCCTTGCACAGCCTGATATTGACGGCGGATTGATTGGTGGAGCTTCCCTTAAGGCAGAAACATTTGTTCCAATCTGTGAACTGTAATCCATAAAGGGCATTTGTGAAGAAGGACTGTCGCGTGCGGCAGTCCTTTTTTTTTAGAAAACTTGGAAAGAATGACGAGGCTTTGAATTTCATTCAAAAAGCATTGGATATAGAATCAACTTCATATCTAATAATGATGAAAGGAATAGCAATATCTAGAAAAGACTCTTGTGATTATCTGGATGAGTATTTTAATATAGCAAATGCAATCGCTGATGATAAGGTTCTTATGAATCACCTGTATGCTAAAGAAAATGTTTTATTAAAAAATATGATAAGGCTCTAGCAGTTTACAGCAACCTAATAAAAATTAATCCAAATTGTTCAACATAGTTTTCTGAGGTTGCAAAAATCTATCTTATTCAAAAAAAATATGATTTGGCGTATGAATATTTGAAAACAGCGTACAAACTTAACTGGAACGATAAAGAGTGCCTGAAAAATCTTTCCCTCTACTTTTATTGTCAAGGAAATATTGAGGAATGTCTGAATAATGCAAACGCTTATTTTAAGATTAATACTATAATAAATATTGAGGTAAAATCAGAAGATGAATATATTGAACGATTTAAAGATGATATACGAGAATTATCTCTTTAGGTGAAATCTTCTAAAAGATGTGGTTTTCAATAGTTTTATTTGACAACTCCTATAAAATAGGGTAATATAAAAAAAGAGATGAAAAGGGAATTTATAGAAACTCCGTCATTTACAAAAAGATGGTTTGGCGGAACTCCAGCAGTTTCTCATTAAGAATCCCTATGCTGGTGATACAATGGTCGGAACAGGCGGATTAAAAAAGATTCGCTATGCCTTTGAAGGGCGAGGTAAAAGCGGTAGTGCCAGAGTCTGTTATGTTGATTTTGCATCTTTTGAAAAGAATTACTTGATTCAAGTGTTTTCAAAGGATGAGAAACCAAATCTTACAGACTCAGAAAAAAATGCCGTGAAAAAAGTTATTGCTAGGGAAAACCGCCAGCTACGGCTGGCGGTCTGAAAAAGTTTTACAGT
>ERZ842401.4789-NODE-4789-length-15442-cov-10.988887_pt1 | contig 15442 bp, 10 predicted proteins | sample MGYA00521270_ERZ842401 | MGnify/ENA primary metagenome ERZ842401 (study PRJEB31892, sample SAMEA3878208) | bioreactor metagenome | biome: Moose rumen | place: Sweden | collected 2011-10 | study: EMG produced TPA metagenomics assembly of the PRJEB12797 data set...
TAGAGCGAAAAGCATCGGAGGTGATAAATATGTTCGATATGGAATACGATTACGATACAGACATCGCCGTACAGCGCGAAGAAGCTATGCGCTTTGGTATGCAACAAGGTATGCAGCAGGGATTGCAACGCGGTATGCAGCAGGCATATATTCAGACCGCAAAATCAATGCTTAGTGCAGGCTTATCAGCTGATTTAGTAGCAAAATGCGTTAATATGCCTTTATCAGATGTCTATCGCCTCCAATAAGAGCGAAAAACAAAGGTATGCTGTCATTATCAAGTTTGAGGCGATAATCTTTTTAGGTTGCCGTATCGAGTACGGCAATGACATAAAGTCAAGCACGGGAATGACAAAAAAGAAAGCATACTTTTCGGCTTCTCACATTGCAATAAGCATAATTCCTCAATTAAGTTTTTAAGTAAAAAAGTCAATATTTTTGCTCATCGCTGTCGTAAACAAACTTATTACAGAACGTAAACACATTGATTTCAGAACGTAAACAGTCTGATTGCACACCGTAAACAGTCTGTTTACAGTTATAAGGTCTTACCTTGTCAAAGGCTTTGTCTTCCCTTGTGCTTTGCGATGCCACACCTTCTCACAAACAGTGTCAAGAAATATCAATTTTGTAAGTCGATAAAGACACTGTTTTTCGCTCATAAACTATCTTATGCTTTAACTATAATTTTTGAGAGGATAGTTATGACTGCGATTGAAAACATAAAGATAAACGGTATAAAAGAGCCTATTGGAGTGGAAACACCGCTTTTTGCAAGCTGGAATCTTGTTTCTGATGAAAAAAACTGCGTGCAAAAGTCGTATCGCATTTGTATTTCAAAGCGTGAAAACGGTGCAGAGCCGTGTTTTGAGGCGTTTGCACTTAGTGATAATACAATAGAAATCCCTATTTCATTCGACAAAATCGAAAGTTTCGCCAAGTATTACATCAAAATTGCTATTGAAACGCGCGCTGGAGCTGCGGCGAGTGCGGTTTCGAGCTTTATCACGGGCAAACTCTCTGATTACGAGTGGAAAGGCGTGTTTATTTCGGGCGACGACGAAGATGAAAGCGCACAAAGGGCGAAGCACGAAAAGAGCCGAGAGCGCGACAACAACAAATCTGACATCAACTATGAAAACTCCGCGGCTCACTATCTCAAGCAAGAGTTTTCGACTGCGGAAAAAAGCATTAAAAGCGCGTATATTGCCGCTTCTGCGCTCGGATTGTATGAGCTGTATGTGAACAGGGAAAAGGCGGGCGATGCGGTGCTTACTCCTGGCTGGACGAGCTACGACAAGCGGGTTCAATATCAGCTATACGACGTTTCTGCGCACATCAAGCAGGGGAAAAATGAGCTATTGCTTCACGTTGGGACGGGCTGGTACAAGGGAGAGCTTGCGTTTTATGCTGACCGCAATGTATACGGAAAGCGCACGGCAGGTTTTGCAGAGCTTATTATCGAATACGAAGACGGCGAGCGGCTCATTTTTGCAACAGATAAAACGTGGCAGACAGCAAAGAGTCCGCTTGTGTTTACGGAAATCTATCACGGCGAGATTTTTGATGCACGAAAAGAAGATGAGCTGAAATGGCAAGCGGCAGAGGAAGTGCGTTTTAATACGAAAAAACTCGTTTCTCAAGCGGGCTGTCGCGTAAAGACTCACGAGCAGTTTTCAGCTGTTGAGATACTCAAAACGCCAAAAGGAGAAACCGTCGTTGACTTTGCGCAAAATATGACGGGTTGGGTTACGATTTCTCTCGACGGCGTTCCGCGCGGCACAGAGCTTTCTTTCCGCTGCTTTGAAACGCTCGACAAAGACGGAAATGCGTACACGGGGAACTTGCGACGGGCGCAGCAGAGAATTACTTATATTGCAAAAGGAAGCTCAAAAGAGCAATATTGTCCGCATTTTTCGCCGCAGGGGTTTCGCTATATTTTGCTTGAAAAGTGGTATGGAGAGGCACAGAAAGAGCAGTTTTCTGCCGTCGCGCTGTATTCGGATATGGAGAAAACGCTCTCGTTCGAGAGCTCTTCTCCGCTACTCAATCAGCTGCAGCACAACATAGAATGGGGTATGAAAAGCAATTTCTTAGACATTCCGCTTGATTGTCCGCAGAGAAATGAACGGCTCGGCTGGACAGGCGACGCGCAGATATTTTCGGGAACAGCGAGCTTTTTATTCGACACAAAGGTATTTTACGAAAAGTGGCTCAAAGATTTATCTCTTGACCAATACGCAAACGGGGAAGTTCCGCACGTCGTTCCTGACTGTATCACAAAAATCGGCGGCTGCAACGACAACAAAAGCTCTGGCAGCGCGGCGTGGGCTGATGCGGCTGTGATAAACACATGGAATGTGTATCTGTATTATGGCTCAAAAGAGGTCATAAAAAATCAATTTGCGTCTATGAAATCGTTTGTAGACTGGATGTATAAATGCACGCTGTTTGATAATTTGTGTAACAGGCAATACGGCGATTGGGTTGCTTTGGACGCGGCAGAGGGCAGCTTTAAGGGGGCGACTCCTGACGAAGTGGTGTGCTATGCGTATGAATATTATTCGACGACGCTCTTTGCAAAGATGTGCGGCATTATCGGACGCAATGCGGAAAGCGAAAAGTATTTTGAAATAGCAGAGTATGTGAAACGAGTGTTTATAAAGAAGTTCTTTCAGTCGAGCGGACGGCTCAAAATACGCACGCAGACGGCGCATATTCTTGCACTGCATTTTCATCTTGTGCCTGAAATGTGGAAAAAGAGAGTGATTGCGGACTTTGAAGAGCTTTTGCAAGAGCGAAACTATCATCTTTCGACAGGCTTCGTCGGCACTCCGTATCTGCTTTTTGCCTTGAGCGAAAACGGCAGGACAGACAGCGCATACAAAGTGCTTTTGAAAGAAGATTATCCGTCGTGGCTGTATCAAGTGAAGAGAGGCGCGACGACGATTTGGGAGCATTGGGACGGAATAAGAGAAGACGGCTCGATGTGGAGCGAGGAGATGAACTCGTTTAATCACTATGCGTATGGTTCTGTTGGCGAATGGTTTTACAAGGCGATAGCAGGGCTTGAGAGCGACGAAAAAGAAAGCGGCTTTAAGCATTTTTATGTGCGTCCGAAAATCAACTCTGCGCTCTCGTTTGCGAAGCTCAGTTACAAGAGCGTTCACGGCGAAATACGGATTTCGTGGCAGAAAGAAGCGGAAGATATACGGCTTGGCGTAACTGTGCCTGCAAATACGCGGGCGACGATACAGCTAGAAAATGCAAGCGCAATCAAAGACAGCGGCGAGCTGTGCTTTTCAGAAGCGGACGGCATTTTTAGCGCGGAGTGTCTTTCGGGAAGCTACAGCGTATTGTTTTCAGCAGCACACTAAAGAGAAAAGAGAACAGGAGAAAAAGAATGGCTTTCACCTTTCAGATAAACAGCGGAATAAAGTTCACACGAAATGAAAAGTTGCTTGAAAAAGCACAAGCATTGCGCCCCGCACTCAAAGAAGAGCTGATTACCCCACTTCGCTCCGTGAACTTGCAAAAAGACGAGGGCGTGCAAGGCGGCATAACGGCAGTAGACAGCGAGCACACGATTAAAGACATCGAGAAAACGGGCTTTAAGAGGGGCGAGAGTTTTATCCTCGATTTTGGCACGCATTACACGGGATATTTCAGCATTGACATCGAAAAGATTGGCTCGCATCAAGACTCCCCGCTTTCGCTTTGCATACGCTTTGCAGAAATCCCTGCGGAGCTTGAGGGAGAGAGTAAAGAATATGACGGCTGGCTTTCAAAGTCGTGGATTCAAGAGGAAGTGCTGCACCTCGACACACTCCCCTACTCGCTATCATTGCCGCGCCGCTACAGTTTTCGCTATGTGAAAATCACGGTTATCGACACATCGCCGAAATGGTCTGCCGTGTTCAAAAATGCGAGAGTGCTGGCGAAGAGTTCGGCGGAGGTGAGAGCGAAAGAGCGGCTTTTTTCACGCGACGAACAATTACAAAAGATATGCGAAGTGAGCGTAAAAACGCTGTCTGAATGTATGCAAGAGGTATTTGAAGACGGAACAAAGCGCGATAGGCGGCTTTGGCTCGGCGATTTGCGGCTAGAGGCGTTGGCGAGTTATTCAGTGTTCGGCGAGAAAAACCTTGTGAAGCGGTGTTTGTATCTGTTCGGTGCACTGACGGCAGAAGACGGCAGGATAGCCGCAAACGTGTTCACAAGCCCCGATTATGAAGCCGACGACACTTTTTTACTTGATTACTCGCTGTTTTTCATCTGTACGCTCTTTGATTATCTCGAAGCAAATCCCGACGACACAGAGATACTTTCAGACCTCTACCCCGTCGCGAAAAAGCAAATGGAGTATGTGTTGCGCTTGGTGAGCGAAGAGGGAGAACTCATTGTAAGTGAAGAATATCCTGTGTTTATCGATTGGTCGAACGAGTTTGCAAAAGACAGCGCGGCGCAAGGTGTTTTGATTTACGCGCTCAAGAGATTTATACATCTCGCCGCTGCACAAAACGAGAGCGAAATTGCAAAATATGAGGCATATTTAGACAAAATACAACTGTTCGCACGAGAAAAACTGTTTGACAAAGAGAGAAATCTCTTTATTTCGCGCAAAACAGGGGAATTTTCTATCGCTTCTCAAGTGTGGCTCGTGCTTAGCGATGTGTTTAGCAAAGAAAAGAACAGGGAAATAATGAAATCCACAAAGGAAGAGCTTTTTCCTATCAAAAATATTGCCACACCGTATATGTATCACCACATTGCAGAGGCGTTCTTTCACGCAGGATTGAAAGAAGACGGCGAACAGCTCATCAAAAGCTATTGGGGAGAGATGATTTCTCGCGGCGCAGACACGTTTTGGGAAGCGTTCGACCCCGATAAGCCAGAATATTCGCCTTATGGCTCTGCATTGGTCAACAGCTATTGCCACGCGTGGAGCTGTACGGCGGTGTATTTGGTGAAAAAGTATCTATAGAGAAAGAGAGAGAAAATATGAAGATAACGCAGCTCAAAGTGAACAATATAAAAGAACCTCTCGGTTTTGCGCTCTCGCCGCTTTCTTTTTCGTACCGCATAGAAGAGGCAAAAAACGCAGATACATACGACAAGGTGAAGACGCGGATAAAAGTGAGTGAATGCGTACAGAACGGAGAAAAAGAGATTTTCGACAGCGGAGATGTGGAGGGGGCAAACAATCTCGACTTTGCCGCAGACATCGCTCTCAAGCCTCGCACACGCTATAAGTGGACAGTGAGCGCAGAAACAGACAGAAAAGAAAAAGCCGAAGAGAGTTCCTCTTTTGAAACGGGTAAAATGGGCGAGCCGTGGAATGCAAAGTGGATTAGTGCAGAAAGCGAGGCGCAATGCGTGGTGTTTTCAAAGACGTTTTCGGCGGCGAATGCGGAAAATGCGCGGCTGTATGTGTGTGCACTCGGAGTGTACGAGGTATATATCAACGGGGCGAAAGTGGGAAATGAGTTTTTAGCTCCTGGTTATCATTCGTATGATTTGCATTTGCAGGCGTTTGCGTACGATGTGGAAAAGTATATTGCAACAGGCGAAAACCGCATAGACATAATCGCGGCGGACGGTTGGTTTAAAGGGCGGCTCGGCTTTGACAACACGGCACAGCTTTACGGAAATCGTCTGTATGCGATAGCGGAACTGTATTGCGGCGGAAAACTCGCGCTCATTACCGATAAAACGTGGCTTGCTCATTCGTGCGCGATAAAAGCCGCGTCGATTTATGACGGCGAGATGATAGACGAGGCAGACATTGCGAGAAACAAAGCGCAATCGTTCGCTGTCGCCGAAAAAGCCCCCGATAATTGCGGAGAACTCATAGACCGCTATTCTCTCCCGATTGTAAAGCACGATGTGTTTTCTGTGCAAAAACGTATCAAAAGCAAAAAGGGAGAAACGATTTTTGATTTCGCGCAAAACGTAACGGGTTGGGTTGAGTTCGTTTGTGAAGCAAAGGCAGGGACGGCTATTCGGCTGACGGCTGGCGAGATTTTGCAGGACGGCTGTTTTTATCGCGAAAACTACCGCACGGCAAAGGCAGAGTTCACTTATATTTCTTCAGGCAAGAAAAAAAGAGTGTGCCCGCATTTCACATTTTTCGGCTTTCGCTATATGAAAGCACAAGTGAAAGACGGCGGCGAATGGCGAGCATTAGAGGAAAGCGACGGGTTTTCGGGATTTCAAGCGGTGCATTTAAGAAGCGATTTTCAGCAAACAGGATTTATCAAAACGGGAAGCGAAAAGGTCAATCAGCTGTTTCAAAATGCGCTGTGGAGTCAAAAAGATAATTTTCTCGACGTGCCGACCGACTGTCCGCAGCGTGATGAGCGGCTCGGGTGGACGGGAGATGCGCAGATTTTTTGCAATACAGCGTGCTGTAATATGGATATGACGGCGTTTTATCGAAAGTGGCTGTTTGATATGAGGGCGGAAATGAAGCTGACGAATGGAGCAACGCCGAACATTGTGCCGCGGATAAAGGTCGGTATGGTGAGCGAGGCAGGCATTTCGCCGTGGGCAGATGCGGCGGTCATTGTGCCGTGGACGGTGTATAGACATTCGGGAAGCAAGACATTTTTGCGCGAGAGCTACGAAGGTATGAAAGCGTGGGTTGATTTCGTCTTTGAGCGTGAAAAACAGAGAGGAAATCCGTATCTCATCACGGGCGGCTTTCACTTCGGCGATTGGCTTGCACTCGACGGCGAGAACGGTTCTCCGTTCGGTGCGACAGACCCACTTTTTGTTGCAAGCGCGTATTATTACGAAGACGCAAAGATTCTTTTTCACTCGGCGAAGATACTCGGAAAATCGAGCGACACGCTAAAATATTTTGATTTGTCAAATGCGATTTTGAGCGCGATTCGTGAAAAGTATTTCGATGAGAGGGGGCTTTGCCGCATACAAACGCAGACGGCTCTTTCTCTTTCGATTGCGTTTGATTTGTCGAAAGCGGCGAAAAGAGAGGGAGAGAGGCTTTGCGAGTTGATAAAGGCGAACTCTGGCGCGCTCAATACGGGATTTGTCGGCACGGCGTTTCTTTGCTCTGCACTCGCACGGACGGGGAACGAAAAGACGGCGTATGATTTGCTTTTGCGCGAAGAGTATCCGAGCTGGCTTTATGCGGTGAATTTGGGTGCGACGACGATTTGGGAGCGGTGGAACTCCGTGCTTGCTGACGGCACAATCAATGCGGAGGGAATGAACAGCTTAAATCATTATTCTTACGGAGCTATCGTCGCGTTTTTATATGAAGACGTGTGCGGAATCAGAGCCGATGAAGCTGGTTTCCGTTCTGCCGTCATCGCACCGAAAGCAGATGAGCGGCTTGGGTTTGCGCATTGCGTGCTTGAAACAGCTGCGGGACGATACGAAAGCGAATGGAAAATCGAGGGCGGCAAGGCGAGTTATCGAGTGCGTATTCCTTTCGGCTGTACGGCGCGTTTCGTGTTCCCGAACGGAGAAGAAAGAGAACTTTCGGCAGGAGAATTTTCTTTCTCATCTTTTTCTTGATTTTGTGAAAGTAAATTTATTTAGACAATGGGACAAGACCCGTTGCTAAAGGAGGAATTTATGAAACGATTTGTTTTAGGCGCGGCATGTGCTGCTTTATCGGTGGGCGCGTTTGCGGTTGAAGTGAGTGCGCATTTGAACCTTGAGGGCAATCTTGCGAATGGCGGGACAGGCTCTGCGACACGGTTCATTGAGCTCAATGAGCAAGGGCAAGCCGACCCTGATGCCGCTGTGGTAACTGCAACGGGCGAAAAGGCAGGCGGCGAGATTTCGTTTACTTGGACGTATACGAGCAATTCGACCGACGGACAAGGCACGACGAGCGACACCACAGTTCTTACAGACACAAGCGGAAACACAGCCTCCGTTTCGTCGCGCATTAACGGGATACAAGTGCGAAAAGCGTCCGTGTGGTTCAAGCCAACCGAGTGGTCAAAAATCACGGTCGGCACACTTATGCAGCATCTGTATCGCGAGTATATGCGCTTTTGGGAAGACGCACTTCCGAGCAAAGTCGGCTCTGACAAATGGATGAACTACCGCGAGGGGTCGGGCATTGATTACGGCGAATCAGGGGCAGGCATTGCACTTGCACTCACTCCTATCGAGGGCTTGACGATAGAAGCCGCCGCCGCACCAGGCACATCAAGCGACAGCGACAACACCTCTGGCGCGTGGTGGACGTGGGATAACGACACTGCAACGAACTATTTGCCGTGGGGAGCAACCGCAAAATATGCTTTCACAGATTTCTCTGTCGGCGCAGCGTATGCAGACAACGGGCTTGACAAATACAAATTGCTTTCTGTCGGCTTTGATTACGGCAATCCGTTCGCCTCTCCGCTCTATTTCTTTGTTCAGCCGCGCTTCTATTTCGGCGACAAGAATAACAGCGAAATCCAAGAATATGGCTATTCACGAAACAACACGGTTGACGAATATGCGCTCACGGGCGTTGCTATCGACAATTACTTCAAGATAAAGCTCGGCGACGCGGCGGTATTGCAGGCACGTTTCCCGTTCATTCTCCGAAACAGCGACGACGACAAGAGCGACCCGTCTTATTTGCTCTATGATATTGAGTTCGATTACAATACGGACACGCTCACGCCGTATATCCAAATCAACAACTGCAACAATATTTACGCGCCGCTGATGTTCGGAAGCGAAGACGGCTACACGGTCAGCGACAGCTTTATTATGGACATTCGACCAGGCTGCAAGTTCACGTTTGACAATGTAGAGGTTACGACGGGAGTTGATTTGTACTTCGGCCGCGGCTTAGAGCACAGCGCGGCGCACACCGTTCCGAACAGCACGGTTAGCACATTCGGCTGGCAAATCCCGTTCGGCGTGAACATCAATTTATAAAGCCCCTGTCTTTTCAGAAGAAAAGAATTTTCGGTACTGCCGCGGCGACATATCAAACGTCTTGTGAAACATACGAATAAAGTTTTCGACGCTGAAATATCCCGACGCAGTACTGATTTCTTCAATCGGCATATCCGTGTCGATGAGGAGGCTGCACGCCTTGCTCATTCGCATTTTCAGCAGCAGCTGCTTTAAGGTCAGCCCCGAAATCTTTTTAATCAAGCGCGATGTGTAATCTTTGTTATAGTGGAACTTTTCGGCGATGTCGCTCAACGAAACATCAGTGAAGTTGGCGCGGATATAATCAAGCACTTCGTTGCCCACGATGTCGCTTTTGCGGCTGTCGGCAGGAGATACGCACAGCGAGCCGTATCGCTTGAGGATTTTCGTGAAGAGCGTCGCCGCCTGATAATCGAGCAATTCTAAGTCAAACTCCTCTTCGTTCTTGCTTTCCATAAACATTTCCAGCACAAGACTTTTCAAATCCTCGTCGCTCCCCGTCGGGAACAGCAGATAATCGGGCGCGTATTTTTTATAAAGGCTCTGCGTTACAAAGGCAGAAATCGCGTTCTTTTTGCGCAGGAAGCTAAAAAATGCGTCGTCAAAATTGCTTTGTCTGATGATGATATTGATAATCGTGCTGTCGTCGAACACGGCGATAGAGTGTTTCACTTCGGGCGAAATCAAAAGAAAATCCCCCGCCCTCATCTCGAAAACAATCCCCTTTATGTTCTGTCTGCACTTTCCGTCAAGGCAATAGATGACCTCAAACAAGCCGTGCGAATGCTCAAAAACGGGCGTATAGCATTGGTGCTTGCTCAAAAACACATTGCGCGCCTCGTTCTTGAAAATCCCCTCTTCGATGATATTGCGCTTTTCGAGCGTCCAGCTCCATTCGGGAATGATGAGGCTTTCTCTTTTTACTCTATCCCGCGTCAAATGCGAAAGAAAATCCTTTATCTTCACCGCGTCTTTCTGCGCTTCAAACAACTCTTTGTAAAACACCTCGTCGGCGGTCGGCGTGTGCAAATACGCAATCACGTCTTGTATGCTCTCAAATTTCATCAAGTGAAAGTGTATCATTTTTAGAAAAGATGTCAAGAAAAATCAATTTTAGAGAGAGAATTCCGCACTGTTTTTATCTCAAATTCGCCCTTATCATTTTCTTATGCTGACAAAGCAAGGAGTTTTTATGACCAAATATGTTGACGCAATGGCAAAACTAAGCTGGAAAGAAAAGATTTCTTTCTCGTCGGGAGAGCTGGGCATTCAGCTTCTCTTTTCCGTGATGAGCTCTTATCTGCTCGTGTATTACACCGACTTCGCGCATGTCAATCCTGGACTTGTCGCAACAGTGATGTTCGTTTCAAAAATCCTCGACGCGTTCAGCGATGTCTTGATGGGCGCACTACAGGAAAAGTTCGCAAAGCCTGGCGCAAAGGCTCGCCCGTGGATTATTAAAGCCTGTATTCCTTACGCAATTTCTGCGGTCTTGATGTTCTCTGTGCCTGATTTTTCAAACACAATCGCGACTCTCGTTTACATCTTCATCACCTATAACCTTTTCTGCACCGTTTTCTACACGATGATGTCAATTCCGTTCTTTTCGCTCGGCTCGCTCATCACTCAGAACTCAAAAGAGAGAGAAATGGTCGGCGTTCTGCGCTCGATTTTCACGACAATCTGCTCTACCGTCGTCAACTCGTTCACTATGACATTCATCGGCTGGGCAGGCGGCACGAAAATTTCGTGGACAATCGTCATCTCTATCTTTGCCGTCATTTCGATGCTCGCTTTCTTCCTCGCCTACAAAAACACGACAGAGCGCGTCATTGTGGACGACACGAACACCGAAAAGCACAAGAACGCCGCAAACCTTTCTGTGTCTGACAATATGAAGTTGCTCTTTCAGAACAAATACTGGCTCATTCTCACTCTCGTCGCGATTTTGACGAATATGACGATTGCCGCAAACTCTGGCTCGCTCTTCTTCTATCTGAAAAACGTGCTCGGACACCCCGAAGCAATCGCGGTTTGCGGAATGTTGCTTTCGATGCCGATGCTCGTTTTAATCCCGCTGTCAAAGCCGCTCGTCGCCAAGTTCGGAAAGCGCAATATGTGTGCCGCAGGGTGCGCGGTAATGGGGCTTTCAAGGCTTTTCGTGTGGCTTGCAGGCGATAATTTGCCGCTTGTTTTTGCAGGAACATTCCTCTTTTCTGTCGGCTGTGCAACAACGTGGACAGGCGCGCCGATGTTGTGGGACACGGTGGAATACGGAGAATGGAAAACGGGAGTGCGTCAAGACGGATTTATTATGAGCGCACAGAGCTTCGGGCAGAAAGTGGGAACGGCAATCGGTACGGCGTTGGTCGGCTGGATTCTCGCGTGGACGGGCTACAACGGCGCGGCGGAAGTGCAGACAAAGCTGGCTTTGATGGGCATTACGATTGATTATGTGTGGCTGACGGTGATTTTCTGTATGCTCAACGCGCTTTTGATGTTCGGCTTCTATCACCTCGACCGCGAATATCCGCAGATTGTCGAAGAGCTGCAAGCGCGCAAGCTCCGCGTGAAAAAGAGTACAGCCGATAAATAAATCAATTCTGCTGAGAGCGTCCTGAAGCAAAAATGTCGCCGCACTGTTTTGGTTATCGAAATCTTCCGCTGCGGATAGCGATAATCTGTTTTGACTATCGAAATCCGCCGATACAGACGGCGATAATCCGTTTTGGCTATCGGAATTTTCCGTTGCGGACGGCGATAAATTGCTTTGACTATCGAAATCCTTTGATACAGACAAGCTCACAAATTTTTACGGAGAGAAACTATGAACGATTTTGAACACGAAATTACTGAAATGATGGCGAAAATGAGCGCAGATGACAAAATCAAAGTCCTTGCGCAGTTGGGAAACGGTTACGGAGCCGTGCCGACGCTTGATTTTTCGGGAGCAGTGCCGCAGGACGTGCCGCGCGGTGGGGAAGATATTTTTCTTTCGGGAGCACCCGTTCGCGACGAAACTGGCGAGATTATCGACGGAAAATATCACCCCGTCGCCTTCCCGTCGAACAGTGCGCTTGCGATGAGCTGGGATAAAGAGCTTGTTCGCCGCGTCGCTGGGGAGTTTGCGAAGGAAGCTCGCGCAAATCCTGAGCCTGTGCATATCCTTAATCGCCCCGCAATGAACTTGAAGCGCGATGCTCGCTGCGGACGCAATTACGATTATTTCAGCGAAGACCCTGTTTTAACGGGAAAGCTCGCCGCAGAATACATCACGGGCTTGCAGGAAAACGGTGTTTTTGCCTGCCCGAAGCATTTTTTGGCGAACACGCAGGAATTCGACCGAATGAACACGAACGAAATCATCGACGAGCGCACGCTTCGCGAGGTGTATCTTCGTGCGTGGCAAATCGCGCTCAAGGCAAAGCCTGAGATGATAATGAGCGCGTACAACCGCGTAAATGGCTCGTGGGTGAACTCAAGCGAAAAGCTGATGAAGACATTGCGGGAGGATTTGGGCTTTGACGGCGTGGTCGTGTCGGATTTTCTCGCCGTGCAGAATGACAAAGTCGCCGCGCACAAATGCGGAATGGAAATCGAGCTGGCGCAAGCCGACGTACACAGCGATGTTCTCCGCGCCGCGCTTGATTCAGGAGAGTTTTCGATGAGCGAGCTAGATAATCTCGTTCGCCGCGTGCTTCGCCTCAATCTTCGCGCAAAATCGCAGTATTCGCCGCTTGCCACAACGAAAGCCGACAGCGAGAAACTGCACACCGAGGCGGTTTCGGCGGCAGAAAACTGCATTGCGCTTTTGAAAAATGACGACGTTTTGCCTTTGAGTGCGGCGAAAGCTGACGGCAGAGCGCAAAAGGTGCTGTGTGCAGGATTGCTCGCAGAAAAGAGCGTCATCGCAGGAAGCGGGTCGGGATTTATGAACGGATACCGCACGCCAAGCCCTCTCGACGCGCTCAAAGCACTCGGTTTCGCCGTCGATTATGCGCAGGGCTACGAAGACAGCACAGCGATACCGCCTGAAGAAGTCGCGGCAAATGCAGAGCTTATCGCGGAGGCTGCGGCAAAAGCGAAAGAGGCGGATATTGTCGTCGCGTTCGTCGGCTCAACGCTCGGCTATGAATCGGAAAGCTACGACCGCCCGCATTTGCGCTTGAGCGACGCACAACAAGCCTTGCTCGATTCCCTTTTTGCCGCTTCAAAGAATGTCGTTCTCGTCCTCACTTCTGGCAGCGTCTATGAGCTTGCAAAATGGAGCGATAAGGCGCGTGCCGTCGTGTATTCTGCGTTTGCAGGGGAAGGCTACGCAGAGGCTCTCGCGCGGATTATCGCAGGCGTAAGCGAACCGAGCGGACGGCTGGCAGAAACATTCCCGCTGTGCATAGAACACACGCCGTCATTCTTTAATTTCACGCCGAGCTTTACGGAAATGGCGAGCGTTACATTCGGCGAGGGCTTATTGACGGGCTACCGCTGGTACGACACACGAAAGCTCCCTACTCTCTTCCCGTTCGGGCACGGCTTGAGCTACACGACTTTTGCATACACGGATTTCGCGCTTGACAAAACCGAGATGAGTGCCGACGACACTTGTACCGCGCGTATCACCGTGAAAAATACGGGCGAGCGCACAGGCAGCACAGTCTTACAGCTCTATATTCACGAGCACGGGGGACATTATGCGAGACCGCAAAAGGAATTGAAAGATTTTGCAAAGGTTACGCTCAAGGCAGGCGAAGCGAAAACCATTGAGTTCACGATTTCGCGCGAGGAACTTGAGCTTTACAGCGACACGCTGCACCGCTGGGGCGTGCAAGCAGACAGCTACGATATTATCATAGGCACATCTGCGGCACAAACGGCAGCTTTAGGCACGCTCACGATTACTTCAGGCGACAAAATGCGCATACTTACGCGAGAATCGCCACTCGTGCAGTTCGTAAAGTGCGCCACCTTTCACGAATACTTGAAAGCACACAAAGCGGAATGGCTACAGCATTTCTTTTGCTTGGAAGAAACAGATTTCCTCGTGCTTATGCTGCCGCTCCCGTTCTATCGGCTTTCCGAGCGCGTGCAAGGCGAGCCGATGTTCACGAGCGAAGAGATTGACGAGGTTGTTTCATTCTGCAATGCACACAGCTGATGAGTGCAAAAGGAGTTGCTGCAATCCGCGAGCAGTGCGCTCGGTGGCGGCGGCGAAATGATTGCCTTTGTTTAGCTCATATCTTATTGGTATTCCTTTGGACTGCCAATAAGAATAGAGAGCTTCTGTCTTTTCCTGCACGCTTCGCAAAATCGGGTTGCGAGTTTTCGCCTCCGCGTCGCCGAGAGAAAGATAGATAAAGTCTATCTTCGCCGCAAAGCCGCTCGAAAGTGCGTATTCGGCAAAGCGAGGATACCACAGCGAACCTGACATACTTGCAATTCGGGAAAACACGGCGGTTTTATGCGCGGCGTACACGGCAAACAATCCCGCCAACGAATAGCCGCCAAGAGCCGTATATGCAGGTTCGCTCGAAAGAGATGAGCGGATAGAAGGGATAATCTCGTCTGTAAGCAGCTTGAGATATGAGTCTGCGCCGCCTAAAAAAGCGGTGTCGTTTTTATAAATCGCAGGATTTTCCCACGGCGACATATCGGTATTCCAATCTAAAGAGCTTATCGCGCCCAGACTGAACGGCGGACAGCCTACAGCGCGACATTCATTCCACACCGACTCGCCCTCATCTCCAAATGTATTCAATATAACAAGCGGAGAGTTTCTATTCTCTTCTCCAAAAAGACAGACTTTTTTCCCCGCAATTTCAAACCGTGTCATATCATTCCCCGCGCTTTCAAATCACCTGTATTTGACAGAGCTTCATTGCAGAAAGTGCTGTTTTATGACTTTCGGGCGTTACACAAGCGCAGCAGCTTGAATCCACCGTGATAGGCACTTCGGGGAGTTTCGCTTTGAGGATAAGCGCATTGCTTATGACGCAAATCCCCGTGCATAGCCCCACAAGCTCAATTTCTTCAAGCCCCTCAAGCGAAGAAACATAATCGGCAAGCTCTAAAGAACCAAAGCTCGGTTTATCAAAAATGCGGCTGTTCCCTACATCAAGAGCGTTTGAAATCTGCCAGCCCTCACTTTTTTCCACGCAATGCAACACAGGCAGATTCTTTCCCTCCTGCGTTTCAAGGTAATTCTTTTGATGAGTGTCGCGCGTAAATACAACGCTCACGCCTGCCGCACGCGCTTTTTCAATTTTTGCTTTCACTTTCGGCACAATCGCCACTGCTTCTTTTGTGCCAAGCGAGCCGTCTATAAAGTCGTTTTGCATATCGATTACGATTAAAAGTTTCATAGCTTCACATCTCCTAACTTCCTATTTCAACGGCATTTTACGCACAAAACTAAACAATTATACGCATATCGTTATGCAAATCATACTTTTTGTTTTTTTTTGCGCATATAAAAAAGTGGTGGTGTTACTAAAAAGTATGCTAGTATAAAAGCAACAGGGAAAAGTGATAT
>ERZ842401.4790-NODE-4790-length-15440-cov-15.291518_pt1 | contig 15440 bp, 11 predicted proteins | sample MGYA00521270_ERZ842401 | MGnify/ENA primary metagenome ERZ842401 (study PRJEB31892, sample SAMEA3878208) | bioreactor metagenome | biome: Moose rumen | place: Sweden | collected 2011-10 | study: EMG produced TPA metagenomics assembly of the PRJEB12797 data set...
TGTCAACATAAACCACATCGTCCGAGTCAACTCCGAAAGTGTACTCAATATAATCTTCGTTGTAATGTTCTCTGAGCGCGTATACGCCCCAATATTCGCCATTCAGATAAAGGACGCACGGGCGGTACGCGGCTGTGGCTACATTTATATCTCCGTTTGAGGCTATTCTTTGCACAGCGGCATCGTTAAAATGAGAGGAATAAACATCGTTTCCGCCCGAATGAAGCCGAAATCTGCGCACTTCGCCTTGAATCGGCTTTTTTGTGCCGAGAGCGACTTTGTTTTGAAAGATATTTGCCTTTGGAATTTCGTTTTTCTCGCCATTTTCATCTTTTTTGAAATTTGCGTTGATTGTCCTTTTGGCATAACCCCTCGTCGCATTTCCGCCGAGTTTTACCTGCGTGTTGAGCGAGAATTCCTCATTCGCACTGTAATCGTAGTATTCAAGATTCGCCCTTATTTTTAACTCACTTGGAACGCTTGGGTTTCCTACAATATCCCACAATGTGTTGTACAAGCCTCGTTTGTTGCCTCCCCCAATCCAATCTTCAATCGGCGCGGTAAGACAGACGACGGGAACATTTCCGAAGTGCGATTTTCCTTCCTGCTGGAAAATGTATGTTCCCTGCTTTTGCGCGACAATTTCGCCTTTTTGATTGACTTCGATTAGTGAAAGCGTGGTTCCCTTTGAAATGTAGCCGAAATTGCATCCTTCGTAGTTTGTTACATTTGGCGTAAGCGCGTAATCAGCGGGATTTTTGCTTTCTTGCAAGAAAATGCCGTTTTCGTCATACAAAAATAGTCCGTCAGTTTCCGAGCCTTGTGCAAAAACCGAAGATGCGCTTGTGCCGTTTGTGGTATAGTAGATTTTGTGGCTTGAATCGGCGGGCGTTATCGTGAGCGAGAGGCTAGTTCCTTCAACGACTCCGAAATCATGCGAGAGCCTTAGATTATCCCCCCCCCATGTATACTATCGTATAGTTCGTTATCGTCTTCTATGATGCAGGAAACGAGAAAAACGCTTGCAAGAAGAAGTGAAATAAATTGCAGTTTGCTGAAAATTTTGTTCATGTTTGCCTCGGACAGGGTTTCCATATATTACAAAAGAAAGAGATAAAATGAAAGACGATGGTGTTTCAGTCTGTCGAAACCACCGTATATTGCGTACATGTTAGCATACATTTTGTAACACTTTCTGAAAGACTTTCTAAACAGTGCGTGCCGATTTTGTTTGCTTCCCCCTAGTAGATTTTTCTCATCAGTTTGGCTATACTAATCTGAATATCTTTGGGGCGGCGCGTCCGTTCCGCGTATACGAGGCTCATTTTGTACAAGGCAGTTGATGCAAAGGTTGATTTCCCCAAGCAGGAAGAAGAAATCCTTGAATTTTGGAAAAAGAACGACACTTTTAAAAAATCGGTTCAGCAGCGCGACAAGGCGGAGGAATTTATTTTCTTTGACGGTCCGCCGTTTGCCACGGGCTTGCCGCACTTCGGGCATTTTATTCCGTCCTCAATTAAAGACATCATTCCGCGCTACCAGACGATGAAAGGCAAAAAGGTGGACCGCCGCTTTGGGTGGGACTGCCACGGGCTTCCCGTCGAAAATTTGATTGAAAAAGAACTCGGCATTAACTCAAAGCACGAGATTGAAGCCTACGGCGTGGCGAATTTCAACGATAAGTGCCGCGCTTCCGTTCTGAAGTACACCGCCGAGTGGCGAAAGACGATTACGCGCATGGGTCGCTGGGTCGATTTTGACAACGACTACAAGACGATGAACCCCGACTTTATGGAAACGATTTGGTGGGTCGCAAAGTCGCTTTGGGATAAGGGATTGATTTACGAGGGAAAGTACATCCTGCCGTACTGCCCGCGCTGTGCCACCGTGCTTTCCACGCATGAACTGGCGCAGGGCTACAAGGAAAAGCAAGACCCCGCAATTACGATTCGCTTTAAAGTGACCAAAGCCCCCGATTCATTTTCCGATGCGGACATGACCAACGGAAAAATCTATTTCCTCGCCTGGACGACGACTCCCTGGACGCTTCCGAGCAACCTCGGTCTTTGTATGGGACCTGAAATTGACTATGTAAAGATTTTGGATAAGTCGAGCGGCGATTATTACATTTTGGCAGAAAGCAGACTTTCTTCTTATTACAAGAACGCTGATGACTACGAAATTGTCTACCGCCACAAGGGTGTGGAGTTCTTGGGCGCGGAGTACGAGCCGCTGTTCCCGTATTTTGCGCATTTAAAAGACGCGGCGGCTTGTGAAAAGGAAAGCGGGCAAAAGTGCGCGCGCGGTGCGTTCCGCCTTTTCAACGCGGACTATGTTTCAACCGAAGACGGTACGGGTATCGTTCACATTGCGCCCGCGTTCGGCGAGGACGACAGCAAGGTGTTCGCCCGTTCGGGCGTTCCGTTCGTTGAGCCGATTGACGCGGAGTGCCGCTTTACCAAAGAAGTTTCTGACTATGAGGGCGTGTTCGTAAAGGACGCGGACAAAGACATCATGGAGCGATTGAAAAAAGAGGGCAAGCTCGTAAAGCGCGAGACGGTGTTGCACCAGTACCCGCACTGCTGGCGGTGTGGCTCTCCGCTCATCTACCGAGGAATCGGCTCTTGGTTCGTCAAAGTCGCCGACCAGCACGACCGCCTTTTAAAAGCAAACGCGCAGATTAAGTGGCAGCCCGCGCATATCAAGGAAGGCCGCTTCGGAAAATGGCTTGCGGGTAGCCGCGACTGGGCAATCAGCCGTAACCGCTACTGGGGAAACCCGATTCCCATTTGGCGGTGCGATGACTGCGGCGAAAAAATCTGTATCGGTAGCCGCGCGGAGTTAAAAGAAAAAAGCGGCGTTGATTTGGACGATTTGCACAAGCAGTTTGTGGATAAAGTCACGATTCCGTGCAAATGCGGCGGCATCATGCACCGCATTCCAGAGGTCTTTGACTGCTGGTTTGAGTCGGGAAGTATGCCGTATGCGCAGCTTCACTATCCGTTTGAGAATAAAGAGCATTTTGAAAAGCATTTCCCCGCCGATTTCATCTCGGAAGGACTTGACCAGACGCGCGGCTGGTTCTACACGCTCACGATTCTTGCGGCGGAACTCTTTGACAAGCCTGCGTTCAAAAACTGTATCGTAAACGGACTTGTGCTTGCGGAAGACGGACGCAAGATGTCCAAATCGCTCAAAAACTACACCGACCCCGTGGACGCCATCAATATGTTCGGCGCGGATGCAATCCGCCTGTTCCTCACGCATTCTGCCGTCGTCAAGGCGGACGATTTGCGCTATTCGGACAACGGCGTGCGCGAAGTGCTCAAAAATGTGCTCATTCCGCTCTGGAGCGGCTACAGTTTCTTTGTCACCTACGCGAACATCGACGGCTACACGGCAAAGGACGATGTTTTTAATGGAAAGAAGCCGACCAACCCGCTTGACGCATGGATTGTCTCAATCACGCAGAAGATGATTCTGGATGTCACCACCGCGCTTGACGACTACGACCTTTCGACGGCGATTGACCCGCTCATCACCTTTATTGACCAGCTCAACAACTGGTACATCCGCCGTAGCCGCCGCCGCTTCTGGAAGAGCGAAAACGACGCGGACAAGAGCGAGGCTTACGAGTCTCTTTATTATGCGTTAAAATCGTTCTCGCTGTGCGCCGCGCCGTTCGTGCCGTTCATCACGGAGACGATGTGGCAGAATCTGCGCACGAAACATGATGCGGAGTCCGTCCATTTGGCGGACTTCCCCGGGTACAACGCGGCTTTGCGCGATGAAAAGCTGGAGTTCCGCATGGACACGGTGCAAAAAGCCGTCAGCATGGGGCGCGCGCTTCGCAATCAGTTCAATCTGAAAAATCGCCAGCCGCTCGCTTCCACGCAACTTGTCACGCGCAATGCCGAAGAGCGCAAAGTGCTTGAAAGCATGATTGACACGATTCGCGAGGAGCTGAATGTTAAGGAAGTTATTTTCCACGAGCGCGAGGATGAGCTGGTGAGTTACAAGGCAAAGGCGAACTTTAAGGTGCTCGGAAAAGAGCTGGGCGCAAAGATGAAGGCCGCCGCCGCAAAGATTCAGGAACTCAAAAATCAGTCCATCGCCGACATTCTGGGCGGAAAGAAGGTGTCCGTTGAAGTGGATGGGCAGAGCGTTTCCCTTGACGCAGAAAAAATCATCGTGGAGAGAATCGAAAAAGAAGATTTGAAGGTCGTAAACGAAGGTACGCTCACCGTGGCTCTTGACACCAAAGTGACCGATGAACTCAAAAAAGAAGGCTATGTGCGTGACTTGGTGCGCGGAATCCAGAACCTGCGCAAAGAAAGCGGGCTTGCCGTAACCGACAGAATCAAACTCTTTGTGTCGGGCGACACGGACTTGCAGGACGCGTTCAAAAAATTCAAAGACTTTGTGGGCGGCGAAACGCTTGCGGTCGCACAAGAATGGAAGGACAAACTTTCCAAGCCGACTTCGGTTGAAGCCGACGACAAAACATGGAGCATTTCGATTGAAAAAGCGTAACGTTTTTTTGCGTGGACTTTTTTTCGCGCTCATTGCTTCGTTTTTCTTTTTTTCGTGCTCATCTTCTCCGCGCGGAGTGGACGTTCCGCCTGCTGAACTTTTGAGTGCAGGAAAAAGCGCGTATCTTTTGATTCCCGTGCCGCAAAACCGCGATTTTACTGAGCGGGCGGTAACGTTTCTTTCAAAATCGGGCGCGTCCGATGTTTCAAAAAAGGACATTTCGCGCATTCTTTCTCGCCTTGACGTTGTGGCACTTTCCGTGAGCGCGGGCGAAAAAAATCCCGATTGGGAACTGTCCGCGACGGGCAGTTTCCCGACGACGCTTTCAAAACTCGTTCTTACGGAAAAAAACGGCTGGAAAAAACATCAATTTGACTCGATGCAGTATTACGAGGGAGAACTTGCGGGGCTTTCGCTTTCGATGATGAACGGAAGCGCGGCGTGTGCTTCTTCAAAAAACGAATCTTTGGAAGATTTGCTTTCGCGGTGGATTTTGGCGCAACAAAATGCCGAAAAAGATGAAAATCAACTCGAATGGGACATCTCGTCTTTTCTTGAAGCGGAGGAAAACGCGGGCGACATTCGTTTTTTTGTCCCCAGTGCAGGCGATTTTATGGAAGCGTTTATCGGCGTTCCGCTGGGAGTGAACTCTGTGCGCGGGACGCTACGGCAAATTGAGGGCGTGGAAGAATTTGACTCGATTCTTGAACTCGAACTGTTTAATCCGTTTGTGGCAATCGCGCTTTCGGCTGTTGCGCGTCGAATGGGACTTTCTGTTTCTCTTTCCGACGATGGATTTTATGTCGTTTCGGGGCTTCGCGTGGGCTGGGAGCAGATTCTTTCTGCGGTGTCGCAATGAAAAAATCCACAGCGTTTTTTTTGCCGTTCATTTCGTTGTTTTTCTTTTCTTGCGCTTCGTTTTTTGCTCCTTCCGAATCTGACGTAATTCTAAAAAATCTTGCGATTGAATATTATACGCTCGGAGATGGATATTTTGAGGTAAAAAATTATAAAAAAGCGGTGGAATGTTATAAAAAAGCAATGCGGAACGAGGACGTAAAAAACGCGGCTTTTTATAAACTCGCTCGAAGTTACGCGCTCGGAGAAGATTGGCAAAACGCTCTTGAGTGCTACGAGGAAATGCTCAAAAAAGACGAAAAAAACGTGAGCCTTCGCTCGTCGGTGGCGTACATAAAGGCGATGAGCGGGGAAGCGGACGAGGCGATTCGTTTGTATTGCGCGCTTTCTGACGAAAATCCGCACGACGAATCTTTGGCAGAAAATTGCGTTTCGCTTTTGCTTTTTGCAGGTCGCGCAGAAGATGCGGAAAAACGGTATTTTTTTTTGAAAGAGCAATTTCCAGAAAACGCAAAACTCAAAGATTTTTCAAAAAAACTTTCGGACGCACTTCCAGATTTTTCAGAAACGGAAGAAAAATCAGAAGAAAAATCGAACGCGAAAAATCTGTAAAATGTCCGTTAGTTGACAACTTATTGCGCACCGCGTAGAATTTTTTGAAAAGAGGTAAGGTATGGAAACGATTCAAGAAGAAATCAGGCGACTTTGCGACGAAAAAGGCGCGTGTATTCTTGCTCATTATTACGTTGACGGAGAGATTCAAGATGTTGCGGATTACGTTGGCGATTCGTTTTACCTTGCAAAAATGGCAAAAAATGACAAACGAAACACAATTGTTTTTTGCGGCGTTACGTTCATGGGCGAGAGCGCGAAAATCGTCAATCCGAATAAAACGGTTTTGCTTCCGTCGCCCGATGCCGTTTGTCCGATGGCTTTGATGGCAGACAAAGACGAAATCGCGCGCGTCAGAAAAGAATTTGAAGACGTTGCAGTTGTTTGCTACATAAATTCTGAAGCGTCCACAAAGGCTCTTTCCGATATTTGCGTTACGTCTTCAAATGCGCTCAACATCGTAAGAAAACTGCCAAACAAAAACATTTATTTTATTCCAGACAACAACTTGGGGCGATTTGTTGCTCAAAAAATACCTGAAAAAAACGTCATTTTGAATCGAGGATTTTGCCACGTTCACACGAGCATTACGGCGGATGCCATTTCAAAGGCTGTTTGGAATCATCCAGAAGCCGAGGTCATTGCTCATCCTGAATGTACGGAGGAAGTGTGCGACCTTGCCAATTTTATTGGAAGTACAAAAGAATTGATTGAATATGTGGAAAAAAGTCATAAAAACGAATTTGTTGTTTGTACAGAAAAAGGTGTTCTCCATGAAATGCAAAAGCGCGCTCCTCAAAAATCGTTTTATTTTGTTGGCGCAAAGCAAATCTGCCCGAATATGAAAAAACTCACGCTCGAAAAAGTGCGCGATTGCCTTCTTTACGGTTCTGGCGAAGTGTTCGTTTCTGAAGAGTTGAGAGTGGCAAGCGAAAAACCGCTTGAGCGTATGCTTTCACTCGGCTCGCTCATTTCCTCGGATTCAAAATAGGAAAAAAATATGAATTGTGATGTAACGGCGGACGGATTTTTTGTTGACGTTGCAATAGTCGGAACAGGCGTTGCGGGGCTTTATTGTGCGCTCAATCTTCCCGATTCGCTTTCCGTTGCGCTTTTTACAAAATCGCGTGCTGAAGAATGTGATTCGTTTTTGGCTCAAGGCGGAATTTGTATGCTCAAAAACGAAGCGGATTACGAGTCGTATTTTGAAGATACCATGCGAGCGGGGCATTATGAAAACAGAAAAGAAAGCGTTGACATAATGATTCGTTCGTCTCCTTCGGTGATTTCTGATTTAATCGGCTACGGCGCGAATTTTGAGCGAAACGCCGACGGCTCGCTTGCGTTCACGCGCGAAGGCGCACATTCTGTGCCACGAATTCTCTTTCACGAGGACGTTACGGGGCGAGAAATTACGTCGCATTTGCTTTCTGCCGTAAAAAAACGAAAAAATGTGCGCATTTTTGAAGAAAGCACAATGCTCGACGTGATTTTTGAAAAAAACGACGAATGTAAAGGCGTTGTGATTTCTACAAAAAATCCGATTTTCCGTGAAAAAATCAAAACCACAAGCAACAGCGGAAATCAGTTCGTTTCCGTTTTTGCAAAAAAAACGGTGTGGGCGTGTGGAGGAATCGGCGGGCTTTTTTCTCACTCCACGAATTATCCACATTTGACGGGCGACGCGCTCGCGCTTTCGATTCGGCATAACATCGCGCTCAAAGACATCGACTACATTCAAATTCACCCCACGACGCTTTACTCAAAAAAAGGCGGTCGCGCGTTTTTGATAAGCGAGAGCGTGCGCGGCGAGGGCGGGGTGCTTTTTGGAAAAAACGGCGAGCGGTTTGTTGACGAACTTTTGCCGCGGGACGAAGTGAGCCAAGCGATTTTTTTGCAAATGGAAAAAGAAAAAAGAGATTTTGTGTGGCTTTCAATGGAAAAAATCGAAAAAAATGTGATTCTTTCGCATTTTAGGCACATTTACGAAAAATGCCTTGAAGAAGGATTTGATTGCACAAAAGAGCCGATTCCTGTAGTTCCTGCGCAGCATTATTTTATGGGCGGCGTTGACGTTGACCTTAACGGAAAAACGTCGGTTTCTTCGCTTTTTGCGGTTGGAGAAACGGCGTGTAACGGCGTTCACGGAAAAAATCGGCTTGCGTCAAATTCTCTTTTGGAAAGCCTTGTTTTTGCAAAACGCGCGGCGCAAAAAATCAATTCGGAGATTTTGGAAGAAAAGGCAGTTTTTCAAAAATCGCTTCCGCTTGATTTTTCGCTTTATGTGGACGAAAACTCGTTTTTTGAAAAAAATCGCTCGCTCGTTTTGTCTGAAATCGAAAAGGCTCGAAAAAATCGCATAAAAATCGAAAAAACGGAGGAAAAAAATGAATAAAATTACAATGCTTTTGAATGCAGACGATTTGATTTTGAGTGCACTCAAAGAGGACATTTCGAGCGAGGACGTTTCTACGAACGCCGTCATGCCAGAAAAAAAGGCGGGCGAAGTCGATTTGATTGCAAAACAAGACGGCGTTATTGCTGGGCTTTTTGTTTTTGAGCGCGTTTTTATGCTTCTTGATTCAAAAACGACGGTTGATTTTTTTGCAAACGACGGTGACGAGGTGAAAAAAGGGCAAAAACTTGCGATTGTGCGTGGCGACATTCGGGTTTTGCTTTCTGGCGAGCGGACGGCTTTGAATTTTTTGCAACGAATGAGCGGAATTGCAACGTATACGCGGAGCGTTACGAATTTGCTTGCGTCTTCAAAAACGCGCCTTTTGGACACAAGAAAAACAACGCCGAACAACCGCATTTTTGAAAAATATGCCGTTCGCGTGGGCGGCGGAAATAATCACCGCTACAATCTTTCGGACGGCGTTTTGTTGAAAGATAACCACATTTGCGCAGCGGGCGGTGTTTCTGCCGCCGTAAAAATGGCGCGCTCTTACGCTCCGTTTGTCCGAAAAATCGAAGTTGAAGTGGAAACGCTTGAGCAAGTTTCTGAAGCACTGGCGGCTGGAGCGGACATCATTATGCTTGACAACATGGACAAAGAAACGATGAAAAAAGCCCTTGAAATAATTTCGCACAAAGCGGAAGTCGAAGTTTCTGGAAACGTCACCCGCGAAAATATTTCGACGCTCGTTTCGCTTGGAGTCGATTACATTTCTTCGGGTGCGCTCACACATTCAAGTCCAATTCTTGATTTGTCTTTGAAAAATCTCCACGCGCTGTAATTTCTGACAAAAAAAAATCCCCATTTTTGGGGATTTTTGATTTTTGACCAATTCTTTTACGAATTTTCTTCGTCAGTTTTTTGATGTTCGATTTCGTTTCCGATTTCTTGTTTATAACGCTCTGGATTTGCTTTGAACGCCACAATCGGACTTTTTGGGTCGCTTTCTGCGCGAGAAAGTGCGCCTTCGGCTTCCACAATCAAACGGTCAGCGGGAATTGCGCGGTAACTCATCGCAGAAATGCCAATAAACGCAAACCCTTCTCCAACTAATTCTTCGATTGGAATCAAAATCGCTTCGCTTGATGTAATCGTCGTTTCCAAATCAACGCCGTTCAAAACAACCGAAAGCGTTTCTGCGTCGTATTTGTAAACTTCCGCCGTTTGCCCAAAATGCTCTTTTATGAGCGACAAAATTTCTTCTTCCCGAGTCCAATCAAACGATTTTAGTCTGATTAACGTCAGCGAAATTTCTTTGTACTCATTTTTTCTCAGTTGCTCGCCCAAATCGTGCTTAAAAGACGAACCGTCAGAAACTTCGTTTTGATTTTCATCTTGATTTTCGACTTGCACCGTTTCTTCGCTCAACGCTTCTCGGCTTTCGATTTCGTTTTGCTCTTCTTGTTCACTGTGCGCGTCATTTTCGCTTGCTTCTTCGGACTCTACGACTTCTCCAGAATCTACGGAATCTTCGACTTCCGAGGATTCTTCTTGAGCAGGACTTTCCTCTTCTTCGATTTCGTCTTCCGCGACCTCTTCGTCGCTTTCGTAAGTTACTTCGGATTCGTCAACGATGTCTGTTTCGTCTTCCGCTTCGTCGCTCAAAACACCGTCCGCTGCCGTTTCCTCGCTTCCAAAACTTTTGCTTGGATACGGATATTTTTGTTCTGATTTTTGATTTGACTCGCTTTCCGTTGTGAAAAAAAGTCCGATTACGGAAAGAACTGTTCCTGAAAGAATCAAGAAAAACGCGATTCTTGAATGATTGTAAACGATTCCGCCGCCGAGTCTGCCGATTGTTGCAGAAAGAGAAATCGAGTTTCCGCTTGAAATCGACTCCGTTGCATAAAAATCGCGAAGGCGCGCATCCGTTTTTTGGGAAGCGTAATCGTAAACGACTTTTTCGTTCACGGAAAGTCTGATTGACCCAAAGTCGTCAAGATTTCCGACCGCGTCTTCAAACTGGTCTTTGAAGTCTTCGGCTTTTGTTTTGTGTTCTGCGCAAGAGCGAGCCGTTCCGAGCATTGCTTCAAAACGTGCTTTTGCAAGATTTTCAGAACCTTTGTTTTCTTTGAAAATTCCTGCGCCTAAATGCGCTACCGCGATGACAAATAAAATCGCGCTTATTGTTGGTATGATTGTGGCTTGTGGTTTTGATTTCATAGTTTTTTAGTATACCTTAGAGTTTTATCGTGTGCAATAATGAGCGCATTTTCCGCGCTGATTCCTTTTTTGTGCGTATTTTCAAAAGACGCGAGCGGCAAAATGGTCAAAAGTTCCGCCGAGGGCGTTTTTCTAACATCGATTTCCGTCATGTTTTCCAAAGCCGCGCCGTATTGAGTGCAAAATGCCTTAAAATCAAACGGAACGATTTTTTTTGCAGTTCTTTTTTGGTTTTTGTTTTCAAAAATCCTTGTTTTTGACGAAGAGAGTTCTGAAAATCCGTTTTTTTTCATAAAATCTTCAAGCGATTTTTTGTAAGACAAAAGAATATTCGTTGTCGTTTTGTCGTCGCTCACTTTTTGAAGTTCCGTTCTAAACATAAGGGCTGAAAATGACAGTTCCCGTGGAGAAAGCCGTGACTCTGAAAGCGAAAATTGAGAGTCAAGATACGTTCCCCGTGTATACGGCGTGTGCGAATACGAAAAGTCCGCTCCAAAAAACTCGATTTTTTTGAATCCCATTGTTACCGCAAGGCTTACTGCGGCAATCGTAACCGTGCCACTGCCTGCTTCAAGGCTCAAAAACGCTCCGTTTGAAAAAATGTTTGCATACGAAGAAAGCGGGTGCGCGGTTTCGCAAAAAATCACTTTTGCGCCCATTTTTTTTGCTTTTCGCGCAACGGCATTTTGAGCGCACAAATCTAGCACAAAAAGCGTTTTTTTTGAAAGCGGATGCAAAAAATGCGAAGTGGACACTGTTTGCCCGTCAACGCTCACAACCGCATCGGCAAAAATATTTCTTTCAAAAAGGGCGGAAAACGCGGTGTCTGTTGTAATTACAAAATAATTTTCGCGCTCTTTTTTGAGTTTTTCCGCCGTTTCGTCAAACGAAGGACCTGCTGCAATAATCGCCGCCGTTTTATTCATAAAACGCGCTTCAAAAATCTCCTCGCCAAAAAAATCCTCGGAAGCGGTTTTTAAGTTCAAAAAAATATTTCTTTGCCACAAAGACGCAAAATGACTTTGAACCGAAAAATCCGCTTTAATTGCGTCGAGCGCGTTTTGGATTTGCTTTTCTGCGATTTTTTTTTCTTTTTCAAAAATGGTTGCCCAAGAGCGAAGCGAAGCCACAGAAAGCGAGCCGTGCAACTGCGGAATGTATCGTTTTTTGATTTCTTCTGACAAAAACGCGAGAGGAACTGCAAAAACTCGATTATCGCCGAGGATTTTTGAAACTTCTGGAATTTTTGAAAGAAAATCGATGTTATTTTTGTCTAATTCCAAAACGATTACGAGCGCGTCTGGAAATCGTTTCAATAATGCTGATATATGGTAGCCGCCTGCAAGTCCCAAAATGACAAAAAAGCGAGAAGGGGAGAGCGCGTTCGCAAATCTTTGCGCTTCTTTTTCTGGCTCATACGTTGAATGAAGCGGTTTTTGTTCAAAAAACGGCACCAAACTTCCGTTTTTTGCGGCTTTTATGTGCGTGTAATTCATTTTGTATCCGTTTCGTTGGCATTTTTTGCTACAAAAAGCAGCCGTTTTTTGAGTACGGCTTTTTTTTCTTCAAGCGCGACTCGTTTTTCTGCTTTTCGTTTTTCGTCTGTTTCTCGCTCAATCATCAAAAAATCGGTCGGAAACGCTTCCGAAAGAAAATGATTGTCCAAAAATGCTCTACAAAGTTCTTCCGAAATGATTTTTTTTCTATCTTTGATTTCGATTTTTTGAGAAGGCGTTACAAAAATAGAGTTCGTTTTTCCGTCCGTTTTTTGCAAAAACGTGAGCATATCGATGTCTTTTATTGAGCCGAGCGAATGTTTGAACGTTTTTTTTGCAGAAATTCTAAACACTCTTTTCATTTCGGGATTTTTTTGAGAAGAAAACCACGCGCGGTAAATCGAAAGCGATTGCTCGGAGAAAAAACGCGCGGAAGTGGTGCGCGTTTCTTTTGGTTTTAGCCGAAAATCCGATAAAGCATTGATTTTTTCGAGCGCGTTTGGCTCTGCGTGTTGCTTTCCTTGCGCGCTTTCTTGGTCGAGTCCCGCAAAAAAAATCTCTCCGTTCGTAATCGAAAGTGCCAAAAAAAGAGCCGTGCCGCTCACCGTTCCGTTTCTTTTTGCCAAAACCGCGTTTACGCCAAGTCTTTTTAGAAGATTTCGCTCAAAATTTGAGCCGTCGTCGTAGCAAAGCGGCACAATTTGTTTTTTAAACAGTTTTTTGGGAGCCGCGCCTTCAAGCGTAAGCGCGAGCGGGATTTCTTTTTTGATTAAAATGTCGAGATGCTTTTTTGCCCAGTAGCCGCCGTCCGTACTCAGCGCAAGGTCTGGCTCTATTTTTTCTTCTAAAAGCGGGAAAATTGCCGACGAAACTGCGATGAGAAAAACGTTTTTGCGATTTTTTTTCAAAAATGGAATCGCGTCCAAAAGGCTCGGTCCTGAACACGCAATTACAATCGGAGTTTCGTTTCCAAAACACTCGATTTTTGATGTATTTTTGATTCTTGCGGCAAAAATCGCAACGTTCATAAGCCATCTTCTTGAAAAAAATTCTCTCGTTAAAAGAACGCTCCTTGCTTTGAGAACTGCGTCTTTTATTTTTTGCCACGAAAAAATCGATTCGGTTTTGAACGCGCTTCTTGAAGGAATCCAATCGACAAACAAAGTCGAACAAAGTTTTTCTTCTCCAAGAAAATCAAACAGAGCGTCAGAAAGAGAATCGTTTGATTGTATCGTTTTGTCCCACAAAAAATCTGTTTTTGAAAAATCGTCAGAAAATCTGATTGCAACGAGTGTTGCGTTTGGAAAGCGAGTCCGAAGAAATGGCGCACAATACGAAAGCGCGGGTTCTAAAACGGCAACGCACGCAGGAAAAAAATCCGCTTCAATCGTGGAAACGAATTTTTGCGCTTCGTTTTTTGGAGCATATTTTGAATGAAGCAATTTTCCATCGCACAGGCACGTTTCGCTTCCGTCCCGCGCTTTTTCAAAAGAAACGGCGTACATCAGCCTTTTTTGAGGAACGCTCCCGCGCCTTTTTTGTTTTGGCAAATTCCCGCAGAAAGAAGGAGGATTTTTTTAGATGCGTCTTCTCCCAAAAGCGACGAAAGCGAATGTGCAATGTGAAACGACACCGCCTCTTCGTCAGGTTCATCGTTTGCAAACAAAATCAATTTCAATTCTCCGTTCGCGCCAATGTGAATGCAATTTGGAGTCGGAAACATCGGGTCTAAAAGGGTGAGCGCACAAAACGAAACTGCTCGAAGAATGTGCGCTTTCATTTCGATTCGGTCAACCATGTCGATTTTTGACATTTTTCGCCAAATTTCCATATTTTGTATCGTTTTTTCTACGCAACTTTTGAGCGAAAGAATCAAAAGGTTCGCACTCGATTTTGAAATGCCTTTTGAGATTCGATTTTCCATTTCAAGAAGTCGTTTTTCTTCGTTGTTTTCAAATTCAACGATTGCCGACAATTTTCTTGCACATTCGGCAGAATCGGGGAGCGTTATGTCATCGTCGTCTTCAAACTCCGCGATTACAAGAAACAACGGCGTGGTTTTGTCTTTGAACGGCAAAAAATAAAGCGAATCGATGGATTGCCGAATGTCGTCGCCAAAAAGGTCTAAAAATGGCAAAAGTTCATTGAACTCTTTTGAAAAGCATTGCCACTCAAACGCTTTTGAAAGCGTTGCGTCCCAAAATTGCTTTGTGGAAAGCGACGAGGCAATCGTTTTTACGGAAAATCCGACCGCCTCAGCCATACAGTAGTATCCGCCACCGATTTCGGTTGCCGCGCTTTTTGGAGTGTGGAGTTGGAAAATTCCCGCGTGCTTAAACCCGCTCCGAACTGCCCAAACGTCAAACGAGGGCGTAGATTCAGCGAGTAGGCTTTGCGCTTTTTTCAAAAGCCCCGTCGTTTGTTCTGCCATTTTTTGCCCCTTAAGAAAGTCCCAATTCCTTGAAAAGTTTTTTGTACGTTTCAAACTGAGCAGACTGAGCAAACTCTGCGATTTTTTCTTCTGGGAGATTTTCAAGAAGTTGGTCCATGTACGAAAGCACGGATTTTATCTCACTCCGCAAATCGCTTGGAATCGGAGCCTCTTGTTCTGCTTGAATTTCCTCAGGCGTATCGACTGAATCGATTGTATCAAAAGAATCGGTCGATTCTGTTTCGGTATTTTTGAGCGCGGGGTCGGAGTTCAAATAATCAAGATTTGACTCCGTGAGCGACTCTTCGATTGACTTGTCTTCTGACAAGATTTCGTCTTCGCTTGGAGTGAGGAAACTGTTGTCTGCTTCCGAAGGAGAAACCGCCGTTTCTGCGCCATCTGCCTCCGTGTCATTTTCAATGACTTCGATTGGCTCGGTTTCGCTTTCTTCGTCCGAAACTTCGTCCAACGTTTCTTCTGCAATCGGAGTGCCTTCTTCGCTCTCGTCGTTTTCTGGCGGAGAATCAAACGAAAAGTCTTCGAGCGAGTCGTCATCTTCGCTTTCTTTTGCTTCTTCGGTCGATTCGTTATGTTGCTCATCTTGTTCATCGAGCATTTTTGAAAAATCGCTCGATTCGTCGTTTTCAACAAGAACGTCGTCGATTTTTGGAACGTCAAGTTCGTCGGGAATTTCTTCGCTCTCGTCTTCGTCCACGCTTCCAACGTCTTCATCAATAAATGGTTCGTCCGATTCTGTTGAAGGCGTTGGCTCGGCATTGTTTTCTGCGTCTTCTTCGGAAACTTCTGCGGTACTCAAAATGTTGTCGAGTTCGTCGCCCGAAAGAGAAATCGTGTCGTCTTCATCGTCGTCAAAGAAACCGCCACTCGC
>ERZ842401.4792-NODE-4792-length-15425-cov-15.874105_pt1 | contig 15425 bp, 17 predicted proteins | sample MGYA00521270_ERZ842401 | MGnify/ENA primary metagenome ERZ842401 (study PRJEB31892, sample SAMEA3878208) | bioreactor metagenome | biome: Moose rumen | place: Sweden | collected 2011-10 | study: EMG produced TPA metagenomics assembly of the PRJEB12797 data set...
TAATTTGATCGTACTTTTAAGTTAAACTTTTTTTGCCTTGAGATTTTTTTGCAAAATTACATCAAAATTCTCGCAGTTCGTTAAACATATTCGCCGATTATTAGTCAAATCCTATCGCAATGCAATAATTCGCAAAAAAAGGCGTTATAATATAAACATTTCAACAGATGGAAAAAAGAGATAAAAACACGGTCTTCAGCACGCTTACAATGCCCGATAATCACGTTGAACTGAATGCGATAAGTGTATCCAACCATATCTCACCAGAACTGGTGCTGATCACTGACTCGGAACAGGCTCCTGTCTCTTTGGTTCCTGTAGGACAACCTATGATGACAAACGAGGGGCGCGTGTTAGTTATCACTGGAGGATCAATTGACTACGAGATAAACCTTCTGCCCTTCCATGCCACTTGCGGACAAGTATTAGTGTTTCCCATCGGAGCCATTATTGAGTTGAAAGGGCATAGCGATGATTTCCAATTCAAGTGTTTAGTGTTCCGCGACATGCCATTACCCGACAGCCTTCGAAGCCCTGTGCTTGTCGATGCTGCGGAGCCACAGCGCAAGCGGCTTGACGGTTACCTGCAATCACTTCTTCTGCTCACAAAAGAACATCCACTGAATATGGATGCAGTAAGGTATCTGCAGCAGGCTTTCATGGCCGACCTTGCTGTCACCGCAACGAAGCAGACCGACGAATGGCAACACCGGCAAGGCGACTACCGCAAACGCCTTTTCACACGCTTCATAGAACTCATTAACCAGCACGGCACCAATGAACACGCCATACCTTTTTACGCCAACCAACTTTACATCTCTCCCAACCGCCTGTCAGCAGTCATCAAGGAATATAGCGGACTGACTGTGATGCAGTGGATCAACCACCACCTCGTCTTGCAGGCCAAGGTGTTGTTGCGAGGTGGCTCAGACCCTATTTGCGACATTGCCTTCGCACTCGGCTTTGACGAGCAGAGTGCATTCGCCCGCTTCTTCAAGCGCGAAACAGGCCAGACCCCCACGGAGTACCGAGCCAAGCTTGATTGAACTATGCCGAGGTGAAGCCAGAAAATGGCTAAATTCCAATTTTGCAAACTAAATAATAAAGACTATTATGAAGGTTTTATTGGTTAACAACGGTACTCCCGACTATCCTGAGCGCGAAGAGTGGCAGCCGATGCACTTTTTGTGAAAGTTCTACGGCAATCTGGATAACAATCCTATCGCAGAATATCCATACCTTTGCACCATCAATTAAAAAACGTGTAAGGATATGGATATTTTTGAAAGACTTCGTTCAGGGGCTGACGTCGATATGGCGACACCTGAGTATGCAGAGGCCATCGCTCACATGAGCCGCTGCGCCAACATCTGCTTTAAGATCAACACCACCGCTCCGACACCGGAGAATGTGCGTCCGTTGGAGGAAGAACTCTTCGATGGCCGTCTCGACCAGACGAGTTATCTGACGCCACCGCTCCAGATTGACTTCGCTTGTCAGATGAAGATTGGCCGTGGCGTCTTTGTTAATCACTCGCTGACGTGCATGGCGGCTGGCGGCATCACCATCGACGACGGCGTGATGATCGGCCCCAACGTGCGCATCGTCACCGACAACCACGACTTCCAGAACCGCATGGTGCTGCGCTGCAAGCCCGTCCACATTGGCCGCAATGCCTGGATTGGCGTGGGAGCCATCATCCTGCCCGGTGTCACCATCGGCGAGAATGCCGTTGTAGCCGCCGGAGCAGTAGTCACCAAGGACGTAGCCCCCAACACCATCGTGGGCGGCAATCCCGCAAAGTTTATAAAAAGTATATGAAAAAGGTATTAGCATCACTCGCCCTGCTGTGTACTGCATATCTGAACGTGCAGTGCCAGAAGGCCGAGATTCACAAGACCGATGGCACCGTGGAGGAAATCCCCGTCAGCGACATCGACAGCATCACATTCAGTATGACAAACCCGTTAAATTTCGACACCAAGACCGTGAAACTCAACAGCGGTTACGAGATGCCCATCATCGGCATCGGCACCTATCTGCTCTCTACGGCGCAAGCCGAGGAGTCTGTCTATAACGCCCTGAAAGTGGGCATGCGACTTATCGATACTGCCGACATCTACGGCAACGAGGTGGGCGTGGGGCGTGGGGCGTGCGGTGAAGGACAACGGCATAGACCGCTCGGAGATATGGATTACCAGCAAACTCTGGCCTAACGAGTACGGCGAGGGCAAGACGCTGAAGGCCATCGACCGTATGTGCGGACGCTTGGGAGTGGACTATATCGACCTGGTGTATTTCCACCAGCCTGTGGGTGACTACGTGGGCGGATGGAAAGAGATGGAGCGCATGCACCAGCTGAACAAGGAGAAGCGCTACTTCAACATGCCCTACGAAGATCAGGTGAAGTGGTTCTCACAGTATAATCCGACGGACTAAGGATTGAGAAAGGATAATACTGCGGGCGGGGATGACAAAATGTTGCATCTTCGCCCGTTTTCGCCTAATAATCATTAAAAGGTAGGGGCGAAGAGGATAATATTCAAAAAGATTTCGTACTTTTGTAGCCGTAACATCAAACCTGTAATTATGACGGAGATTCACAAGCAGTACAGACTGACCTCGATGGAAGAGCCTACGGACGAAATGCTGCAGGCCCTGATGGAGGACGTGGCGGAAGAGGCTCGCAAGTCGATGACAAGAGCAGAAGCAGAAAAGAAACGCAGGCTGCAGGCTGTAGCCGACGAGATTTCTGCATGGAGGGCTGCGCAATGACTCAACGTAAGCCTACCCTTTGTGTAGTTGCCGGGCCTAACGGTTCGGGCAAGACTACCACAACCGTCCAGTTACTCAACGATGAATGGACCGCTGACAGCCTCTATATCAATCCCGATAATATAGCACAAGAGACCTTTGGCGACTGGAACTCACCAGAGGCTGTACTGAAGGCTGCCGAACTGGCCACCCAGCAGCGTTACGACTGTTTGCAGCAAGGTCGTGATTTCGTGTTTGAAACCGTTTTTTCCTCTCCAGAGAAGTTGGAGTTTTTGCAAAAAGCGAAAGAGACCGGTTTCTTTATCCGCCTGTTCTACGTCTGCACATCCGACCCCGCCATCAACGTCGCTCGCATCACCCAGCGTTATCTCAACGGCGGTCACGAAGTCCCTATCTCCAAAGTCATCTCCCGATATTACAAGTCATTACAAAATGCCGCGAAAGCCATTTCATTTGTTGACCGTACATACATCTACGACAACTCCATCGACGGGCAACTGCCCCGTCTGATCTATCGAACAGTTGACGGAAAGCTCTTTAAGAAATACACCGACGACATTCCTGAATGGGGCAGGTTGTTGATAAGGGAAGGATAACGATGGTACTGAATTAACCAAATAAATGAATACAAGTAAGCATTTTATAAGCATTCTTATAGCGCTATTGCTATTCAACTATAATGCCAATGGTATGAGCATATTTAATAAATTATTCAAGAAAAAGACTACAACAGAGACTCCTCAAAAACAAAAGGACACATTTGCTATAGTATGTTTCGAAGGCGACAGTCTTCCTGCTGTTGGCATGTTCAACGAGCGATTAGTCAACTTTGCGAATAAAGTCGCCTATCCTTGGACCTGTTCGGTGGTGGTAAGATGCAAGGAAGTTAACGGCTCTGGTTTGCCCACAGATGCAGAAGCAGTAGTCCTGAACACTTTTGAAGACGTACTACATGAGAAAATCATTGCAGACGAAACAAGACCAAATGCAATCTTTTTTGGTCGTTTATCTTGGAACTCCACGCGCGAACTCATCTGGAAGGTCAAGAACCCAGAACCCGTTGCCGAATTCTTGCAGTCTGTCATTGATGACAAGAATGCCATTCGCGAGATAGATTTCAAAATCGAAAAAGACACGGAATGGAAGCTTACTGAAATGTACTTAACAGCGATTAGTACAACAGGTCTAAACTATACAAAATTTGAGACTTGGCTGGATAACGTGATGCAAATGAATATTCCGTCTGATGTCGTGGCGTTTTGCTTTAACTTATACGAAGATGCCGACAAGAAATGGACGCTCGAACTGATAGGAGCAAGCTCGTTTGACAAAGACAATAGTGACTGGGCTTGTGATGAAGTATTCTCGACAAGGGATAATCCTCTGACATGGTATGAAAAGAAGGAATGGCAGGAGATTCTAAGTGAATGTAAAGACACCATTAAGGAATACTTGGAAAAAGGAAAACACAGGAAAGAATTGAAGGGACGAAGAGGCTTGACCGTCGGATTTGTAGATGGCGACTTGATAATTCTGTAATTTGTGAAAGTCCTACGGCAATCTGGATAACAACAGATATGTGGAACATAAGAATGTTGACAATAGCCCTTCTCGCAATTTCAATCATGTCGAGGGCCCAGACAACTAATGATACGGACATAAACTGTCAGTACGAAACCTTGTGGCAGTCGTTTGTGTCGCCACCCGACAGCATCAAGGTGGGGTGCTACTACTATTGGGTGAACGAACAGGTTGACCCAGAGGGCGTGAAGGAAGATCTCAGGTGGATGAAGGACAACGGCATCACGCTGGCTTTTCTGGCTACCGATATCCGCAACCGCACACGCTGGGATAATCCATGGACTGGACAGACCTTTGGCAAGAACAAGTTTCAGAGCCGACTGTGGTGGAATAACCTTCGCACAGCACTGAGGACGGCCGGCGAGTTGGGCATAGAGATGGGGCTGTTCAACAGTCCAGGCTGGAGCCAGTCGGGAGGTCCTTGGATTAGCCCTGACGAGGCCATGCGCAACTGGACACCCCGCGGCATCGAAATATGCAAGACGAAGCAGGGCACCGATGTCGTGTGCGGCCCTTGCAGCGACGAGGCAGTAGGGCTGGAGGTAGACAAACTGTCGAAAGTGCATGTGAAGAAGCATTTCGAGTCGTTCATTGGCGAAATCATGCGCCGCATCCCCGCCCGAGACCGTCAGACGCTGACAACGGTGGTGGTGGACAGCTGGGAGCGGGGTAAGCAGAACTACACCGACTCCATCTTTGAGAGGTTCCGCCAACGCTACGGATATGAGCTCGACTATACCAATGCCGACTGCCAGAAAGACCTTGACCGGCTGATTTCAGACCTTGTAGCATCGGAATATATGGGCGGACTGACAGAGAAAGCCCATGAATACGGGCTGCGTACATGGTGTGAGCCATACGCCCACAGTCCCTTCCCAGGCAACAGCATCACCTACGGAAGCGCAGCCGATGAGGTGGCTGCTGAGTTCTAGGTGAACGACCGCAAGTTTCGCAAGAAAGAGGTTGACGCAGCCCTCGGAGCAGCTAGTCATAGTGGCAAGAACCACGTTTGGGCAGAGTCATTCACCGACGGTTCATGGGATAAGTCAGCACAAGATGACTGGAGCTTTGAAAAACTAAAGCCTATTGCCGACCGTTATTTCCACGCTGGCATCAATGCCACCATCCTGCATGTCGTCATTTCCCAACCTGGCGATGACCGCCAGCCTGCCGTGCGTCCTTGGTTTGGCACATTCTTCGACCGTCGCAGCCGTCATGCTGATGACATGAAGCCACTTGTAGCCTACCTGCGACGATGCTGTTTCATGCTTCAGATAGGGAAACCTGTGCCGGGCACTACCGACCAGCGTATGCTGGCAGACGGCACAAGGATACGTTTCACTGATGAATCTCTCTTTGAAGTAACCTTCCCTAGCGGACAACAGGAACATTGGAATCCTGAAAGAGTGGAAAAAATGCCACGATGATTATAGAAACCGAAATCCGTGAAAATTGAACGGAAATCGGTGTATCAATGGTATGAGTCTTTCGCCGTACCTTTGCAGCCAGAAACTTATAGACAAAAAGAATTATGGCTACAAAGAAAATTGTGAGTAAGCGAGAGGCATCTGAGCTTGCTCAAGAATGCCCGAGCGGGAACAATTTATCTAAGATTGCACAGGCTCCCATCGAGCGCGTTGACCGCCAGCCGGTCATGTTTTAGATGAAGGCCGACTACGAGAACGGCGCAGAGCCCGAACGTCTGCACATGATAGAGAAAGGCAGCGAGGGTGCACTTTACTACTTCGACCCCAACCGTGGTGCCGCCGTCCAGATGGTCGAGATGCCCACGTGGAGCCAGTTGACCTGGCATCAGTTCCACCCCACGGAAATCATCCGTGACTTCCGCAAGCCATACCTCGTCATCACCGGCGAGCAGGCCTTCACCCGTCCCGGTGCTGAACAGATGTACCAGAACGCCTACAATGCCCTGTTGCATCTGTGGAAGAATGAAATCGGAGAGGATGACACGACAGATGGACGAGACGGGTGTTCAGACATCAGTATTCTGGCAACTGCAAAGAGATTGCCTACTCGCTAGGCTACGAATATCAGCAGTACTTCGTGCGCCTGTTCCGTAATCACCCTCAGTAGCACTATCAGTAGCACCATAGTAGCACCATTTTTACACATCCTGCACCGAGCAAACATCTGAATATAAGCAAGTTGCACGCTTCAGTAGCACGAGTAGCTCGATTTTTTTATTTTTAAAGTATGTGGTGTACTTCTTTGGGAGTCCGGCTTGGGCGGACTGGCAGGGAGGCCTGGGCGGACTACCCGAAACCCTTGGGCGGACGATTAGAAAGTTTATATATCTTCATCGATGTGTATCACGAATCCGACGGAAAACTTGCTGCGAAGCCTCGTAACACTTTTTAGAAGGCCTTCAAAAATGTGTTACGAGGCTTCGTAAAAAATGGGGGTGTTCGGAGTTTTTTTCATTAGGACTATTAACAAAGGTTATCGATCTCTTTTTATGATCTTTTGATGGTTCTAATGGCTCTTTACGATGTCCTATCTATTAAATAATGTATATTTTTGTGGCAATCTGTTTAAGTTTCGATTATTTTTCGTACTTTTGCAGAAGCATCTGCCCAATGTAGCTGGGATGTCCTACGAGAAGGACGGAGCTTATGGGCGGAGCACTACATATTGAAAGGCGTTATCGCGCTTTGTTTTTGGCTATTTCGAAACTTAGGAACTTTTGAATTGCAGGCAAAGACAATGCAGAGGTAACTGCCACGGGGTGTAGTATATACTCTCCGTAGTGTGCTGCGAGGGCTAACCATGTCCTCACTAGCACACTTTACGGTGTATAGTATACTCCCACGTGGATGTTTCTCTGTCTGTTTCTTGCAATGGGTTTCCTAAGACCTCGAATGGCGAACAGGCAGATGCAAGCACCCACGTTTTTTCATTTTGTAGTTAGCCATATTAGTTATACCCGTTCGCACAGGGTGTTTGCGGACAGCTCTTGAATGTGGTGGCTAACTGCACAATAAGAGATTTTAGAAACGAAATGAAGTAAAAGGAAACATTGCGTCATTGGCATCCTTGATTGACTGATCAAGCAGAATTAGGACCTCTGAGAACGTTTCAGTCGGACAAGTAATTGGATGTTTACGCTCATAAGGGCGTGGACTGAATGATTGTTGTCTGATACGGGCTGTCCTAAGCCTTGCTTGAACACCACTTTCTTCCACGCCCCCTTTTCAAAACGAAGAGAGGGCTTTTTCATGTCAAAGAAGAAAACATATAAAATGGTTGACTTGTTCGCTGGCTGTGGAGGTCTTAGCTTGGGATTGGAGCAAGCTGGTTTTACGCCTTGGTTTGTGAATGAGATTGTCGAGCAGTTTGCAAACACGTACAAATATAACCACCAACTTTCAGATGAGCATTACTACATTGGCGATATTGCTGAACTAAACAAACATATTGACGATTACAAGGAGATGTTTGCTGATGTTACGCTTGTGTGTGGTGGCCCTCCTTGCCAAGGATTCTCAATGGCAAACCGCCAACGAATACTTGACGATCCCCGCAATGGACTCTACAAGCAGTATCTTATTTTCTTGAGTCATGTTCGCCCAAAGTTCTTCATCATGGAGAACGTGAAAGGGATGATGAACAAGAAGGATGAAATCATCCAGAATTTTAAAGAGTATCTTGGCGATGAATATGCTTATGACTATGCTGTTTTGAAGGCTCAAGACTTTGGCGTTCCCCAAAACAGAGAGCGATTCATCATGATTGGAAATCGTATGGGAATATCGCCCAAAGCTATTTTTGACGAAATCAACAAGAACAAACGCGAAGCATTCGTTTTACGTGATGCCCTTTATGGCCTTCCTCATTTGGAAGCAAAAAGAGAAAAAGGGCAGAGTGGTATTGAAGAGATTAGTTCAGGTTTGACAGAAAGAGACTTTAATTATCCGCAGACCGATTTCTTCAAGTTCATCAATGGCGATAAGGTTGTCACGAAACTGTATAACCATAAGAACCGCTACAACAATGAACGCGATATTGAGATCTACAGGCGGTTGCCACAAGGTGCCAATTCGTTGCATGAGTCAATAGCAGACATCATGCCATACAAAAGACGAAACGGCATCTTCAAGGATAAATACTTCAAGCTGGATGAAAGCCAGATCTGCAAGACAATCACCTCGCACATGAAGTTTGACTGCAACATGTATATCCATCCTTGGGAGGCAAGAGGATTAAGCCCCAGAGAGGCAGCGCGGATACAAACATTCCCAGATGACTACGTGATAACTGGAGCACAGAATATGTGGTATGCCCAAGTGGGTAATGCTGTTCCTGTGAAACTCGCTAAAGCTATAGGAGACGGCATCATGAAATTTATATGAATCACGTTGAACTATTTGCTGGTGTAGGCGGTTTCAGACGGGCAATGGACTTAATAACTCAAGACCTTGGCTTTCAGATACAAACTGTAGCATATTCGGAGATTGAGAAAAATGCCGTTACCACATATAATGCGAATTATAACACCATAGGTGAACTGGCAATGGGTGATATTGTTGAATTTGTCAAGAACAGAAGGGCAATGCGAGCACTTCCTGTATATGAACTGCTATCCGGTGGATTCCCCTGTCAGACATTCAGCATGATGGGCAGTCAAGAAGGTTTTGAGGAAGAACGTGGTCAGATGTTCTTCCGTATTATGGATATGATAAATGCCAGACATCCTCACTATGTGCTTTTGGAAAATGTCAAGAATCTGATGCGACATGATGGAGGTAACACCATAGCAGTCATTAGGAGGGAGCTGGAGAATGCTGGATATATCGTGAAGATGGACGTTTTCAACTCTAATGACTATGGCTTGCCCCAGAAACGAAACAGGGCAATCATATTTGCAAGGCGCAGACATTTGGGGAATTATGAATTTACATCAGAACTTGTAAAAGAGGTATTTACGCAAATAGATAGGAATCAATGTTCTCTTAACTTTTATAATTCTGCTGTTGACGTACTTGACAGACATGTAGACAACAAGTATTACCTATCTGAGAAGATAAAGCCAACTTTGCTGAGTGATGGTAGTGCTGGTTTCAAGTCGAAATCGGAAATCGACCAAGTTGTAGCAAGACCGCTGACAGCCACAATGCACAAAATGCATCGCGCTTGTCAAGACAACTATTATAGCGACATGTTTATTCAGTCAGATGGAGCAGACAGACCATCGGAAAGAATGACTAAGGAAGAACTTGCAAGGATTCCGATAAGGAAGCTGACTCCAAAAGAGGCATTTATGTTACAAGGTTTTCCTGACGACTTTGCCCAAAGAGCAAGTCAAGCGAGAGTTGCAGACGGTGCTATGTACAAACAGGCAGGCAATGCTGTCAGCGTCAACACCATCTATGCCGTTCTTTATTATCTGATTACTAACCGAATAATTCGACAATAATATGGATGAGATTGTAAAGCATATCAATGACACCAATGCAAGTTATAGGGACTTGAATGCAGGTGATGCAAAGAATACAGACTTGTTTCTTGACAATGAGCATTTTGAGTTATTCAAGGATGCAGGTGAACAAATCGTTGTAAGGTTTGACAAAGAGAACCTTACGAAAGCTATTCTGTTTATCGCATCAATTCTTCCTCGCAAGTTTGACCAGTCAGCTACACACAAAAAGATTCCATTCAGTGAAACATTTGTGTATGATCAATTAGCATTTCTAAATGCCTTTTTTATGGTAGATAGTAAACCCGTTGAGAAACGCATCCAAACATGGAATGCCCGCAAGGATGTACCGAAAAAGAATGGCGAGATAGATAACAGGTTTTACTTCAATGGACTTCTGGAAGATGTAGTATATACAGGCTACAATGGAGAGCCAAAGTCTGCAAAGTTTACAATACGGAATTATTTGGCTGGAGGTTACTCCGACATCCATATAAAAAAGGCAGAGAATGGGATATTTGACGTGTTCGTTACAAATACCCAGACACCCTATGATGATGGCAAAGATAAAGGGAGAGAAATAATTGAAATTAGTAGTGACCCTCCTCTCCAGCAAATCTACTATGGTGCTCCTGGTACAGGCAAATCGCACGAAATAAAACGTCTGACAGAAGGTAGAAAGGTTGTTCGCACGACATTTCACCCAGACACTGACTATTCGACCTTTGTGGGCTGCTACAAGCCTCACATGGAAGATGTGGACATGACAGTTGTTATAGGTGAGACTCTAAAGGTAGTGAGAGACGAGAAAGGCAATCCGAAGAAAGAGAAACGAATCGTCTACAAATATAGTTGCCAAGCTTTCTTGCAGGCATACATCGCAGCATGGCAACATCCTAACGATCCACAGTATTTGGTGATAGAAGAAATCAATCGCGGCAACTGTGCACAGATTTTCGGTGACATCTTCCAGTTATTAGACAGGAATAGCCAGGGCTTCTCCAGCTATCCCATCAAGGCAGACACCGATATGGAGCAGGAGTTGAAGTATGTCTTTACTGAAGAATGGAACCTGATTGAAGAACATGCACAGGAGATAGATGGTATCTATCAGAAGCATTACCCCAAAGGGATTACGAAGGAGATAATGAATGGCAATCTACTCCTGCTCCCCTCAAACCTCTACATTTGGGCGACTATGAACACGAGCGACCAGAGTTTGTTCCCCATCGACTCAGCATTTAAGCGTCGCTGGGAGTGGAAATACATCAAGATTGCTGAAGGTCGGGATGCTGATACAAAGGAACTCCTGAACTGGATGGTCAGGTTTGATTACGAAGAAGAGTCAAAGGCATACACCTTTGAATGTAGCTGGTGGGAGTTTATCAAAGCTATCAACGAGAAAATTGCATTGGCTACCAGTAGTGATGACAAGAAGCTGGGCTACTTCTTCTGCAAGCCTGAGAATGAAGAGAGCAGGACGATAGATGCAGAACGGTTCGTGGGCAAGGTGGTGTTCTACCTTTGGAACGATGTATTCAAAGACGAGGAGAACCGAATTTTCAAGGTTACCGAAGGCAATGGCGAGCCATCGTTTGATGTATTCTATACAGAGGATAAGGAAGGAAAGACTATCGCAGACACGAAGGCATTGAGGACGTTTATGCACAACGTGTTTGGAGAGAATACTAGCCTCTATACAGAAACGGCTTATGAAGCGGTGAGCGCAGAAGAGCCACAAGCAGAATAGATGAAACCATGCGTATCTTGATAGAGAAATATCCGTATCAGAGTGAGGACATCAGCGAGGAGGTGCTGGGCGAACTGTTGTTCCACGATGCCGAGGGTAAGGTCAGCCTCGACAAGGTGGGCTATTACTTCAACCCCAAGCTGAACGATTGCGTGTTTATTCTTCCAAAGGTGTTGCTTGAAGGGGAGCGTGGGCATGAAAAGGTGTTTGGGCACATCGAGCCTCGCAACCTGATTAATCTGGAGAAGTGTACAGAGTTGAGCAAGGAGGAACATCGGTTTATCTACAACCTGTCGGTATGGATATATCGCGCTCTCTGCGTGTTTCGTGAACATGAGTACGACCGCTATGGGGGAGAAAAGAAACGGCCTTCCATTATCCTCTACGAGCAGGCTCCCGTGATGGGTCGGCGGAAGATGCACAAGGCAAGCACATTCCTCGACATATTGCTGGCCCTGCAGCAGTGGAACCGACAGAACCAGCAGTTTGTGACGTTCATCGTGAAGAACATGCATGCGGGGTACAACAAGATAAACTGGACGCGAACCATTGCTCATTCGCAAGCCATCATAGGACAGACATCGGGACAAGCGACACAAAGCGTGGCCTATCTCAATCCCGTAAACAAGCAACGGAGGGTGAACTTCGACGAGGAACTGCTCATTATCTATTATAGTATTCTGAACCATATCCAGCAGACTTATGGCCTGCCAGTTGTCATCAATGTTAACTTCCCGTTGATTCGTGGAGAGAAGTTTCAAAGGTATCTTGATGGACAAGGCAAAAGTCGCCTTCGACAGATAAAATACAAATACTTCTCAGACAAGGCGTTGGAATTGTGGGGGCTATGCTATGCCTTCTTTGAAAAGCCTCAAAACATCAACCTGAATGTGGATCGTCGCGAGTACCTGTTGGCAAAGGACTTCCAGATAGTGTTTGAGGCCATTATCGACGAACTGATAGCAGGTGACCAGAAGTTGCCTGACGGGCTGAAAGACCAGGCTGACGGAAAGGTGGTGGACCATATGTATCAATATCGTGTGCTGACCAACAACGACAGCAATGACGATGTCTATTATATTGGCGACTCGAAATATTACAAACGCGGGAACCAGTTGGACAGTAAGTCGGTGTATAAGCAGTTTACATACGCCCGCAATGTGGTGCAGTGGAACCTTGACCTCTTCAACAACGGCACTGCAGAAGAACAGAAAAAGCATATCAAACTTCGTGATGACGTGACTGAGGGCTATAACGTGATTCCCAACTTCTTTATCTCCGCCCAACAGAACGACCTGACGGCTGACGACAAGATAGCCCTCTCCACAGACAAGAAACCATACCACCTGAATCGTCAGTTTGAAAACCGTCTCTTCGACCGTGATACGTATATGCTGGCCCACTATGACGTGAACTTCCTGTTTGTGCTAGCCTTGTATGGCAGAAACAAGGATGCGGCCAAGACGGAATGGAGGGCAAAGGTTAGAAAGATGTTCCGCAAGGAGATCCAGGACATGCTGGAAAAACACTTCACGTTCTATGCAATGACGGCACATGCTGATGTGGACTCAGAGCAGTACATCCGTGAGAATTTCCAGACATTGCTTGGGAAAGTGTTCCAGCCTTTCTTCACTGGTGAGGAGCAGCAATACTATTCGCTGGCTCTACGAAATCCAAATAGAATAGAGCTGAAGGACAAACAGCGCGAAGTGCAATTGCGTGCGGAGATAGCTGACGAGAACGATGCCGTACTCTTCCAACTCAGGCAGTCGTTCGTCGTTGAACCCTGTCCGTTAGGTGTTGACCCACGGACGGTACTACCGTCTATAGAGCCTGTGAGACATAAGGAAGTGCCTAAGCAGTTCCTGACGATGCACTATCTGGAGAATTATCCTACGACATCCTTCTTAGTGGGTATCGTGAACGGCGAAGAGCATCTCAGCTGGATTTTCAGTCGTGAAGGCAGAAAGCGTGATGATGCGTACAATGTTCGTATCGGAAAGGATGTCACTGGTGGCGTGGTGAAAAGCCGTGAGAAAATTAAGCACGCCAAGTTTGTCGTGCTTTACCTTGCAGGCAAAGAGGCAGCAGGAATCTACAAAACCTTCCGTGTGAAGAACATCGGTGAGATGACTAGGGAACAGATGATAAAGACAGGGTACAAGAACCCGCATCATGACAAGTACCTCTGTTATTTCTTCGACGAGGAGATTACCCTGGGCAATCTTGACATAGAGAAAATCATTGAGGACGACAGGAAACAGTTCTTTGAGTCGATGAAAAACAACAATGTGCATGAACCATATCCACAAGGAAGACCTGTTTATCTGGACGGGCAGAAATTGATAGAATACAGACTTTAAGCATACCGCCAAGAGGAATCGACGGCTCACGTTGCCCTGAGAGAAGCTTTGGCCAACAAGCTGATTCACTGCAACTACGCCCAGCAGGTGAACATACTCGTGGTGGGACGGCGAGAAGGCATCACGATGCGCAATCCGGGTTGCATGCTTATCTCGGTGGCTGACTTCTATGCGGGGAGTCACAGCATCTGCAGGAACCCGACGTTGCAGAAGTTGTTTATGTTCCTGGGGAATGGTGAGAAAGCTGGTAGCGGCGCAGACATTATCCGGAAGGGATGGGATGATAACCACTGGCCTGCACTGGAGTTGTCGGAGAGGACACAGCCTGACGAGACAATGATGACTTTGCAGTTGATACACGATGAAAAAGACCAAGAGAGCAAGCGTAATATCGGAGAGATGGAGCAGGCTCACTGAAAGACAGCGGCATATAGTACAGGAGTTGCATAAATCTCCGACATTATCAGCTAAAACAATGTCGGAGAGCATGTCGGTGTCTCCACGAACCATCGAAAGAGACCTGCAGAAGTTAACTGCTATGGGAGTAATTGCTCATGAGGGTGTCTTACGCAGCTAGAGTTTATAAAATACCGTCATAGTCTCTGATGGCTTGGCGCCATTCATCCGGAAACGGTATGGACTGCTTTTGCTCCAGGTCATATAGCACCAATATCGACAGACAGCGGCTCCTCACTTCCTGAGTGTCGACGTCAAATATTTCCTGTTCCAGACGGAAACTCTTGTTGCCGAGCACTACTGTACGGGTGCGGACGGCAATTCTGTCTGCGCCTTTTATCTGGGCAAAAAACTCCACCTCTATCTTTACTACAAAAATAGCATACCGATCCCAGTCAAAGCCTTTACACACAGTGGAGACATAGTCGGTCTTACCAGAGTCGTAGAACTGAAAATATATGGTATTGTTGACGTGTCCGAACTTATCAACGTCATTGAAACGTATCTGAAGCGGAACTATATTGTGATAATCGTTATTTCTTTCTTCTGTCATCTTGCAAGTCAAAATTGTGGAAATCGGCTGCAAAGATACGAAATAAGAACGAAATCTTTTTGTGAAGTTGGGAAAAAGTTCAATATTTAATATTTATATCTTATGCAAAAATCCAGTTGACTATTTGTGTCAACTGGATTTCTGAGTAAGACAGGGCACAGAAGAATAGCCTATGCCATCAAGACTCTCTTCATCGTTAGATGCTCAGCTCGTCGAGAACCGTGATAAGGCGCTTGTCGAAACGCTTGTCTGTACGTATGCACTCAGAGAATGGTACATAGACCACATCATTGTTGCGCACACCTATCATGACATTACGCTGTCCCTGCATGATAGCCTCGATGGCTCCCACACCGGTGATGGAAGCAAGAATCCTGTCACGTGCCGATGGAGTACCTCCACGCTGCAGGTGACCAAGGATGGACACACGCACATCGAACCCAGGGAACTCCTTCTTTACACGATCAGCATAGTAAAGAGCACCACACTTAGGACTCTCCGACACAATGACGA
>ERZ842401.4793-NODE-4793-length-15420-cov-23.410543_pt1 | contig 15420 bp, 12 predicted proteins | sample MGYA00521270_ERZ842401 | MGnify/ENA primary metagenome ERZ842401 (study PRJEB31892, sample SAMEA3878208) | bioreactor metagenome | biome: Moose rumen | place: Sweden | collected 2011-10 | study: EMG produced TPA metagenomics assembly of the PRJEB12797 data set...
AGCCGCTTGCGTATGTGCTCACCTCAATCGTCGATATTCCCTTTATTTTTATTGCCCTTCGCCGTATCAGTTCTGCCGCGTGATGAGAAGATTACGGCAGTTTGCGGATTTGCAGATAATCAATCACCATTCCTGTTTGCCCGGGGTGGTGCGGTGAGTTTGCCTGCACGGTGATTAACACATCGGTATCGGCTTCGAGCGTGAAGGTAACAGGCGTGCGCGTTGTGTTTTCAAAACTGCCGAGAGGCGGCTCTGACGGTGATACGCGGTATGGCTCATTATCCACAAAAATATAAAATGCAGCGTGGTCTGAATCTGTGGCTTTTTCGCGCGCCAAAATCTCGTAACTCCCCGCGGGGCATTGCACAAAGGCTTTTGCAACCGATACGCTGTTATCCAGTTTGCCTGCAAAAGTGCCCGAATATTCGTCATTGCGGATAAAGGAAAAATTCTCGGTGAACATATCTTCTATTTCGATGCGCTGGATTCCGCCCGAAAAAACGATTTTGGGAATCTCGGCGACCCGTTTTCGCTCTGCGGCGGGATTTTCCGTTTTGTCTGTCTTATTTTCGGTTTCGGATTTTTTCTCGGCTTCGGATTTGCTTTGCTCTGTTTTCTCTTCAGATTGCGGTCTATCGCTCTGTGTGGTGGAAACACACGAAAAAAAGAGCAAAAAACTTGTGGCAATTATTGCAGCCGAAAGCATATTTTTTTTAGAAATTGAACGCATAGATACCTCCGTGTCTTTTAGAAATCGTATCGGGAGAATTTTTTATGAACTGAACAGAGCGCTTTTGCTCCTCATAATTACATTAAAAATGGTGTGATAAAACCGATTATCACGGGAATTGCAATGTTGTCCATATCTTTGAGAGGGATAACCTCGATAATCATTCCACATAATGCGATGATGAGCGCGGATAATGTGGAGTGCAATGCGAGGTACGAGGCGCAAAAAATGGCAGTAAAGCAGGAAATGCTTCCCGCTACGCTTTTTCCGCCCGTGAAAGGAATGTGGATATTGCCGAATAATCTGCCCATTAAACTTGCGATGCCGTCGCCAAATGCCAGCGCAAAAATGCCGACCGTCGCTGCTTGAATCGGTCTGCATAAAAGCGCGCACAAAATAATTCCCGTGCACAGCGTTACCGGACCTAGCACGAAGCGGTTTTCATCGCGCTTTCGGGCGGCGGCGGCGGTTACGGCTGAAATGACGGGCACGATTTTTCCGTGAATGCGCAATGCTTCTGCGCCTGAATACAGCGCAAGCAAAATGCACAGCGCAATTATCGTTTGCCAGTACCAGTGAGAGAGAAAAAATGGCACAAATGCACTGCAAATATGAATTGATTTTCTGAAAAGTTCCTTGGCAATCGCATTTGAGTATTTTCGCACTCGGATTGATGCCTCGGAACAAGGCATAGTCATTCTTCAAACCCCTTTTCGCCGGTGAGCGTGCGAGAAATTTCGGTGTAAATCTCTGGCTCGAATGCCGCTTTTGATTGCGTCATATATTTTGAATTCTGCATTGCCAGATTTGAGCCGTCCAAACGCACCATTGTCTGCTGATTTCGCGTCAATGCGTCATAGGCGCGCGCCGATACTGACAGATTGGCAATCGCATCTGCATTGAGGCGGCTGTCCCCCGTCTGTCGTGCCAAGCGGTATTCCGTAACACCCAAATTATTTGCCGCTCTCATATACAAATCCACGATGTCGCCTTGGTCTTCGCGCACCTGCGGCAACAAAATATCGTGTTTGCTTCGCTCAAAATCAAGTCGGTCCATCAAGCGGTCGTAATAGCCTTGTGCCGCAAAATTGTCGCCGCGGAGAGACAGCGTATTTCCGAGTGCAAGGAGCAAATGTGTGTCGTCGCTTTGCATTTCTGCCGCGTGAATAAACGACAGCATTGCCGCATCATAATCGCGGTTCATATATTCCACAAATCCCGATTTGTAGCGGATTGACGCGGTGTCATTGCCGAGCGCAACGGATTGCTTGTAATTGCGCAGAGCGCTGTTTATATCGCCCGTGATAAAATAATCCAAATCGCCGCGGTCTGCATACAAAATACCGGTGTTTTGGTCGCCGACAAAGCCGTTGTTGTGATTTTCCTGCTCGTAGAATGTAATGCCGTTCCCGAGAATTTCTTCTGCACGAATATATTCGCGAGTTTTGATGAACTGCTCGCCCAACAAACGATACGAATCAATGTATTTGTATGTTTCGCTTTTTTTGCGCTTGTTCATTTCACCGAACAACTTCAGCGCTGAATCCAATTCGTAGCGCGCATTTGCGGTGTTATCGGTGTTCACAAAATAGCGTCCCATATTGTAATGCGCAACAGGCGAATTCGGAGAAAACGCAATCGCTCGTTCCAGCAAATCGCGCACGTCTTCAATCGACTCGCGCAGATACACTTCGTTTGGTTTGAGCGTGCCGTACAGTTTATCGAGCAAATATCCTGAAAGCTCTGTCCAATCCTCGCCTCCCAGCGATTTTTTTCGCGGATAGAACTGATTTTTGCATTGCAGAACTTCATACAGACTGTCGTTCCTGATGTAATAGCGCATCATTCGCGACTGATACAAATCAGGCTTGTTGTACAATTCCTGAAGCCGAGTGTATTGCTCGCGCGCTTCTTCGAGCTTTTCGGGGTCTTTTTCGGTTCCCCATTCAAGATAAATGTCGCCAAGCAAAAGCATTCCGTCGCTGTCGTTTATATGGAAATCAAGCACTTCACGAAGGACGATTCGCTCAGCTTCTGCATAATCCTCGTAATCCTCTAACTCCATTGTGGCGTAATCCAAGCCAGCTTTTTTGTCCTGCTTGAAATAACGCAATGTGCGCTGATACATTTCCGCGGCGCGCCTGTGCTGCTTGTGGTCGCGATATGCTTCGGCATAGCGATAGAACCAGCCTTTTTTGGGACGATACGACACCGCTTGCTTGAATTTTTCCTCCGCCTCGGGATACGCATTTTCCTGCAAAAGCGTGTAGCCTTTTTTGTAAAGCGAAGAGGCAATGAGCGGACGAACCACAAAATGCCGCCCGAGCATACCGAGCGTCACCAGCACGATAAGAGCCGCCACGCCCACAATAATTCCCGGAAGAATTTTGTTCTTGAGCAAATATTCTGCGGATTGTTTGTACGCCTCGTATTCTGCCGCGGTGCGTTTTTCAAAGTCGCGCGGAACGCTGATTGTTGTATCAAGCAATTTTTCAAGGAAGCCCGCCAACTGACGTGCAGGAACTTTCTTCAAGACTTTTTCAAGAACCTCAAAAACTGCGTCATCATTGAATTGGTCACCGTCAATCATTTTTTCGATTGCAAGGCGCACATTCAACGGATATTCAGCAAAATTTTTCTTGAATTGCTCGTATTCGCGGTCGGTAAAAGTGTTCTTGGGGTGCGCGGAATCATCTTCGGCAGGCTTTTTCTTGTTGTCCTGCGCATATTCGCGGTCGGTAAATCCCTCAATATCAAATCCGCCCACATCGTTGTCAAGCTCAAAACCGCCTGCGCTTCCAGTCGGCATAAATTCTTTGCCGAAATCAATATCGTCCGCGCCCGCTTCGCTCATCGCATCAGAAAAATCTTCCATCTGAGGTTCGCTGCTAGAAACGGAATCAAAATCGGCAGAAGATGCATCTTGGTCGTTCGGAGCGCCTGAACTAAAATCGGAATCAGAGGCTTCAAAGCCCGTCATTGAATCAGTGCTGTCGGCGGTGTTAAGGCTGTCGGCGATATTTTCCATATCGAAGCCGCTGCTTAAATCGTCAGAACTTTCCGAAGCTGGATTTTCACCAAAATGGTTGTCAAAATCACCGCCGTCTAATGCGTCTGTGTCAAAATCAACGGCGGAAGTGTCTTCTGGAGTGGTATCAAGCGGCGATATTTCTGGCTCGGAATCAACAGAATCAATCGTGCTGTCAACAGAACTGGTGCTATTATCGCCAAAATCATCGAGATTGTCTATATCAATGTTTCCAATATCATCTGCATTCAAGCTCTCTTCCGCGCTTTCTGAAGCAGGCGTATCTTGAAAATCGTCAATATCAATATGAGAAGGAGCGTCCAAGTCTCCCAAATCGCCCAGACCGTCGAGAGAATCGGCAGGCGCGCTTGCATCGTCTTCAAAACCCGACATATCCACGTCGTCGCCAAGACCTGCCATCAAATCGTCGTCGGAATCTTCTGGTTCTGTGCTGTCAGTATCCTCGGCATCTGGACTATTGATAATATCATCGATGCTGTCCAGCGAATTGCTTTCGTTGTTTTTATCGCCCGTTGCAGTCGGCAGACCGTTTATAAAATCGTCCGAATCATCTGCGTCTGAAATTCCCTCGGGCAGAGAAACCTCAACCGGCTTTTCACCGCTTTCGGCGCGTATTTTTTTCTCATTTGCTAAATCCAGCATATTTTGCTTGAATTTTTTTAGTTGTGTAAGTCCGGGCATTCTCTCTTTACTCCCAAAAGGTGTTTTTTATAATTTCGGCAAAATACCTATTGCTTATTAGAAAAGAAGTGTAATGATTTTCGCAAGGAGTGGCTTTCTTTTTCTTATTTTTAACTATATAATTACCGAAATTTGAGGTATGAAAATGTTGAATCGATTGCTTTTTTTGGTGATTTTTCTCAGTTGCGCGTCTTTATCTTTTGCAAAAGACAAAACGGTTGCAGAAGATACATACGAATATGATTTGCTTGTTGCCACACTCGATAATTACAAAGCACCGTTTTTGAGCGGAAATTCGGTTGTTTTTACCGCAAAACCTGATGCGCGTTTTGTTGGTATTGCTTTTGATTTTGAGAATTTTCGCGAAATTCACAGTTTTCAGCTGAAAAAAATCTACGATATTGAAGGCGAAGTAACACATTCTTTTTTCTTTTATATCTTGGATTTGCCCCGCGACATTTCAGACATTGAATATCGGCTGGTGATAGATGGTCTTTGGACGACCGACCCGCTCAATCCTCGCACGGTATACAAGCCTGCGTCTGGGGTTACGCTTTCTCGGTTGCAATTAAACCGCAATTTGCTTCCCGAAACCGAAATCAAAAAAAATACAGCGACTTCGGCAAACGAAAGCGGTACGGTTCGGTTTGTGTACCGCGGACAGCCCGGGCAGCACATTCGCCTCGGCGGTACGTTTACCAACTGGGATTCGTGGATTTATGAGTTGACGGAAACAATGCCGGGAATTTATCAGCTTGATTTGCCTCTGCCGCCGGGAACGTATTATTATGCGTTCTATAACGGTTCGGCTTCGATGGTTGATGTTTCAAATCCCGAGCGCGGCTATACGGCAGACGGAAAAGTTGCTTCGGTTATTACAGTAAAATAAATGATGTTGCGCCCTGCTTTTTGAGGCAGGGATTTTTTATGTCATTTCACGCCTTGACCCAAAAAATGCGCAGACGTTTTGAAACGTAAAAGCGTTTTTGTGCTATAAAAAAAAATCATTCTGTGCTACAATCTCTTCGAGGTTTTTATGAAGGGATACATTCATCAATTAGAATCTTTTGGTTCGGTGGACGGACCGGGGGTACGATTTATCATTTTTACGGCGGGCTGCCATCTGAGATGCAAATACTGCCATAATCCCGACACGTGGGATATGATGAAAGGCAGGCAGATGGAGACGGACGAGCTTTTGAAAGAGGCTCTTTCGTGCAAATCGTATTGGGGAAAAAAGGGCGGTATCACGGTTTCTGGCGGAGAGCCGCTGGTTCAGATTGATTTTTTGCTTGAACTGTTTACCAAGGCAAAAGAACTGGGCATCAATACCTGCATTGACACGGCGGGCGAGCCGTTTACGCGGGAAGGCGAGTGGTTTGCCAAATTTGAAAAACTGATGGCGGTAACAGATACGCTTTTGGTTGACATCAAACACATCGACGAGGAAGAACACAAAAAACTGACGGGCAAGACGGGCAAAAACATCATTGATATGTTCCGCTATCTTGACGAGATTCAAAAGCCGATTTGGATTCGGCACGTTCTTGTTCCGGGAATTACCGACAATGACGACTATTTAGTGCGAACGCGCGATTTTATCCGCACGCTGCACAATGTAGAGCGCGTGGAAATCCTGCCGTATCACGGTTTGGGCGCGTCAAAATACAAAACGCTTGACATTCCGTATGCGCTGGAAAAGACCGAAAGCCCGTCTGCCGAGCGAGTGGAAAACGCGCGGAAAATCCTTGAGTGCGAAAAATACGACGGCTGGCGAAAGTAAAAGTCCTGTTTTTTTAGCGTCTTTGAGCAAAAATTGCCACAACAAAAATTTTTTTGGAAGTTTTTGAAAGAAAATGACAGTATCTAAAATTTTTTTGCACGTTTTTGGAAGAAAATGACCAAAAAATTTTAGATTTTGTCGTCCACAAGAGAAAATCGTGAAAAAAATTTGTTTTTTCGTCGCCAATGCTTGAAGACGGTCAAAAAAATGGGAAGAGAATGGCGAATGTATATATTCAGCATCGTTTAACTCAAAATCTGTATGATGTGCGCTTGGTCTACGTTGCGAATTGCTTTTTCGAGCGCGGCAAATTCGGCGGCGCGCTCGGCGGGCGGGCGATAAGGCGCGAGCAGAGACAGAATGGTGTCGATGGTGTCGAAATCAAACGCTTCGGCACATTCTTTTATGCTTTTCATCGCGTCGTTGTATTGTGCTTCGCTCATTTCTTCTTTTTGCGCCGCGTCGTCTTCTTTGGGGCAAATGGGCGCGAGATGTTCTTTGTACGAACGGTATTTTTGCAACAGCGCGGGTGTCTTTTTTGCGATTTCGTCGGCGTTTTTGCTGTCGCCGCATTTTTCCAGATACAAAGCGTCTGCGCTTAATTCAAGCGCACCAATCAAGCGCGCAGAGCTTTTGAGCGCGTGGACCAATACCGTATAATTCACAAAATCCTGTGCGGCAGCAAATTGCTCGATAGCCGCCGCCTTTTCGTCAATCGAACAATAAAATTCCTTGAGCGTCTGCTCCAAAATATCCGCATTGCCCGTGTATTTTATCGCGTCGGCAAGCGAAATGCCGGTAATTGCCGCAAAACGCGTTTTCACCGCTTGGCACTCGGGCGAAAGCTCCTCGCTCTTGGGCAATTCCTTTTCGTCGCACGGCTCAATAAGCGTGCTCGGCAGATATTTTACAAGCATATCTTCGAGTTTTTTGCTTTCAATCGGCTTAGAAAGATAATCCGTAAAACCCGCCTCAAGATACATTTCTTTTGCGCCCGAAATCGCGTTTGCCGTGAGCGCAATGCACGGAACTCCGTGGTTCAGGTTCGTGGCGAGCGCGTTCATCGCGCGGAATGTTTCGATGCCGTCCATACCGGGCATTCGGTGGTCAAGAAAAATCATATCGTATTTTTGCTTTGCGACCAACTCCAGCGTTTCCTGCCCGCTTTTTGCCGTCTCAATCTGAATCTGCGTTTGCTTCAAAAGCCCTTTCACCACGGTAAGATTCAGTTCCGTGTCGTCAACCACGAGGATTTTCGCATTCGGCGCGTGGAATCCTTCCTTATATTTCACGATGTCCTGCAGCGATTTTTTGTAAATGTCGTTAAAATCGCCGATAGGCTCCTGGTCCACTACGCGCTGTCGAACAGAGAACGAAAAATCCGAGCCTTTGCCGTACACGCTCTGCACCTCGAGCTTTGAATCCATCAGATTGAGCAGATTTTTCACGATGTTCATTCCCAGCCCAGTGCCCTCAATCGTGCGGTTCTTGTTCTCTTCAATGCGCTGGAATGCCGTGAACAATTTGGGCAAATCTTCCTCTTTTATCCCGATTCCCGTGTCGATAACGTGAACATTCAGATAAATATGCTGGTCGCTCCTGTTTTCGCCCTTGATAGACAGCGTAACCGAGCCTGTTTTGGTGTATTTCACGGCATTGGTGAGAATATTTAAGATACATTGCTTGATTCTCACATCGTCGCCGAAAAGCAGGTGCGGAATTGTCTTGTCGATGTCGATGTGCAGCGCGAGATTTTTGTCTTGCGCGCGCTTGGAAATCATATTCACCAAATCGTTCACCAAAGAACTCAAATGATAGTTCGCGGGGACGATTTCCATTTTTCCCGCTTCGATTTTGGAAAAATCAAGAATATCGTTGACGATACTCAACAGGCTTCTGCCCGCGCTTTCGATGTCCACCGCGTATTTCTTGATTTCTGGCTCGCTGGATTCGCGCAAAATCATTTCGTCCAAGCCGAGCACCGCGTTAATCGGCGTGCGGATTTCGTGGCTCATATTGCTCAAAAACGCCGATTTCGCCTTGTTTGCAGCTTCTGCGCTCAACAGCTGTGTTTCAAGTTGTTTTTCTTTTTCCAGATTTTCGATGTATGCGTTGGTGTTTTCAAACGCGCGAACGAGCGCTTCGTACAAAATCCCGATTTCATCTTTGCTTTTGATGTCGAGCAATTTCAAATCGATGAGCGGCGTATTCGCAGATTTTTCGTGCGGGCTTTCCATTCGGCAGATGTAGGAATTTTCTGCCGCCTCCGCCATCAGCATAAGCGGGTTCGTAATGCTTTGGTTGGTGAGCGAAATCGTGAGCATAATAACGGGCGTGCCGATGATTGCCATTAAAGTCGTCAGCCGCGTGGCAAATACAATGGAATCCCAATTATCGAGCTTGAAATCTTTCACGAGCGCGTTTGCAAAGCCGAAGCCTGCCACGATGAGTGAAATCGAACAGACGAGGATAAAAATCGTCAGCCGCTCGTCAATGCCGAAATACTTTCGCTGCTTGAGCATTCTGCGGATTGCCTGCACGTCGCTTGATTCATACGAACTGGTAAAAAAAAGGTCGCGGATTTTTGAGGGACAGCGATTAAAATAAAACGCGCAAAAAATACAGACCGCAACGCTTGGCGGCACTGCGGCAAAAAAATGGAATTGCTCTGCCTCAAACTGAATTTCGTGCCCTTCCAGAATCGCTAGAAGACCGTTCCAGCCGTTTCCCAGCACGAGCGAAAACAAAATTGCGGTGAAAACCGTTTTGCGAATCGATTTGTACCAGCCGCACATAATTGGCAGGTTTGAAAGCAAAGACGCAGACAAGAGTAAAAAGGCGTGATAAGCAAAATTGTGCGTTGCGATTGTTTCAATCGTAAAAAAAACGAGCACCGCCACGCCGCCCATCGCGTATCCAGAAAGCGAGGTGAGCAGCATTACGGGCACGATTTCGGTGTAGTTTTGCAGCGTGTGAATCAACCTCGCATTTTCTATGGGCACAAACGGAATCGTGTGTTCAAGAATGAACAAAAGAGCAATGCACAACAGTGTCGAAATCGGCAGCGTGTAGCGGTATGCATCGTTTTGCAGCAGAAAATGCGATGTATAATTTCTTTTCTCCATAGAAGCCCTCTTTTTTTGCGCACAAAACGCGGCGACACCGAAAAATAGCGAATATTATCTTCCTTTGAAAAAATCATCGACTGCGCCAATCAATTCCTCTGGCTTCATCGACTTGAGCAAATATTTTTCAGGCTTTGCCGCAAGCACTTTCATCACGGTGTCTTTGTCGTCTTTGCTCGTGAGGAAAATAACGGGAATATGCGATGTCGGCTCGTTTGCCTTGAGCATTTCAAACACCTGCAAGCCCGAAGCCACCGGCATTTCGTAGTCGAGCAAAATCAAATCGACCGTATTCTGCGCAAGAAACTGAATCGCGTTCATTCCGCTGTTTGCCATATACACATCGTAGCCCGCAAGCCACATTTTCATCGTGCGGAGCATCACGGGGTCGTCATCAACCACTAGAATGCGCTTAATGCCCGGTGTGGTGCCTTCTTCGCTGGTGATGAGCGTGTTCAGTTTGTTAATCACATCTTTCATATTCACGGGGCGGCTGAACGCATACGACGCGAACGATTGCGGAAGCACCTCGTATGCCACATCGATTTCCATCTGATTGCCAATAAGATACAGCACACGGTCCACGCCGTCTTCTGCGAGCAATTTTTTAAGATAGCTCAACGTGCCGTTGAACGCCTTAATATCGCCCTCAAGATACACAATAAAAATATCGGGCAATTTTTCAATCAGTTGGATTTCCACAATGTCAGGCTCCGACGTTACCACCTCAAAATGCGCTTCGTTCAGAGCTTTTATCATCGCATTTACCAAAAAATTGCGCTGTTCGCTGATAAATAATATTCGTCTTTCCACAAAAATACCTCTTTTTCAGATTATACCGTAATTACTCACATTTTTCATTTCTTTTTGCAATAAATTAAAAAAACGTTTCTGCGCGTGCCGTTATTCCGAACGGGATTCGGTCTCTTTTTTTTGCAGTTCAAGCATTTTAACGAATGCGCTGTTATCTTTTTTAAGCTCACGGGAACCGCGCGTAATTTTGCACAGCGACAGCCCGTATTTTTGCGAAATCTCGCGCTGCGGCACGCCGTTCGATATTTCCTTGACCAAAAGCCAGCGGTTTGAAAAATCGCGCCGTTCCGCTTCCGTAAAAAGACACTCAAAAAAATCCCAAATCAAATCCTCGTCGTTCACCTTTGCAAGCAGGGCGCTGATTTCCTTCAGACCTTTGCACTTATCTCTGTTTTCTGCTGTTTGATTCGTATTGTTTTCATTCATAGATACAATATACACTGATTTTTCTTAAAAGTCCACACGCATTTTTTGACGCTCGGTTTTCGCCGTTTTGAACGCGCCGTTTCACCGTGGCGCAATCAATTCGGAAATCCGAACGCGGCATTTCACGCTGGCGGAAGTCATTCGGAAATCCGAACGCGCTGTTTCACACTGGCGAAAGTCATTCGGAAATCCGAACGTGGCATTTTACGCTGGCGCAATCAATTCGGAAATCCGAACGGGGATTACACGCGAAGGAACGGTAAAAAACTTGCGTTTTCCCTCTGTTTTTGCTATTTTTTTATGTATGGAAACACAAAAATCTATTGCATATTGCAAAAATGACACCGTTTTTTTGAATACAGGACTTTCTGCCGATGCGTTCGCAAAGGCGCGGCTTTCGGACCATTTGGGCGACGCGGGTTTTCTTTTTTGCGCAGATACATCGCGGGGAAAACAGACTGCGGGCATTGTGAAAGCGGTCGAATACACGGCGCGCGAGTGGAAATTCAGCGGCACGGAAATAGAAGCCTCGGCGGACGGCTCAAAAACCGAGGTGCTTTTTTCGGGGAGCGGTTTTTTTGGCAGGGCGCTTTCTGAAATCCTTGCGGAAAAGAACACGGCAACAGCGGCGCTGGCGCTCTTTTATGCGTGCTGTGCGATTTGCTCCGATGCGGCGAAAATCAGCGCGGTGGGCGCGGGAGGAATCCTGCTCGGCTGCACAAAAAGCGGGAATCTCACCGGCGACGTGCTTTTTTTGCCCGCATTTTTGTTTCAGAATGCCGCCGAAATGCGCTCTGACGCTCTTTTTTCCGAGTTGCAAGGCTGTTATATCAACAAGCAGCTTTCGGAAACGAAGGCGCGAAATTATCTGTTGGCGGTGCTTTCTTATCGCGCCATTACGCTTTCCCTGCCGTTTGCGTCGCTTTCGAGCGAGAAGCGTTCGGCGGACAATCTGGATAATTTTTTTGAGCCGATTTCGCTTGCGGTAAACGGAATCGACACGAATCTGGCTCGTGAAATCGATGCGCGTTTGTATTTTCCGCAAAAGGATTTCGGTGCGTTTCCGCTGGAACTGCTGTCGCACGAAATGGGGCTGGAGGCTGTTCCCGCCGCGACGGACGGTTTTGTAAGCGCGGTTCGTGCGCCTGTGCAAAGAAAAAAAATGGCAGACCCCGCCGTTTTTGCCAAAAGACGCGCGCGCGCTTCGTCTTTTCGCACACGCCAAGCGCTCTCTCGGCGTTTTGTGCGCTCCCACGGCACGAGCACGGGCATTTTTGCAGTGGTGTGCATTGTGGCGGCGGGCTTGATTGCAGGCTATGTGCACAATCGCAGTCTTGAAATCACGACGCAGGGACTGACGGGCTTTGAGACGGTCGAAACGTTTTACACGGGGTTGCAGAATGCGGACGTGATGAGCGTGCATAATTCGGCGACGGGCGAGGCTGATAAAACTTTTTCCGACACCATTGCAAGCATTTATGTGACGAATAAATCCCGCGCGTCTTACGACCAAAAAAGCGATACGAAGCCGCTGGAAGAATGGCTGTTTTTTCACAACGATTTTCATTTTTGGCTGTACGGAATGACGCATTTTTCGATTAACGGAACGAGTGCGTCGTTGCATTTTTCCGCTCCGCAAAAATATATGCGCCCTGAGCCTGTAAACGCGGCTGAAGGCGCAGAAGAGCGTTATTCGGTTTCGTATTTTATGGTGGCAAATAGCGGCGAAAACGAGCTGTCTGTGATTGAAAATACCGATACGGTCAATCTTGTTTTTAAGGGAAATCGCTGGCTTGTTGCGTCGGTTAAAAATGCGGGAAAGAGCGAAAAATTGGATTTCGCGGCATTTTGCGCCGACGTAAAAGCAGCCGAGGAGAAAAGCGGTGGCGATGTGCTTGCCGAATCGGAAATCCTCCGCGAAAAATATGCGTGGATTCCCGAAAAAGACGCGTTGCTTTTTGCCGCCCAAAAACTCTCCGACTTGTACGCGCTAAAATCCGCCCGAGCCGCGCTCGAAGCCGAATCGCAATAAGAAAATCAATGATAAAAAACGCGGGAAATTGCTCCCGCGTTGCAAAACGATTATTTGTCTTCAAAAGCGATTAAAGATGTCGTAGCCCACATAATTTTTGTATTGCAGACTCGCTTTCACCTTGCCTTCTGCTTCGCCTTGCAGCGAAACAACCAAATATTCGTTTTCTTTGGCTTTTCCTTTCACGACGGTTTCAGAATCGAAGCCGTCAACGCGAAAAGTTCCTAAGATTTCAGGCGAACTCAATCCATTTTTTGTTTTTTTCATCTTTTTTACGATACCTTGAATCGAATCGAACGATGAATAATTATGGATTTTAATTTTGTTGTAATTTTCGCCTGAAACTTTCAGCATAAAATTTTCAGAAAATGCTGAAACCATCAAAAAAAAACGAAAGCAAAACAGTTAAAACTTTTTTCATAGTTCCTCGTCTTTTTTGCTCAAAATCATTCCGTCAATCGCAGCATTAAAATCCGTTTCGCTCACGAATGAAATAACGCTGGTATCTTCGTCCGAAATGATAAAAAGCGTATCGTTTTCTGCAGGCAGTTCCGTGCTTCCCAAAATGTTACTGTCAACAAGAGCCGTCCCTTCAAATTTGTAGCCCCATTTTTTAGAAAAACCGCCTTTGGTGTAATAAGAAACTTTTGCGTCCACCAAAGCAACTGCGCCCGGAATTGATTCAAGCGCGCTGTCCAAAGCATTTTCAAGCACATAGCTGTCTGAAATTTTGTGCGTAATAAAAAGCACTTTCGTGTTGAACCGCTTTGTTTCTGTACGCTCTGGAAAGCGTTGCATTTCGCCTAAGCGCGAAAGGTCGACATTTTTTGACGAAATGACCGTAAAGCGTCCGAGCTCTTCTGTAGTCGTTGACGCACAGCCAGAAAGTCCCAGAGCAAGAAAAGCAAACGCTGCTGCTCCCAAAATTGTGTGATTGCAAATTTTCATCGCAAATCTCCTAAAAAAAGAACAAGCGCGAAATCAAGCCTTGCGAAGATTTCGCGCTTGGGGCTTTTGTCAAGCCCTAAGCCTACTGTACAGTAGGCTTTCGTTCTGTTTTCAAAATTGAAAAAAATTTCCTAAAAAAATTGTTGACAACTCGAATAAGTGATTGTAGAATGAAATCAGTTACATGAAAGCAGTTTCAAAGCAGAGTACAATATATGATGTCGCACGGTTAGCAGGGGTGAGTTCTGCGACGGTGTCGAGAGTTCTCAATGAGCCGAATCGCGTTGCTGCGGAAAAGCGGGAGCGCGTGCAAGAGGCGATACGAACGCTGAATTTTGTACCCAAAGCTGATGCGGTGATAAAGGCGCGCAAGGCTTACAAAAAAATCGGCGTGGTAGCTCCTTTTTTCACGCAACCGTCTTTTATGGAGCGTTTACGCGGAATTGCATCTGTTTTGAGCGCAGAACATTATGAGCTTGTTATCTATTCGATAGATACGGCAGACGATTTATCGAGCTATGTGCAAATGCTGGTGAATACGCGTCGTGTTGACGGGCTTATTATGATGTGCGTGAAGCCAAGTGAAGAGGTGTTGCAGTTTTTGCGCGAGGCTGATTTTCCCGTGTGCTTTGTTGAGTACGAATGTGAGGGATTTGATTGCGTGGCGGTGCAAAATCTTTCTGGCGGGCAAAAGGCGGCGGAGTTTTTGCACAAAAAGGGGTGCGTCAATCCGGGGTTTGTGGGGGAACTTTCAACGCGGTCTTTTGCGATTGCGGCGACTGAGGAGCGATTTCGGGGATTTCAGTTTTATTATGCAAATCAAGGCATAATAATAAAAAAGGAACACGTTTGGATAGGGGAGTTTACCGCGTCTTCGACAGATAAGGCAATTTTGGAGTATTTGGCGCAGGAAGAGCTTCCTGACGGGGTGTTTTGTTCAAGCGATGTAATTGCGGCGCGCTTTATTCGCCTTGCGGAAAACAAGGGCATAAAAGTGCCAGAGCAAATAAAAGTTATCGGGTTTGATAATATCGATGTGTCGGATTATTTCGGGCTTACGTCGGTAAGTCAAAGCCTTGAAGAATCGGGCGTTGTGGCGGCTCAGCTTATCTTACAACGCATAGAAAATAGAAGTTCGTCGGTTACCACGGTGAAAGTGCCAATAGAGATTATTGAACGCGAAACGACGGGTAACTTATGAATAATAGAGGGTTATAGCTAGAAGGAGGCTATGATGAAGAAATCGTTTTTGATTGGTGCAGCTGCTGTGGCTGCAATGGCTCTTGTTTCTACAAGCTGTGGAGGCGAGAAAAAGGCTACTGCTTCTGCAAGTGCAAAGAAAGAAGCAGACAACACTGTTCGCATTGAAGGTTCGTTCCGCGGCGAAGAAGAGGCTCGCTTTCAGGAAATCGTAAAGATTTTTAACGCAAAGTATCCTGATTTCCACGTTACTTATGAGGGAAGCCCTGACTTTGAGGTGCAGATTCAGGTTGAAACACAGGCAAACACTCCGCCAGACATTGCGGCATTGCCACAGCCTGGCACAATGAAGCGATTTGCAGACGCTGGCTATTTGAAGCCGCTCCCAAGCGATGTGGTGAGCGCAATCGATGCGAACTATGCTCCTGTATGGAAGGAACTCGGAAGCCACAACGGACAGGTTTACGGTGTATTCCATCGCGTAAATGCAAAGAGCTTTGTGTGGTACAACAAAAAGGAATGGGAAAAGCGAGGCTACCAAGTTCCTCTCACTTGGGACGAGCTTACGGCTCTTGAGGATAGAATGGTTGCTGACGGCGTTGTGCCGTGGACGGTAGGATTTGAGAGCGCGGC
>ERZ842401.4794-NODE-4794-length-15419-cov-3.689924_pt1 | contig 15419 bp, 15 predicted proteins | sample MGYA00521270_ERZ842401 | MGnify/ENA primary metagenome ERZ842401 (study PRJEB31892, sample SAMEA3878208) | bioreactor metagenome | biome: Moose rumen | place: Sweden | collected 2011-10 | study: EMG produced TPA metagenomics assembly of the PRJEB12797 data set...
TGCCAGCAAACTCTTTTTTAATGATTCCCCTTCCGCCAATTGTTCCATCATGTAATAGGAAGTATTATCTAGAAATTGTCTAGCCATTTCATTTAATACATCATACTGGCTTCCATAATGATTATAGAATGTAGTACGATTTATATCTGCGATTTGGCACAATTCTCTTATTGAAACCTTTGTTATACTCTCCTTTTCTAACAGTTCTATTAATGCATTATGTATTGCATTCTTTGTATGGGTAACCTTCTTATGTTCTTTGATTTTATCCATCTAAAGCTCCTTTTAAATCAACATTTTAAAAAAATTTGTCGGTTGTAAAATCAACACATGTTGATATTATTACAGATGTAGAATTTAATCAACAGAACGGAGGTTACAAAATGTTTGAAAAAAATAAAGCTACTAAGATTATAAGAAAACACAAAATTAGCGCTGACGAAGTCATAACTAAAGATAATTCATCTTTCGTGACTAGCGGCGTTCAGCAGATTATGATTGGTTCCTTATGTGACAATTATGATCATGCCCTTCAGGTCTTGCTCAACATTAAAGCTGCTGGATATGACGGCATAGAACTTAATGATTTTATGATCCATAAAACAGCACCAGTAGTAAAAATTATGACCCAGTTAGCTGGAATGCCTATAGGAAATGGTGGAAATCTAGACTGGCATAAGCTGATAGAAGAAAGTAATTTGCAGGTAATAAGCTTACATAGTTACCTAAATACAATAGAAGAAAATCCCAAATCAGTTGCTGATGAAGCAAAAAGCTTTGGCACTGACTACGTAGTAATAACAGGTATGTACCGCTTCGATTATAGTGATGAGTCTGCTGTAAAGGATTTAGCTTCTAGGCTAAACAAAGCAGGGGCTGCCCTTGCAGAATATGGTGTACATCTCCTATATCATAATCACAATTGCGAACTTCAAAAGGTAAACACCAAACAAACAGCCTATGACATTATTGTGGAAGAAACTGATGAAGCATATGTTAACTTCGAATTAGATACCTATTGGATTGCTGATGGCGGGGCCGACGTAACCGATATGATTGAAAAGCTTGGTAACCGCATGGTTATGTGGCATATAAATGACAGGGGCTGTACCGAGAAAGGTCCTTATCTGACACCTATTCTAAAAGAAAATGCGACCGAACTTGGCAATGGCAATATGAACTTAGAAAAATATTCAAACCTCGCCAAAAGTAATGGCGTAAAATACGTAATCTTAGAAACTCATCAAAATTGGATTGATAATGATCCAATAAAAAGCCTAATTATTAGTTCTGATTTTTTCAAAAAAAATCTATAAAATAAAGACTATCTCTTTATCACTGAGATAGTCTTTTTTCTATGCTGGATACGTAAATTTATGACATCCTGGTTCTATTGTGCTTTCTTCGCCACTCTCAGAAATGAAAGTAGCCTTAGCATTATTTGGTATTACAATATTAAATTCAATTTTATCATCTATGTATTGCCATCCGCTTTCCACAGTCCCTGATTTTGTTTTCAATTTGGCGTTCGCATAGCCTAATAATCTATTAGGATGAGGTCGAATGATAATTTCATCACCGCAAGCCTTAATTCCACACACTCCGTCTATTAACCAACCTGAAATAGCCCCATAAGAATAATGGTTAAGGGATTCATGAGGAATATTATTTTCATCTATTCCATTCCAAGTTTCCCATATGGAAGTAGCACCTTTTTTTACCGCATAAAGCCAGCTTGGCATTGTTTCCTGTAAAAGCAATTTGTAGGCAGTATCATTATATCCATTTTCAGATAGAACCCTGCACAAATCTGGAGTTGATAAAAAACCTGTATTTAGATGATAATCATTTGCTCTAACCATGTCATCTAAATCCTTTGCAGCCTGCGCCTTTTCCTCAGCTGACAATAAATCAAAAGCAATAGCCCTTACATAGTCGGCTTGTCTACTAGAAACAATCCTTCCATTATCAGTAACCATTTCGTACCAAGCCCGTTTGACATTATCTGCCAGTTTTTCATAATACTCGGCATCAGATTTCTCACCTAAAACTGTTGCAATCTCTGCCAACATTTTTGCAGAATGGGCAAACCATGCTGTTGCTATTTTGCCTTGAGGCGTTCTCATTGCATTAGTTGCCTGTACATCTGGTTCGCACCATTCACCATAGTCTATTCCTGTTTCTATTTTGTAGTCTCGTAATTCATCTTTTCTGAAACGTTTTAAAGGATTTTTAGGTTTATCTCTTCCTCTAGTTTCAAGATATTCCATCCAACCTTTCATCATGTGATAGTTATCCTCTAGTATTCTCCTATCACCAGTGAATTCGTATATACGATATGGTACAATTATGCAAGCGTCTCCCCATCCTACACTACCGGCTAGAAGCCCTGCAAAAAATGAAGGTTGATTATTTCTTGGGGCAATATTTGATATTTTCCCATCCTTATGCTGCGCGAATCTACAATCCTCCAACCATTTTCTCACAATAGATTCACACCCCATAAGTCTAAGGCCTGTATTTATAAATACTCCCATGTCTCCTGTCCATGCAGCCCTTTCTCGGGTAGGACAATCGGTGGGAATATCACAAAAATTAGACTTCATAGACCAAATACTGTTTTTGAATAACTTATTGACTAAATTATTTCCACATGAAAACTTCGTTCTTTCTTCCATGTCCGAATATACAGCTATCGCTTCAAAAGAGGCATCAGTTATATCTATATCAGTTTTTATCAATGCATATCTAAAACCCCAAATTGAAAACTTAGTGTGATAGTGATTTATACCATCTTTGCATGTATATATAAGTTCTTGCTTAGTGCCACCTTCCTTATGGCGCTTTCTATCTTGAAAATTTTCTTGAGTAAAATTTCCATTCTCGTCTAAGGTTTCGCCGCAAATTATTTGGATAGTTTGTCCGCTTGCAGCATTTAAGGTAAAATCAATATAGCCTGCTAAATTTTGTCCAAAATCTAGTACCTTATCACCATTTGGAGTTTCAATTAAATGTCCTTTAAAGTGCTCATGCTCCTTTATACCTACTGCATTTGAACACTTAAGCTTATGAATATCCTCGTCGATTTCAATACACTTATGCCAATCATTTATTTTATCGATTCTTGAGTCTACTATCTCCCCTTGTTGCATATCATTATATCTAATTGGCCCATTTTGCGAGGCACTCCAGCTATCATCAGATATGCAAACCGTCTTATTATCAACCTCTAATTGAAATATGACAGCCAATCGTTCTCCATATAGATTTCTATCGCCATCTACACCAGAGCAACTCCTATACCATCCGTCACCTAATATGATTTCAACCTCGTTTAAGCCCTTGCAGATTAACTCTGTTACATCATAGGTTTGATAAAAAATTCTCCTATCATAATTTGTTGTACCAGGAGACAATACATAATCCCCGACTCTTTTACCATTTAAAAATGCTTCATATAAGCCATGAGCACTAATGTAGGCTCTTGCCGTAGACACATCATTTATATTGAAGGTCTTCTTTAAGTAGCTTGCAGGCTGATGCTCTTTAATATCAAATTTCTCCTCTGGTTCAATCCATTTAGCCTGCCAATCGTCTTCTTCCAACAATCCCATTTCAAAGCAAGCTTTCTCACTCCATTCTCCTGGCTCCTGCTCACCATCTGACCACAAACGTATACGTAGCTCAACTTGTTGCCTGCTTCTAAGATTAAGTGACAAAAATAAATTACTATTATTACTCTCCACCTTGCCACTGTCCCATATATTTTCATTATCAATCCTGCACTCTACCTGATACGCATTCTGATAATTTCCATCTTTACATATCCAAGATACTCTAGGGCTTTTAACATCAAGCCCTAGAGGGTTTACCATATATTCTATTTCAATATTTGTAGCAATCATATATTCACCAATCTGATTAATTCTTCTCAATTAAAGAGCCAAGTAATTTTAGACTTTCTTTTGGTATTCTAGTTTGAGTTGTTCTGTCTACAGCTATAAGACCGAAGGTTTTTGCATAACCTTTTTGCCATTCGAAATTATCAAGAAGGGACCAATAGAAGTATCCTTTAACCGGAATCCCATCTTCTATGCATTTTTCAACTGATTCTGTTGCTTCCTTGATGAACACCTGTCTTCTGTCATCGTCATCAGTTGCAATACCATTTTCTGTTACAATTAGATCATTCTTAAAATCCTTCGCAACTGTCCTAATACAATCTCCAATTGCTGTAGGTACATCCTCGTATCCCATCTGGGTTACAGGAGATTTTTCTGGTGATGCTGCCACTCCATTTCCATCAAAATATTTATTGCTATAGCACTGCACCCCAAGGAAATCATCCTCTGCTATATATGGTAAGTAATGAATAAATTCCTCATTCCAATTATCCTGTGCTAATTGATTTCCACCATCATAAGCCACAATATTGTGAAGTGATAAAGTCAATCCCACTTTTATCTCGGGCTTAACAGCTTTAATTGCTTCTTTTGCTGCCATATGAGCTTTCATAACAAGTAAATCACCCTCTGGTGTACACTCAGATACAAAATTATGAATATTCCTAGGGTCTGCTACACCAAAGGCTTGAGCCTGTTCCATCATCTGTAGCTTCATATTCTCCATCATTGCATTAAATCCGACCTGTACATTACTAGTATCAGAATTTTCTTGTCCCCTACTCATTCTTTTCTTCATATCTGCAATAAGAGATTTGAGTTGTAGACGCATGTTGGCCTCATTAATTGTACATATGTATTCAAGGTCATCCTTATATTCTTCAGTTAATTTCTTTGCATATTTTGCAAACCGGTCTACAACCTTTGGATTTTCCCAACCACCATCTGAAACTAACCATTTTGGGGATGAAAAATGATGGTAAGTTATAACTGGAGTAATCCCATTAGATTTACAATATTTAATCATCTGTTTGTAATGCTCTATTTCTGCCTCATCCCACTTTCCTTCCTCTGGCTCAATACGTGCCCATTCTATTGAAAACCTATAAGAATTTAACCCTGCACATTTTAAATAATTTATATCCTCCTCATATCTATGATAATGGTCTACCGCATCTTCAGATGGCTCATCATAGGAAGAATGTGGAATGTGCTCCATAATCCAACAATCGCTATTGAAATTATTTCCTTCCACTTGATGTGCGGCTGTAGCTGCTCCTAATAAAAAATCCTTCTTAAACATTGGTGATACCTCCCTTTCTTTCTTCTACTTCTTTTTCTATCTCTGGTAATCTGTTTTCAAGTCTTCCTAAAAATAAAGCAAATACGATAATTAAAATATAAAATGCCATAGGCACCAAGCTATACATTAATCGGATTGCCAATATCGCACTATCAGGCTGAGCTACCTGTGTTGAATCAGAGCTAATATAACCGCACAAACTAAGCAGCAGTCCTTGTAATCCTATACCAATTCCATTAAAGGCCTTTGTTGCGAAATTGCTGACAATATTTGTTGATCCTTCCATTCTAGGCATACCCTTCCATTCGTTATATGTGGCAAGCTCCATAATTACAATTACACCTAAATATGCGATTGGCAGTGTAGCTAGACTAGTCAGTACATTTCCTAAAACTAAAAGTGCCATATTCTTTTTAGCAAAGAAAATTATCAAATATCCCAATATTGCGCATCCAGTTCCAAGCTCAATCAAATTTGAAACCTTCATTTTTTTCATGAGTGAAGGAAAGATGAACATTACTGGAAGCATAACCATAGCAAGTGCCGATATAATTGACATATAAGAAATATTCCCAACAATATATTTAAAATAATAGGTGCTCACAGAAAGTCCAACACATAGGTTGTATACACCTGTTATGCCAGCATAAGCCCACACATACTTATTTGTTTTAAACATTGTGAGAATCTGTTTAATATCAACTCTCTTTTGGACAGATTCAGCATCAATAGATGAATCTTCCTTTATAAAAATAAATCTAAGCAATCCAATCAAAGCAAGTGGAATTGCATATATCAAAATCAATGCATGCCAACCCGCCTCAGATGTTGCAAGTTTTCCCATTACTATTGGAAAAGTAATTGATACTATGGCAGAACCCAACATTGTAACAATTCCCCCAAATGAAGCCACCTTAGAAATAACTGCTTTATTCTTAAACGCTCGGATCATATATGGATTATGACAAGCTCCCAGCAGGGAATTGAACACTGAAAAAACAAGTGTATACATACAAAAAATCCATGCTACTTTCGCTGGATATTGCCATCTAGATGGACAAGAGAATAGGAGCACAGTGCATAACCATGATCCTACAATACTAAGTTCATAAGGACGCCCTTTTCCAAGCTTTGTGTTGGTATTATCCACTAAATAACCTGCTATAAAATCTGTAAACACATCTACAAATTTACTTATTAGTAGTATGGTTCCAACAATTGCAGGTTTCATGTTTAGTGTGTCAGTACAGAATAGTGATAAATATCCTGTAACTATCACCGTAATAGATGCTACAGAAACGTCTCTACTTTTCCATGCAAAAAATTTACCTATTGGTAATCTTTCATCGTTAATAATTTTGCTCATTTCATTAACCCCTTTCATATTGCCTAATACTCTTGGTATTATAAAATCTAGAAAGTGATTTATATTTCATTTTTCTAAGTTGCATTATAGATTTCTATGATTTATAGTATCTTTATGAAAAGTTGCTAATTAAGCGAAAACAAATATGTGAAAGATTACAACAAGATATGAAAAAAGAATTATTAATGCAGATTTGCCAATCCTTCACCACTATATCCATGATTGGCGTCTATATGATTAAAAATGAAAAATGTATAAACATAAGTAGTCAAGCTTCAAAATACAATCTTGCCCAAGTATTTATTAATGATTTTTCCAGTCGTACAGAAGAAATAAATATATTTTCCTCTTCCGAGTTTATTCTTTTTGGGATAATACGTTGGAAAAATGTGAATATAGCTATTGGTCCTGCTATAATTGGTAATCCAACCATGGACGATGCCAGATCAATTATTCTAAGTCACCCTTCGTCGCATATTTCATTGAAAGAATTGGAGCAGTTTTTTGATTTTCTTAAAACTTTACCATCCATGAGCTACCGCCAATTTTTAGATTACATTAAATTTCTATACCAAGCCATAAGCCACAATTTAATTACAGATATCAAAGATATTGATCCTCTTTACAAAATTTCAGATGAAGCTTCAGATGCAGTTACAACAGCAGATCTTTTAGCTTTCCAAAAAAATCAGTACATGGAGTTTGCTGACTCTGTTAACTATGATTTTGAAAACAAGCTAATTTATTTTGTGAAGCATGGGTATGTTGATGAATTATTAGACTACACTAGTGAATTTAGATATACCATGGGGCGCATGGGTAATGATGCATTGAGCCACACAAAAAATGCTGTCCGAGTTCTCAATACCCTAATTCAGAGGGCTGCAATAGCTGGTGGCTTGGATGCAAAAACCTCCTATGGTCTTGGTTCTATTTATGCTCAATCCATAGAAGACGCGACTAATATTTCCACTCTCACAAGTATTTCACAAAATTTAATGCGTGAATTCAGTTCGAGGGTAAAGGACGTCAGAAAGCTTCCTTCTGAAAATAAACACATTATCACGATTTCTGCCTATATTTCAGAGCATCTTTACGAAAAAATAACCGTAAGCCAATTATCTGAACTAACTGGATTACGGTCAGAATATTTATCTCAATTATTCAAAAAAGAAACAGGCATGACCCTTGTAAATTATATTAACCGCGAAAAAATAAATGAAGCCAAAAAACTATTGGACTTTACTGAGCTTACATTGGTTGAAATAGCTGAACTACTATCTTTTTCATCCCAAAGCTATTTTTCTACCATATTCTTGAAGCAAACAGGAATCACTCCCCAAAAATACAGGGACGCTTCTCAAGTGTAACGCCTAATTAGAATTGCACAAAGGGCGCTACACGATGGATTACAAAGACTGTGGCAAGCGATCTTTGTGCAATTAAAATTATAATAATTATTCTACCGCTTTTAGTGATTCTAATATACAAATAACAATATTGTCACATCTTCTTGTTATTATTAATATCCGATTTGTTTAGTAATTCCTCTAAACATAACTCTCTAACTCTTTATAAGCCAAAAGGAGACTTTATGTCAATGAATAAACATAATGATTTTAAACGCAAGTATCCTTTAACATCAAAATGGGCCACCCGTTTAAACATAGCACTTTTATTTTTTCACATTGGATACTTAGTATGGTTCGCATTAACTGGAATTAGGATAATGGCCATATTTAACATCTTTAGTGTCCTGCTTTATACAAGTAATATAAAAATAATTCCAAAAAATCCTATACTTGGCTTAAAGCTTATATATTTCGAGATATTGCTACACTATCTTATGGCTGTTCAATGCGTAGGATGGTTTTGTGGCTTTCAGGATTACTGTTTTTCCGCTGTTGTCGTAGCCTATTTCATTGGCTACGCCTTAGACCAGGATGGAATAAAAGGTTTTAATTCAACGTTTTTTTCTCTCGCTGCTCTAGTAGTCTTTGTCGGCTGCTGGATAGAAGCAAAAATTTATCCAGAAAATATTTATTATATTTCTAGTGTATTAATAGAATCTTTCCATTTTGTTAATGTCCTTCTCAATGTGGCTATACTAATCATTTTTTCATATATATTCGTAAACAAAATTCTTGCTGAAAACGATATGTTATTACATAATGCCGAATATGATGAATTAACAAATCTCCCAAACAGGCATAACATTGAGCGTATAAAGAATTCCTACCACATAGATGAACCCGACGGAACGAGGGATTATGCCTTGGCCATAATTGATATTGATGATTTCAAAAAAGTAAATGATACCTATGGCCATCAAGCCGGCGATTATACTCTACAAATGCTTGCCAGAAAATTAGAAGCTCATAAAACAATACGGACTGAAATTGGACGATGGGGTGGTGAAGAATTCATTATCTGGGTTGCTGGTGAATCAGCAATGGATATTTTATTAGAAGATACAGAAAAATTTAGAAAAGAACTTGAGGAAATGGAGCTTAACTATCAAGGTATCTCTTTTAAAATCACGGTTTCTATAGGTGTCAGCTATGCCAAGGATGGTTTAACCTTTGATGGTGTATTAAAGAAAGCTGACGAGGGATTATATAAAGCCAAAAATTCAGGAAAAAACCAGGTTGTCGCCGTATAATAAATAAAAAAGATACCCTGTTAAAGATGGACGAATATGTTGCCCAGCATTTACAGAATAATGAACTATATGGATGTATTCTAATCATCTCCCCACAATAGAATTTCCAATAATACATCCAATGAATTTATCATATAACGTTGATATTGATTATTTGTTATGCTTTGTTATGATTTGTTATGCTTTGTTATGATTTGTTATGCTTTGTTATGATTTGTTATAATTCGTTATCATTCGTTATCATTTGTTATTATTTATTATTTTCTTAATAAATATCAAGACAGAAACTGGATTTGGATATTTGTATCTAATTAGACTTTAGATTTCTAGTGGCATTTACAATCATATATATTCCTATTATCGTATATGCGATAGTGAATCCAAAGCCTGAAATGCCTATCATAACCGCAAAAAATCTTGCACCATCAGCTGAACCAAACTGGTGAAGCATGGCGGTTTCAAGGGAAAGCATAGAAAGCAGACCACAGGCTAAATTTACTGCCCTGGTTGCAGAAAGCAATGGGCTTTTATATTTTCTATAAGATATCATGCCATAAATAGCCAGCCCTACTGCATAGAAGGCATATGCCGCCATGGCATAAATTAGAGTACCAGGATATTCAAAGGTCTGGCCATCATCAAAAATCATAATGATAATGCCGGAAATAATAATATTCATAAACAGCAAGAAAAAACCGCAGCTGCGGTATTTCTTATATTCTGTATTCAAATCCTTTCCAACTGTTTCTGGTTTTATGCCTCTGACAAGTGCTCCCCTGACATTCAAAAGCAACAAATAATAAAATCCCAGAGTGCCAAACCACAAACTCTTATAGTAAATTCCCATTCCAATCTGTAGCAAGCCATATAAAATATTTACTGTCAGTGAAAATTTTGTAAAAAACAAAGCTCTGTATTTTACATCAAAAATCATACGATGAAAAAAAGGAACGGAATCTATAAATGGCCATATACACTTCTTCCAAAGCTTAACCAGCCCTAAGCATGCAACAACGAGTGAATAAAAAGAAAATGCATATAGAAAATAGGCTAGTGCAGTTTCATCCAAACCTTTAGAAAAACACCACACTAACCCAAGAGTAGCTACCACCACAAATGTAAGTACTAGGTACCACTTGGGATATAAAATTTTTTCTAATATAGTTTTATAATCCTTTTTCATAAGCTAAAAAATTTTCATAAAAAATATGGCTACAACATCTATTGTAGCCAAAATAAAGTATTTCTCGCAATAAATTTACTAATAATACTACTGCAATCCCTTCACAAATGGAATCAGGCTTAGAAGTACAATCATGCCACCTAATCCTACTAGCACACCAAGAATCATCTGGCCACCTAACATAGAAAGGCACATGCCCACACCAAAAAGGATGACTCCAACAATCCCTATAAGTGCTGACTTTACAGCCTTAGCATTAAGCTTAACCTTAGGCTTGTTTTCCATTTTTCGCCATACCATTACGGTTGCAGCCAAAACTATTAGTCCAGCCACTCCAGAAACAATACCCGGAGTTGCCATATTCCATTCTTCAACAAGAACCATATTCATCCCAAGTGCAAAAAGCACTCCACCGATTAATCCCATAACTGTAGCAACAAATGTAGACTTTTTCATCTTACTGATTTCCTCCCACATTAACCTTAGCTTCAACAACCTGCTCATGATTTTTCTGCATTCTTGCCTTGGCTTCCTCTACTGTCTCGCCCTCTTTTGTAAAGAGTTTCTCGATAAATTTATCGCTAACCTTGTTAAAGCCATCAACTGCTCCTTTTTCGATTGACTTGTAGCCATTTACTACTCCATCTTCAATTGCCTTATAACCTTCTGTTACTTTCTCAGCGATTTTTTCATTTGTTTCAACTAAATTTGCCATTGTATTTTTCCTTTCATCTTTGTTATTTGATGATGAAATAATACAATGGCAATGTTTCTGTTTTATTTGAGTTTTGTTGCTGTTTTGTTAAAAAGAAAAAAGTGTGACAGTAAATGTGGTGCCGCTTCCCTTTTTACTTTCTACATCGATTTTTCCATTATTAAGGACAAGTACTCGTGATGCTAGGGCCAGTCCAAGACCGTTACCTTCTGCGGAATGGGATGTATCCCCTTGGTAGAATTTATCATAAATATGCGATAATGTTTCCTCAGACATTCCACATCCATCATCGGCAATAGAAACCTTAATCATATTATCCTCTTTCCACTGCCTTATTTTAATGCTTCCTCCAACATCAGTAAATTTAATTGCATTTGAAAGCAAATTGTTCCATACCAAATCTAAAAGCTCAGCATCTCCTACCACTAGAGCCTTTTCTTCTATATCTACATCTAAATCAATATCCTTTTCTTCTAGCTTACTATCAAACTGCAAAATGCATTCTGTAAGATTTTTACATAAATCAAATTTCTTAAACTCTGGTATTATAACCTGGTTTTCTAGCTTGTTAAGCTTTAGGATATTTGTAATTAGGCTGGATAATCTGTTAGATGCATTCTCAATAATATCAATATACTCTCTTGCTTCTTTAGATGATAAATCAGTGACCTTCAAAAGCTGAGCACTATTTTTAATGGCTGCTATGGGAGTCTTCATCTCGTGAGATACATTAGATATAAAATCAGTCTTTAAGGTTTCGATGCTGCCAAGCTCCTCGACCATTTTATTGATGTTTTCTATCATTGCATCTACATAGTCTATCTTGTCCGACTTGTGAGTCTGCTGGATTCTAACGGAAAAATCTCCCTTTGAAATAGCCTGAGTGCTCTCCATGATTTTGTGAAGTGGTTCTTCCAAGGATTTCTTAATCCTGAATCGCAGATATATGACGATAAGATATGCTGCAATTGCCCAGTAGATTATGATTACATGAACCTCTATTAGCTCGGACAAATTAAGTTTTTCAAATAAAATAATAATACCCGTATGGAATCCCGATACCAGTAGACAAATGCCAAAGACAAACCAAAATACAGACATTGGAAAGCGTGACATTTTTATATTTTGGACATCTGTGTTCTTGCCTTTCATATAATCACCGCCTTGTATCCTAATCCTCTAACTGTCTTAATCTCAAATCCATCGCAATCCGAGAGCTTGTCTCTAAGCTTTGTGATGTACACATCCACAGCCCTAAGGCTTGCATCCGTATCAGCATCCCAAAATTCATCCATAAGCTGTGCCCTGGAAAAGGTCTTGTTAGGATAAGACAAAAGCTTGTAGGTGATATTAAATTCTCTATTGGTAAGGGCTATCTCAGTTCCATCAACTGCTGCACTCATAGCATCTACATCCATTGTAAAATTGCCAATGTTAAGCTGTTTGCTGGCCTCTATGCCTGCCCTTCTTAGAATTGCGTTTACTCGCAAAAGCAGTTCGTCTAGTTCAATAGGCTTTACCATATAATCATCTATTCCGATGTTAAAGCCCTTAGTTTTTGAAGTCATATCATCCTTGGCTGTCATAAAGATAATGGGAATCGATTTGTTTATGTTTCTAACATTTTCAGCAAATTCAAAGCCATCCACTCCTGGCATCATAATATCTGAAATTATCAAATCAAAGATTTGCCCATACATTTCGTCATAAGCTTCCTGTGCCAAAAAACAACTAGTCACATCAAAACCGTTACCTTTAAGATAATTGCTGACAAGCTTATTAATGTCTTTGTCATCATCTACAACTAAGATACGAACCATGCTAACCCCTTTCTTATGCAAGCTCTTGAACTAATTCTATTTTAAGTATTCTTTCAATGCTTCAAGCTGTTCTAAAGCAGCTTCTCTACCCAAATCATACACTCGCTGCAATTCGTTAGGGTCTTTTTCTGTTGCGCCAATATTTAAAGCTGATTTAGGACGGATAACAAAGGTCTTACCTGCTTCCTCCTGCTTTCTTACGTATGTCTTTTCATCATTATACATAATGTAGCGGTTTGCCATGGTAGAAACCATTGCTTTGTATTTGCCTAGCTTAAGCTTTACAAGCCACATAAAACTCTGGGGCTTTTTCACATAATCCTTAGGTTGTGTTTCTATAACAAGGATTTTATCGCAGCCTTGATTTTCCATAAATTTTAGCGGAATAGAATCTGACATACCACCGTCTAAATATAAGCCTCCGTCTATCTCTACCGGCCTAGATACAATTGGCATGGAGGCTGATGCCCTAATCCAAATAATATCGTTATTATTATCGCATTTGTGATATACTGCCTCTCCAGTATTTATATCAGTTGCCACACAATAAAATTCCATAGGATTCTCATAAAATGTCTTAGTATCCCAAATGTCGAGTTCATTTATTAGGGTATCATAGCAAAAAGGAACATTATAAATATCCCCGGTTTTAATCAAAGAACTAACACTGCAATAGCGCTTATCTCTACAATATTTTTTATTATATCTAAGCGGACGTCCTATCTGTTTTGATTTGTAGTTTAATCCAAAGGTTGCACCCGCCGATACACCAACTGCACTATCAAATGTAATATTATTTTCCATCAAAACATCTATAACTCCGCAGGTAAACATGCCACGCATGGCACCACCTTCCATAACAAGTCCTTTTTTCATATAAACTCCTAACTTTACTTCCAATTCTTAATTTTCTGTAGTCTTATTCAAAACTATCGTTAGTACTAGCTAAAAACTGCCAACCTATTTTTTATTAGCTCAATCAAACTATCTTTCATAGCTTCAGATAACAATGAATGCCTCACTTCATCAACCATTCTATCCTTTTGCTTAATTAAATCATTTGTAATTTTAATAGCTGTATTCTTTGCAATTCCATAGTTCTCTGCCAATGTCCAAAAATCTTTAGCTTTAATATTTCTATTTTTGCCATTTAATGTCAATGCCATTTGATCTTTGTCTTCTGGCAAAATAATATTTACAGGCAATAAATCGTAGGCTGGTGATAATCCAAAAATTCTGCCTGCTGGGCTATTCTCGATTAAAGAAAAGTTTTTAAGATGCATATCTGAATTACCAGTTATAAAACAGAAAACAAGTCTTTTAAAAAGCTCTGATTTATCAAGACCTATATTTTTGGAAAACCTATCTATAACTTTCCCACATTGTTCATATGAGCCTTTATATTTATCATAAGTAATTCTACCTGTAAGCTGACAAAAATCTTCCATTGCATATATCTTTCCATTTTGCCTATCTATACGCTTAGTTATATATGCATAGGAATTATCAATTTTAATTAGTGCATTAGGAACTGTTGCAATTCTAACAAGTTCTGCTAGCTTCATAATCAAAAATTCTGCTTCTGGTAAATTTTTGTATTCGTTAGATTGAGGTTTCAAAATATATCCAGTTGGATAATCAACCAATGTAAAACGAGGACCTGATGTGTCCTCTTGCAGATGTAAAGAAAGCTTTTTTTGAACTCCTGGAACTGTGAGCCCCTTTTTAACAGTCTTATCAGCAAGCCTTTCTAATTCTTTGTTGGACAGATTAATCTCGGGAATTACCCTTGTACCAAAAAATTTATTAACACACTTTTCATGCCATCTAGTTTGTCTCTCATATTCAGTTGCTTTATCTATCTCTTTATTACAACACAAACACTTCATTATTCAGCCTCTATATATACATCTCCAATACAATCTCTGCATGATGCAAGCATCAATCCAAATCTGTCCTTTGAATCAATTTTCCAATTTCTTTCCACCACATTTAACAGCCAGCCCTCTGGTATTAATCCATCAAAAAAAGGAAATAATGTATTAGATTCATACGCTTCATTTCTAAGTGGAAGGGTAAGACTAACTGAAATTGCTTGCTCTGATTCTAAATAATCCACGTCATATGTGAATTTATAGCCGCCGTCTGTCTCAGCAATAAGCCCTGCAAATTTATTTTGTACGTATACTTTTCCTGTCCTAGCCATCTAATTCGCTCCTATCTATTTCACCTGGCACAGCCTGCATGCCAAACATTTTAAGAGCTTGGTTAACTTTATCAAGGCGAACAGTCTCCTTTCCCTGCTCCAATTCCCTAACAAACCTAAGCCCTAATCCAGACATAAGAGCAAACTGCTCCTGGGTTAAACCAGCTTTTTTTCGTTCAGTTTTTATATAATCTCCAACAATATTCATAAAACAGCTCCTCCGCAGGGTACGACGCAAACTCCTCCTCGCACACCACCGCCA
>ERZ842401.4795-NODE-4795-length-15418-cov-6.806939_pt1 | contig 15418 bp, 13 predicted proteins | sample MGYA00521270_ERZ842401 | MGnify/ENA primary metagenome ERZ842401 (study PRJEB31892, sample SAMEA3878208) | bioreactor metagenome | biome: Moose rumen | place: Sweden | collected 2011-10 | study: EMG produced TPA metagenomics assembly of the PRJEB12797 data set...
TATACTGCCGAGCCATGTCCTTGACCTCTTGGGTGAAGCGCCCGTCATGGTTTTTTAGCTGAATGGTCGCAGCTACCGTGTACATAGCACGGTCAATGCCGAACTTGTCCACAAGGGTCTGTACGAAGCCCGACAGATTTCTGCTCTCATATGCTGAGTGGATATTCTGCTCTATGTAATCCCTGCAAGCCTGCGATGCAGTAATGCTCGCCCGCAGCTCCGACAGCCGACCATTCATTTTAGCGTCCATATATGACTCCACAACGATAGGCACCGTCTTGTAGTCAAAAGCTGCATTGGAGCGCTGGGGCATATTTGACAGCGTATCGAATAGTGCGTCGGGCATACTGCCGCCCTGCCGGGGGATATTATCGAAATCCCCGGTGAAGGGGCGGGCGTTGCCAAAGCCGCCACGATCAGCAAAGGCAGGTGCCGTAAAAGCGGGCTGATAGTTATTCTGATTATATCCGCCCCGCTGGTTATTTGCTCTGCTATTCTGCTGATAAGACAGCTTGACCTCTGCGACCGCCGCTTCATAGCGAGGAATATCCGCCCTATTTATGGTGATCGTTGTGGTGTAGCCCTTTCGTAAACCGCTGAACCGCACTCCGTATTCATTCAGCTTTTGAGCGATATTGTCGGCGTGGCGGTTTTTCAGTCTGGTGTAATACTGCAACTCGTTTCTGTTGCCAAGCTGCTCATAGGGAGTGTTTCCGATAACATTCGGATTTGTCTGCTGCGGCTGCTGATAATTATTCTGCTGAAATCCCTGCTGCCTGCCGCCGGTCAAATTGCCGACCCTTACAAGCAACTGATTCGCCTCGGCAGACACCTGAGCGTTGCCAACGTTATTCACCACCATGCTGAGATAATCATTGATACTGCTGACATCTCCGGTCATTATGCTGTTCTGGATTCCCTGAACGCCGCTTGCACGGTTCTGCGCAATGTTTCGGTAGCCGTTGGCGTTGTACTCATAAAGGAAATTCTCAATATCCTGCGCAAGCTGCTGAGGGCTGTCGTTCTGCTGATAAGGAGTATTATTCTGCTGAAAGCCCTGTCTTCCGTTGTTACGCTGGTCATACATCTGCTTGACCTTATCGACAGCCTGCTCATAGCGCTGAATATCCATACTGTTTATGGTGATCGTTGTAGTGCCGCCCTTGATTATACCGCTGTATCTGATTCCGTCTGCGTCAAGCTGCCGGGCGATATTTTGGGCGTGACGATTATTCAGTCCCTTGTAATACTGGAGCTGCCCTCTGCCGCCGAGCTGATCGTAGGGAGTGTTCCCGATGATATTGTTATTCCTCTGCTGCGGATAATTCTGCTGATTGTAATTGTCATAAAACTGCTGATTTCTCACGTTACCCAAACCTCCTTTGTCGAAATCAAGCTCTGCCGAATACTGATATTCGCTGAGTGCAAGCTGTGCCGTATCCGGGGCATTCTCCAACTGATCGTATGATTCAGCCCTCAAACCGTCAATGAAAACATCAAGACCACGATTGTACATTTCTATTGCTTCTGTCCTTGATACCGGATAAAGGTCGGGATTGTCCACGGCAGCCACTATCTGCTTCGGCTCTTTTTCGATACCATAAAGCCCCTCAAAGTTCTCTATCTCCTCACGGCTTTCTGCCATGCCCTCAGTTCCGTCGGGGTAAAGCAGATACACAGCCTCGCCCTTGTCATAAGCGGCGAGTGCTTCCTCGGTTGTGTCGATAGGATTCATATACTGAAAATCGTAGCCGTAGCTGTTGCGCTGATTTATGGTGTTTGCGGTATCGTCGATAGTGCGGAATATCTCGCCAACATCTTCGCTTTTCTCGGCGAGCTCCATTATTTTTGCGGTGTCGCTATCCTCAAAAACAATGCCGTTCTGCATAACAATGTCCAGATACATTTCTGCCTTTTGCACATTTGACAGCTCGGTATCGTCCATTATCTCATTGACCGTCAGATCACGCTTTTTGTATTTCAGCAGCTCAGAGTCAATAGATTCAAAGATCGTCTGTGAAGCCTTCTGAATTTCATCAAGAAACTTGTTGAGCTGGTCGAGCTGCTTGCCCTCGCTCCATGAAGCTATGTAGGGGAAAGAATACTCCGATGTATCGATGCCCAGCTTTTCACAGACTATGAAAGCAATTGATTCAGCCTGCACCTCTTTTTCGTTGCGGGGCGATTTCACGGTAACTATCTTTTTATCGGGGTCATGCAGCAGACAGTGCGCCGATTCATGTACAACAGTTTTGAGCGTCTGCTCACCACTCATAGCAGATTTTATGATTATAGAATTGGCGCTCGGCGAATAGTATCCCTTTGCACCGCCGGTCAGCGTTCTATATTTCGGAGCAATTCCAGTCACCTTTTTGATAGCCTTGAAGATGACATTCAGTTTTTCATCATCTATCTCACCCGAAAGCTCCTGCACCGGGTCGGGAACGGGCTTGCCGTCCGTCTGCGAAAGGTCGAAAACATACTGCTTCTTGAAACGCATTTCAACTATGTTCTTCTCGACTGTCTCCATCTGCTCCGTGCCGTCATCATTGTAGAGCTTGTTGCCCCACTCGTCCTCCGCCTGACGCTCGATCTCGACATACTGATTCGTTTTGTGCGGCACGGGGGACATTATTACGATTCCGCTTTCTCCCTTGTTGACGGAGCGCCCCAGCCTTTTCCATAATCCATAAGAGCCTACAAGCGTTGCGTCAGGGCGCTGGAGATTTATGAGCATGGTGTTTCGTGCTGAATAGTCCGTGAATTTTGATACGAATTTCAGATACTCTCTGTATTTTTCGGAATTGAAAACTTCCTCCACGCCCTTGTCGATGCGGTTGAAAATGTCCTGCATTTCCTGTGCTTGCTTGCGCTGGTATTCGGCACGTTCTTCGGGGGTATATGATTTCTTCCAAGCCATGCGATCACCTCCTGTTGTACTTTTTCGGCTTGATTGCCGGCTTGGCATTTTCGGGCTTAATCTCCGGCAGCTCCGACTTCTTCTGCTCCATGGCCTGCTTTACCGCCTTTGCGGATTTCAGCCTATACGCTGTGTCCTCAATAGCAGTATCAATTTCGGCAACACCGTTAAGCTGCGTCATGCTGTCCCATTCTTGATATATCTCGTCAAGTACATTGTCTGTTTCAAGCAAAATCTGTATATCTTCCAAGTCCATGTAAATGTCATTGGTGTTGCAGAAATCCACAATGTAGTCCTTGTTGTAAATCTCATAAGCGGATCTGATTATTATATCCGGGTCGCCCCTCTTCAAGTTGCTGATGTATTGCTCATACTCGCCAGCGACCTTATCCGCAAGTGCAGACAGCGCACGTTCTTTCTGAAAACTTGCATACTGCTGCTTTAAAATGTACGGTGTCAGCCTATCCATATCTGTGATAGTATTTTTCAAATACTCCTTTTGAGATATTCTCTTTTCAGCCAAGCCGCATATATTTCGTCAAGCGGATTATTGACCGACTTGAGCGCACCGTAATGCTCCTCGGAAATATCGGCAGGCTCGGATTCGATATATGACTGAATATTGGTTTTGACCGTGATCTCATAGCAGCACTCGATTGCTTTATCGACACCATACTCACGGATACCTTGAATAAAAGATTCAAAGTTTTTATCAACCTTGCGGCTGAGTTTTATGTTGAGTTCTTCCACACGGTACTCCTGATAGGCTTCAATAAGTCCGTCAACGGTGAGCGCTTCTATATTCTCCATATCCCCGGCGATATATGTTCGGAAGTCCTCCCAGTCGGGGTTGCTGCGCATTTCATTTATCTTCACCGCCAGCGCACACTTTGAAAAAGTGATAGAATCACCGTCCGCAATGGTTTTCTCTATATCCCTGACGAGGTAGAAATCATTAGTCTTGTCATATGCATAAAGCTCCATGCCCAGCTTGTCTATCTCCCTTGCAACATCGGGATTTAAGCCAACAAATGTGTTGTCTCCGACTTGATACGTTCCCGATTTTACAAGAGAATATATTTCATTGTAGCTCCAGTCCTCAAACTTTGCAGCAACTAAAATGCGGGACGCAGTTTGTGTGTCCAGCCCTGCGGCAATAGAAGAAAAATAGTCATTGAGATACCTTTCGTTCCCGCCGGAAACAAGGCTGTAATTCGTGATATGCAGAAGATCGCCCATAGTGATTATGTTTGTATCATAAGCCTTTAAAAGCCGCTCGACACCTTCATTACTAAATTTGGTATGCGCAATACGGTCAATGAGCTGCCTGTCACTTTTGGCAAGCATTTCAAGAGTGTAATCCGAGAAGCGGTGCTTTACTATCTTGGCATGCTCAACGTTATCGACCTTCTGTGCTATCTTTTCAATGCTTTCTGCTCTTGTTATTTTCATCATCTCCTTACTTTCTTTACGGGCTTGAAATTAGGCTTATCGGTAAAAGCAGCACTCTCACCCGGCTTCTGTTCTCTCGCAGCCTTTTCTCTATCAAGCCTTATACGCAGCTTCTCTCCGGCAGACTCGATAGCTTTTTCAATGTCGGAATAAGTGTGCAGATCTCTGCGCTTGCCCCACTCGGTATATATCTCATCAAGCGGGTCGCAAATAGTTATGAGCGCCCCATAATTCTCCACACTAATGCCGGGTATCTCATCGTTTATAAAATCCTTGATATTGCCTTTAGTAACTATCTCCTCCGCCCGATTGATCGTTTCATCAACGGTTCCATGGCGCACCTCGTTTATGAAGCTCTCATAGTTTTCATTGACAAGCCTGCGGAGACTCCACAAACGCAGATCTACTTGATACATATAGTAATAGTGTTCAAGCATATCAGCGTCAGTGCGCTGAACCGAATCACCTAAATAATCCTTTATGAACTCTTTGGCGTCCTCCCAATCGGGAGTTTTACTAAGCTCGCTTATAATCCTTGCAAGCCGATAATCATCGAAAACTATCCTATCATCATTCAGGGCAGCTTCATCAACATTCAGCAGTACCTTGTATCTGCCCTCTCTGCTTGACAACAGCTCAATACCGAGCGAGCCTATCTCTTTTGCCAGCTCCGGTATAAGTGACAGGTTGCTATCCTTTATCTCATAGATACCACTTTCGATAAGATCCATGACCTCAATGTACGGTCTCTTATCAGGCACAGAAAGGATAAAAGCGTCCGTTGCGATAACGGGGTCACAGCCTGAATATACCTTGTCAAGATAACGGTCAAGGTCGATCTCATTGGTCCTTGTAAGGAGACTGTGCATCATCAACTTTTTAAGCTGCGCAAGCCCGATAACATCATCGTAGTTGTAAGCTAAAAACAGTCTGTTTATGTTGTCCCTGCTGAATTTGCTGTGCGCGGTATTTCGGATAAACGCCGGGGTCTGATATGCCAGCACCTCTAAGGTGTTATCCGAGAAATCACGCTTTTTCAGCAGCGCCATGTCAGCCTCCAGAACCTTAGCGGAAATCTCTTTTAATAATTCTTCCCTTGAAATATGTATCACCTGCCTTTCCTTTTGGTTGCCTTTACATTAGGCTTGTCCTGCATATTTTCAGACACAGCCTTTTTAGCTAACTCCGCCGCCAGCTTCTGCTCACGCTCTCTTGCGGCAATCAGCTTGTCAGCGGTGTTTTCAATGATGACCTCAATATCGGTATCAGCGAGGACATCGTCACTCAGCCATTCCTCATAGATAGCGTTCAGAGCGTTTCCACTCGTCACAAGTGCGTCTGTTTTTTCTTCCGGGATGACCTGCGGCACCTCCGTCATGAACATCTTTATCTGCTCTTTTATGACGATTTCATACGCCGACCCGATTATCTGTTCGGGCGGACGCTTTTTCATATCATCTATGAAAGCTGTATGCTCCGACGAAACCTTATCCACCAGCTTATCTGCATAGCGTTCCATAGAAAAGTATCGGTACTGTTTATCTAATTGCAGTCCTTTTATATTTGCACGGTCTATGCCGCCATGCCACTTGAACCACTCCTTGAAGTCCTTCCAGTCGGGCTTTGCCATAAGCTCATTGACATTGAGCGCCAGTCTCGGAAATTTTACGAGCTTTATCCTGTCGCCATTTTTAACGGCATCATCAAAATCAGATTTCAGCGTAAGGTCATAATACCGCCCGTCCTTTCGCATAGCCGTCAGCAGGATACCCATTTCACGCAGCTCTGCCGCCACTCGGTAATTCACACCGAGACTTGCATACGGTGTTGCATAGTAAGCACCGCTTTTCACAAGTTCTATAACGCCCTCAAATGTGTCCTGCTCATAGGGCATAGCGGTCAATATGCGGGCTGCCGTAGTGTGGTCGATCTCCTTTGTCTGTATCGCACGGATCATGCTGTCCACGCAGTCCTCGCTTCCGAAATCAAAGCAGGAATATTCAGCAATATGGAGTAAGTCTTTCCAGTCTATCAGCTTCTCACGATACGCCCCGATAACCTTTTCCATAGTTTCCGTATCGTAGAGCGTGTTTGCAAAGCGCTCCACATAACCCCTATCAAACTCCGCCATGACAGCAAGCGCCTGGTCGGAATAGTTGCGGGAAACAATGCTCGCCATCTGCTCCTTTGTCAGCACCTCAGCAAGCCCCGCAAGGCTGTCCTCACGATTTGTAATTGTCATTTGTCACAGTCACCTTCTTTTTGTGCGACGGGGCGTTGTCTTGTATTTTTCATAACAGTCGGAAATATCCTCGGCAGAAATGTTTTCTGTATTCTGCTCCAGAAGATACTTGTAAAAGCCCTCCCAATCATTACGATTCATGTAGCGCCTTATCTTCATAACAAGTTTCGTGCTGCCGCCCCGGATACAATCGTTGTATCGGATATTATCGTCCACATTCAGCACACCACTCGGAATATGCCCCTTGCGGCTTGCTCTCAGCGGAACATTCAGCTTGAACAGCACCTTTGCGACCTCGTATGACAGCGACAGCGTTCCGTACTTGGTCGGAAAATACGCTCCCGATTTTACCTTGTCGGCAAGAGTATCAAAATCCTCGGATTCGTAATTATCGGCTACAAAAATATCCGTAGCAGTCTTGTGTCCCATGCCGTTCTTGATACGCTCGATATATTTTATAGTATCGACCTCATTGCCGTTGCGGAAAGTTGAATACCGCATGATGTGCAGCAGATCTTCACCGTCTATAATATTTTCGGTGTATGCCTTAGTTAAGGTATCAACTGTTTCCGGGGCATACTTTGTATTGCAAAAAAGCTGTGCGTTACGTTTGCTCTGCTTAGCTATAATCGAAAGGGTATTGTCATCATACCCCTTCGCCAGCACTGCTGCAAGAGCCTGTCCGCCAAGCTTATCGGCAAGGCTCTCGATAGCTTCCGCTCTTGTCATTTCATCATCTCCTCTGTTTGGTTGGTATATTCATGACCGTGACCTTCGGCTTGTAGTTTGGTATATCAGCAACCTCCTCGACCACAGACGGCACAGCGTCCTCACCCTTGCCGCTGCTGAGGGCGGCGTTCACCACATCAAGCCGAGCCAGCTTCTCAGCCAACTCATCAGCACGGTCAAAAGGCTTAGTAAGATTCTCCCTCGCTTCGGCGAGATTGTTTTGAGCGTTCTCAATATCACGCTGGTACTGCTCGATACGCTTGCCGATCTCATTAGCCGCAAGGTTCTCGATACGCCGCATATTACCCTGCTTGTTTTCCAAATTGACCTCACAGGTGTATTTCAAAGAGCCGCACAATGATATGACGCAAGGAGCGCACTCCTCGAAGAAAGTTTTGCTCTTAGGGTTCTCCTCCAGTAAAAGATCGAATCCGAAATACTTGCCGACCTTCATGCTCTCGCCGGTTGTCGATACCTTGATTATAGATTTCTCCAATGCTTCACCAGCCTCCTCACGAACGTGCTCGGAGGTTGCTTCGGAATATACCTTTCCGTCAATTTCTATCTGAAAAGCGGCTCCCTCCGGGTGATTTGCAGTAAACTGAGCTTGATCGGCAGTAGCCTTTTCAAGATATGTAGTGTACTGCTCGATACGCTGCGGCAGAGTTCTTTCAGCCTGCTCTTGATACTTAAACTGAGCCTTCTTGTACTCCGCTTCAAGCATTTTGAGTGTCTGCACATCATTATCAAGTTGTATCTTTTCCTTTATCATAGGATTTCCGCTTGCTATAGCCTGCATTTCGGAATAGGTCAGCACCATTTCATCAACGTCCTCGGACACACGAACAGGGTCTTTTGAGGTCATTATCTGCGAAATAAATTTTGCTTTGTTGGTAATTATCCCCATCATATAACTGTCAAAGGTGTTTTCTGTCAGATAATGATATATACCCACCTCCGGGAACATATTGCCTTGACGAACACCACGCCCGTCCTGCTGAGTTAAGTCCGCAGGCTTCCACGGAATGTCAAGGTGATGTATTGCACAGATACGGTCTTGTATATTAGCACCTGTTCCGAGCTTCGATGTTGAAGCCAATATGAAACGTTTCTCGCCCTTTCTGAGTTGCTCAAACATCTCGGCTCTCGCCTTATCGGTCTTAGCGTCCCCTGCAAAGCATATCTCGTCTCTCGGAATACCACGCTCCACAAGGTCAGCCTTGATAGCTTCATAAATCGAGAAATGCTCAGCGTCCTCATTTATCGCAATATCGCAGAAAACTATCTGCACACCTCGCTCCGCCATTGTTGCGTTATAGTTCTCCACCAGAATATCCAGCATTTTATTGACTTTGCTATCAGGTGCAGGAACCGCCTCCGGATTCATACAGCGGCAGTCCAGTCCGAGCAATCTTGCTTCATGCGTGATCTTCAGCATATTGTCCTCACGGGGGTCAACACAACCGCCGTGTATAAGCTCCGCCCTCTGCGCCAACTGTTCCATATACTCTTTTTGGTATTCATCGGGCTTTGCAGAAATTACGATAGGCTTTCCGGTTTTCAAATCAGGCACGGGCAGCTTTATCATATCGGGAGTCTGAATATCCGCAAACTCCTTATACATCATCATAAGTTCAGGGATGTTCACAAACTTTGAAAAGCGGTTTTTCATTTGAAAGCCGTTGCCCGCAGGCTTTATTTCAAGCTGCGATACGACCTCTCCGAACGTGCTCGCCCAATCGTCAAAGGTCTCCAGTCCTGCCTTGTAGAGAAGATCGGGTCTGAGGTATCTTTGCATGACATAAAACTCTACCATGCTGTTCGTGCAAGGTGTGCCGATTGCGGCACTCCAATGATGATTTAGATGAACGAAATAGGCAGTCGATATTGCGGTAAATACAATAATCAAGCGCTCGATGAAATCCTTATGGAATTTTTTAAAAAAGTATTGACAAAAAGTGAGAAATGTGCTATAATACAACCATCATGGTATTTGCAACTGGCTTGTGGTTCGTCTTATATTATGGATATAAATGAACTCTGAGTCTAACCACGATTTGCTACTCTAAAACATTATGGGAGGTATGATTATAAAAATTTTAAACAAGATTGCAACGGCTGTTGTTTCTGCTTCGATTGCGTTGTGTGCTATGAGTGCTGTGGGCATTAATGCAAGTGCGGACAGTTGGAGTGTATATTTCTATCCCGCACAGGCTCCCAATGGACTGAAGCTGACTGCCCAAAACAATTTCACAAGCAACAGCACAATTACTTATTTTTATGATAGTTGCAGTTCATTTCAGCAGACCAGCAACTACATGGGATATCCGGCTCATGTAGAATATTGGGGATATTGCGCTGACAATTCTGGCAATGTGGTTCATATGTGTACCAATTCTAATTTCGCATATTATTCAACTGCAAGTAAGACGAAAAGAAGTCTGTCATCAGGTTGTGGGGTTTATTATGTGTTTGTGGTGAAGCATGAAATTACTACAAACGGGAATAATTGCTCGATGTCTGGTTCGGTATCTTTGACATAACATGGGCAATCATGTTGTTGCATTTCGTCGGTGGTTCATTTATCCGGTAATTGTAGTTTTGAGCACTTCGTTATGTATGCTTACAGGCTGCAAAAGTGAACATGAATTACAGAATCTTGATTCAATTAAAAACGAATTGAGCGATTATAGTTTCCGTGAGCATGAAAATCTAAATTTTATGTGTGATCCACCTTCTGTATATGTAGATGATGTTTATACGATCACTATGAATCCGTCTAACTTAGATGAAATATCTGAAGATGACAGATTAAAACTTAAGAAAGCCACCGAATCAATATATGGAGTTAATCTTCCGATTGATCAAATTCAGGATTTCCAAATGAAGGGCGATGATGGATCGCTTGGTGCTAAACACTTGAGATTTGAAATTGAAGGCTATGGTGGGGAAAGCTATAATAAGCAATCAACATTTATGCTTTGGAAAGATTTGCCTGATCAGATTATCTTAGATTTCAATTTCAAGGACACTAAAAGATTTGATGCAGCAAATTTCCCAAATGACGTGTATCAAATGATTGACAACAGTGAACTATCTATAGAGGATGCTATCAAGCAAGCGGATAATTATATTGCTAAACTTAATGAATGCAAGATGTTTGATGATGGCGAAGGACAAGTTTTGTCAAATGTAATGGTTGCAAATACGGATTACGGTGCGATAATCATTTTACACTATCGTCAAACGAGATCAGGATTGGAAGTTGATGACGGCGGATCGCTTCAATACGATCCAGGTGTTGACCAAATGCGAAATCCTTTTTTTGAGATTATGTTTGCCGGCAATGAATATCCTTTCAATATTCGGAATATGTACTCTGATGGTGTTAGTTCAATCGAGAGTGTCAGAATAATTCCTTTGAGTTCTGCGGAGTCTATTCTTTCAAATTCTTTAGCGCCGAACGTGCCAAATGATGTTTATCAGGTTGCGCTAAGGTATTGCTGTGTTTATCAGCAACAAGACGTTAACCGGATCTACCGACCAATGTGGTGTTTTGTCTTATCGGATTCCTGTAGTAGCCAGAACATTGGCTGGTCACAGTATTTTCCGCGCATTACAGCCTATGTTGATGCGATTGATGGAACAGTGTACTATAGTGATTCTCAGCAATTTGTTTTAGGAAAGCTAGGTGCTTGATTGAGTTTTCTATAGCATACTGGTTCATGACGATGAAAAATTGTACCATTCTTATACCAAAAAGCAGACAGGTCTATGTGCTGTCTGCTTTTTTCATAAAGGAAGTGCTGCACCGTGAAGTTTTTCAACATTTTAAAGCATGATTTAAATAAAATTATGATGAATAAAGGGTTTATCTTTGCTATATTTCTTACTTTTTTGCTTGCGTTTTCTGGCGAAGCATATCATGATGATGTAAACGGAAGAAGCTACACGATATTTGAGAGCTTGTTCGCTTTTAGCCATGACTATATTAACAGCAATAATTCCTTTTCATCATTTTCAGTATTTCAGAATGGCATGACAGGGTATGTTCCTATGTTTCTTCCTATTATTGCATCTTTTCCATTTATATTATCCTTCTCTACTGAACGAAGTAGTGGGTATATGCGCTTTTCAATTATCCGCACACGAAAGAGTAACTATTATCTCTCAAAGTTCATCTCATCCTTCTTAAGCGGTGGAACTGCTGTATTATTTGGAATGGGTCTGTTCGGAATAATAATCTATATCATTTTTCCAAACATTAGCAGTTTTAATGAAAATATGGATTATTTAAGTGTAGTCATGCCAAATGGCGAAGCTATAGAAATTGTAAAAACGCTGGTATCATTATTTCTTTATGGTGGATTTTCAGCGCTGCCGGCTTTTTTCCTTACTTCATTCACACAGAATCCTTATATAAATATGTGCTTGCCGTTTCTTTTTGTTTATATTTGGGATACTGCTGTTAACAAAATGCTCACTAATGCGTTTGAAACTGGAAATGTTGTAATCCAAGAAGTACTCCCTGCTTGTCGCCCAGATTCTGCAAGAAGGATCGTATATATTAGTAAAGTTCCACTGTCCATCTCTGACAGGAGCGTACTTTTGTTTAATTGCTTTTATATGTTCCTTTTCTTATTTGGATATATTGTAGTTATGAATAAACGCACAGATCATGGTGCTTAAGGAGTTATATCTGATGACAAAAGCCAATATAAAGCAGGCAATCTCCTGCGCAAAGAATGAGTTTTCAATATGGCTCATAGATGCAAGAATGCTTCTATTAAGTGTCCTGCTAATATTCGATTACAGCTTTGCCATAAAACCGCTTCAGTTAAACTCTGAAATAATGGGCAAACCGTTGAATATCCTTGAACCTTTTATTGCACTTGCTAACAATGGGCTTCTTCTTCTCTTTCTTCCGCTTCTTTTTTTGACATTAATTGCCGACTATCCAAGGGCGGATGCAAATAACATTTTTAATATTGTTAGAATTGGACGAGTCAATTGGCTGATAGGACAGATGATTAAGCTGTTTTTTATGGCTGCATCATATATTATTTTTGTTATCATCGGAACGATTGCTCCAATGATAGGAAATGGAAGATTGACAAATCATTGGAGCGAAGTTGTAACAAAGTTCACATTGTTTCACCCAGAGGAATCTCAGAATCCAGGTGTCAGACTTTTGCCAGAGAACTTGTATAACCAGCTCTCTGTCTATCAAGCTGCAATACTAAGCTATACATTTTTGTTCATGTATCTGCTGATCATAGGATTAATACTTTTGTTTTTTTCGCTCATTAGAAAAAAAACGGCCGGCTTTATTGTCTGTGGTGCTTTAATCTCAGTTGGAACTGTATTATGTTCTATAAAATCTAAAATGATGTGGACAATGCCAATGGCACATTCAATCATTTGGTTGCATTATACAAAGTATTTTAAACAACCTGTTGTATCTCTACATATCTCAGCCATTTATTTGATAACTGTTATCGTACTATTAATTATATCTTGTTTTGCTGTGATTCGAAGATTCAGTTTTGAAAATCTTATATAAAAGGCTTACTTTATGCAGTTATACACTAGCACTATGCGAATAACTGTTTAAAGCATCAATAACTAAAAAGTTTCGATACTGTACAAAATATAAATAGTTGTCAAATATGGCAATGGAATAATGGAGTAATTATGGATATCATAGAAGTGAAAGACCTCTCTCTTACAATAAAGAAGTCGACAATCCTATATAACATTACAGTTTCCTTTGGTGCGGGGTGTATACATGGTTTGATTGGCAGAAACGGTAGTGGCAAGACAATGCTGATGAAATGCATTTGTGGTTTTGTGCGTCCGAGTGCCGGAAGTGTAACAGTTGCTGGAAAACAGATTGGCAAGGATTGTGACTTTCCTAAATCAGTCGGTATTATCATTGAAACACCTGGGTTTATCCCATATTATTCTGGCTACAGAAATCTAAAACTTCTAGCAGATCTGAATAAAAAAATTGGCAAAGAGGAAATTCGTAGTACAATGGAAAAGGTGGGACTTGATCCCGATTTAAAACGTCATGTGCGGAAATATTCTCTCGGTATGCGGCAGCGGCTGGGGCTTGCACAGGCGATTATGGAAAATCCCGATTTGTTGATTCTCGATGAACCAATGAACGGGCTTGACAAGGACGGTGTAGCTGATATGCGAAAGTATTTGCTTGACCTCAAAACACAAGGAAAGACTATTTTGATTGCATCACATTCGGCGGAAGATATTGAGGTTCTTTGTGATACTGTTTGTGAAATGGACAAAGGTGAACTAATAAAAGTGAAAGGATGGTAAACTTATGAGGAATATAGCACTTCGTGTAGTTTGTCTCTTATTAATGATATTAACAGTTCCATTACATTCAATAACTGTCAATGCTACAAATAATTTTGTTCTCCAGTCAACGCTAATTTTTAACCATATCCCCAATGCTCCAAGTAGTATTTCGCATTATACAAATGAATTGGATATTTATAATGCAACTATCAATATTGATTTTCAGGTAACAAACCTTCTAAATGGAAAACTTAAAATTGAATCCGAAACAGATTCGTTTACTCCTTTTTACATTACAACAAATGATACTGTCCAATTATATTATTCAATTTTTCCATATAACACTGAGACGATACATATAACATTTATTCCTATAAACAATACTCAATATGGTTATTGCTGTTTATATGTTAACATATGTTGAAGTAGCCCTTTTTGACAGATGAATAGGATCATGCTACAATGCAGATAAGACCGACATCTCATCTGCCGGTCTCATCATAATCAATCTTTGTTTTCAATATGCACTGTTTTGCGTCTACACAAAATTCAGGATTGAGCCGCAGTAACGCTCCGTTCTTGTTTATTCGTCACTGCACTCGACAAGCCCGTGCAGGAGTTGGATATAAATACACTCTGCTCGTTCACGCTCCTCGCCCTCGGTGGTCATCATGAGTTCAAGGAAATATGCCTTTGCCTGTTCGTAGTCCGTCCAGCCCTCTCGCTTGCCGTTGCAGATGGTTATGACCTTACGGCTTCGGGGCATTGCCAATTCGGGTATTGCTAACATTTGAAGCACCTCCTATGTTTGTTGGTAGCTCCATTATAGCCTATGATGCTCTCGGAGTCCAGCATATCGGGAAAAATGTAATAATTCTTGTGCATAGCGCAGCAATCAGAGAAAAATCCTCGGTGAAATATGCTGTATATCGTAAAACGCTCTCTAAACGCTCAGGGAGCGTTTTACTGTTTCGGGGTATCAGTTTCCCATAACCGTCACAGACGGCTCTGAGGCGCTTTACCGTTCGCCAGAAAGCCAATCATCATTCAAGGTCATTCCGCTTTCTTTTCCTCTGCTGATCTCGGCTCTGCTCATGGCGGAGATATTCCTCGATCGTCCTCGTCGCTTCGGACAGCTCACGGGACTTCTTATCTGCCTGATTGTATTCCGTATTTTTCTTCGCCAGCTTTTTCTGCAAAGATGCGATATGCTTTTCAAGATTTTCGAATTTCGGAATATTGCCTGACGGGTAAAGCTCCAAAACCTGTTTGCAGGTTTCGTGATATTCGGCAATATCGCCGCCGTGTTCCTTACGGTACTTCTTTTCTTCTCGACCGCTGAGTGCTTTCAGTTCCGATCCGATATGCTTGACCTTGCGATATTTTTTCAGCACTTTGAGTTTTTCTTGCAAATCTTTGATCTGTGCGTTCAGGTCATTCAGCTCACCGACAAGATGCGCCCTTTCAATAAATGCCGCCATCGCAGCACCACGAACCTGATCCGGCTCAACACCGTATGCGGTGATAATGTTCTTGGCGATACTGGCAACCTTCATATTGCCACGGTCGATAGCGTCACGGACAAACTTGTTCTCCTCCGCTTTCGGAGTAATCTGTCTGACTTTGATTCTCGGAACATACATCATACCACCCATATACTGTGCGATACGCCCTTTGATCTGCTCGGTTTCATAATACCAGCCCAGCGTTTTCGCTCTTGTAAATTTCGCCCTCGGATTGCGTTCTTTCTGCTC
>ERZ842401.4796-NODE-4796-length-15412-cov-16.680081_pt1 | contig 15412 bp, 10 predicted proteins | sample MGYA00521270_ERZ842401 | MGnify/ENA primary metagenome ERZ842401 (study PRJEB31892, sample SAMEA3878208) | bioreactor metagenome | biome: Moose rumen | place: Sweden | collected 2011-10 | study: EMG produced TPA metagenomics assembly of the PRJEB12797 data set...
TGACAATAAAAACGAAACTCAAAAAGCGTTGCAAATATGTGAACAGGGCATTTTGTGTTGCTCAAAAGCAGCTTTACCAACTTTCATTATAAACAAAGGGTGTTTGATTTACCAAGCCGAAGACAAAGAAAAAGGTCTTTCAATAATGAAAGATGGTCTAAAACTTCTAAAATATTTAAACCAAAAAGAACGATTTGCAGAAGCAAAAGGTTCTCTAAAAACTTTTTTTGGTATCGACTTAAAAGATATTTAAGGAAAGTTTCGCAAAACGATATGGTCTAACCGCTTCAAGATTTATATACTCAAAAATACTTTATGATACGGAGGAGTATATAATGAAGCGAACTCTATTCATTTTTGCGTTAGTTTCAATGATATTCTTTTTAGGGTGTTCTAACAATATTGAGTATGATGACAAGAATGAAATAATATCTGAAGAAGAAATTATACTTGATAATTCTTTCTCAAGTCGGAAGATAGTACCTTTCATAATTCACGCTGAAAAGCAACCTAATAAAGATTCTGGCAATCAAGGTGAAACAAGCAAACCAAGCAAGCCACATCACAGCGGGCGACACGGCAGACACAACAGATAAGGAAAAAGAGCAGAGGCGATAGTGTCCCTGCTCTTTTGCTCTTATTCCCCTAAAGCTACAAACTATCGGCAATTCTCTGCACTTGCTCTAACGGAAGCTGTGCAATTTGCGCATAGTGCATTTTATCCGCATTGCTTTCACGAAAAAGCGTACTGTTTAGAGCAACTCATATAGGAACTAAATGCTCTTCCCGATGAGTTCAAGGCACACTATCACATTTAAGCAATACTGACTTGCAACATTCGTTGAAATCCAATCGATTTCGTCAATCTCGCCTGCCGCGCTCTCAACCTTTTTGCTCACAAAGTCGCTTCCTGCGTCTCCGCCCGTGTTTCCCTCTTTCGATAACGCCGTATCCAAAGCATTCCACACCGTGCGCGAGAGTTTCTCATCTCCGTAATATTTCGCGCCAAACGCTCCCATTGCACTCGCCATAAACGGCAAACTAAACTCTCTCTTTCCGATTAAGCCACCGCTCTTTTCTTGCTGTTCCTCTTTTGTCGCAAAATAAAACACTCCGTAATCGGCAAGCATTTTCTCCCATTGTGCATCATTGAGCAACGGTACAAGCTCAAACCACGTTTCTGGCGCACCCATACATATCGTTAAATGAGTGCCGCCTGCGCTGTTTTCGCCGATGTAAAGCAGATGAGAGCTTTTCGGGTCATACTCGAAATTATTGCCAGAAATGAGCTTCAACGGAGCTTTCTTCAAATCGTCAATGCCAGTGCAGATTTTATCTCTGTAAACGCTGTCGTTTTTTCGCTCCCATTCACACAGCCAGTTTGAAGTATATGTTGACCAATCAGGGCCGCTTCTTGCGTGTGTTGGATACTGCATTTTCGGCTTGTCATAGAAGTAGCGAAGCGGGTCTTCTTCAAGCGTCGTCAAGTCTGTGTCTTTTACGATGTCGAAAATATCTTCATATCGCCTATCGCCGCCAAGATAATACGCAAAGCGATGATGTCCCGCCATTGCAACTCGCGGCTCTTTGCACGGACAGCCCCAATGAATCACATTGTGTCGGCTGCCCAAGCCCTTGAAACGCCCGATGTGATAGATGTCAACTTCGCTCGTGTGTCGGCTCATCGCTTCTGCCATCGTGTAAATATCCTCTCGTCCTGTGCGCAAAAACGAATACCACAGCCACAGCGTCGGCACAAGCTCTGTATTTTGCCATGCGTAGCCGCCCATATCGTACCGCCAACAATGCCGCCACTTGTCATAAGTGTGCATAACATCTCCGTAATCCCAAAAGCCGTACCAGCCGCGCTGTTCAATTTCGTTTTTATAGAACTCTATTGCGTCGGTTAAATGCTTTTCAAGAAGAGCTTTTTTCTCGCTCGATGTATCGGGCAAGCTCCAAATGCCGAATGTTTTTTTGTCGTGATAATATTCGCTCGGAGAAACAAGAAGCGCACTCTTTTGTCCTTCAGTGGCAAAAGCTCTCATCTCGCTTTCGCTCGGCACTATATAGCCATCTGCTCTCGGCAAGAATGAGCCGATTAGCACTTCATTTGTATTAGAAATGCCGAACGGTGTCGCGCCGAAATCGTCGTATCCCTCGTAATAGCTTCCCGAATGTCCCTCATCGTCGTAGTGACGGAAATCATAAGCCTCGCTTTCGGGTGAATAAAACCAAATCGACGTATGCGCATTTGTAGCAACATCATCAAACCAAATAGAAGACGGATACTTTTGCCAAAAGTCTTTTATACACACTCCAATGCCGCCGTCCTCTCCGCACAAAAACGCCGCACCATTTGTTCTTTTGCCTTCAAGCGATTTTATGAGCGAACAGCCCTTTTTGCCCGTACCTTTCTTAATCGAAAAATGGCTTGCACTATCGGCGTATATTCTATAGCTACTCCACGCAGGAATAGAGGCAAGCACTTTCGCTACAGCCCGATATGAGCTATCGCACGGATTAAACAGCAATGCTTTGCCTGCAATTTGGTCAGGATAAATCTCTGGCGCAATTTTCGGGTGCCAACTCAAAAGCAACTTGCTGCTTTCGTGCCATACGCGATTTTGTGTATCAGAGAAGCTGCCGTCATCGGTTGAAAACAAAACGTGTCTGTTATACACTTCGCCAGTGATTGGGGTGTCTAGCTCAATTCCCACCCCTTTCATAAAGTCTTTCTGTTCATCTCCGTCATAAGTGAACGTGTGTTCAATGCGAATAAAAGGGTCATTGTGTCGTATCGTGAGGCGAACAACAAACGGCATTATCTTGAGTCCGCTCTCTGCATTAACGTGGCTTCCCTCAAGTTTCACAATTGCTTCAAGAGGTCCGCGAGCTTCAATCGTCGTTTTTTCCACTTCGCCGATGAACTTTGTTTCTGTGCGAGAGATTGCGTTTTCGCTTTCTTTCCTGTTTTCCAAAACAAAGACAAGCCTCGCCGATGAAACCGCAGTACGCCCGTTCACCACAGTCTTTCCTAAAAATGCGCCATTCTTTTGCGACTTTTTGAAAATCACCGTTTGCAAAACGCCCGTATCGATTAAAATGCTATCGCTCGCTTCGATAAACGTCATCGCTTCTGGAATTGCAGGCGCGGCTCTGCCGAATTCTGACACCGCATTCACTTTGCTTTTTTTCTCTGCGCCAAAATCCGCCGTATGCGCCGTCCATTTTGCGCTACCGTCGGGATAAAACGCCATAACCCGCGACTGCACTTTTATTTCTTTCGTTGAATTCTCTTCAGTCAAAAACAATGAATTCAAATCCGCAGGAAAAAGAGAGCCTTGATTCCAATACGCTGAAAACTGCGCGTAAGTAGTTGCACCTTCTCCCTTTAGCCCTCTGTTTTCAAGAAATCGAAACGGCACGCACTCTCCGCTTTTTGCTCTCAATGTGTAATTTACAGCCATACCGTTTTGCCTCCGTCAATTTTTCTTATGTCGCCGTCAACCGAAAGCCACGCCGCTTGAAAACTCGGATTATATACAAAGCTATTATCAGCGGCAAAAACAAGGCTCTTCATCGTGTCTTGCCAATCAACGTATTCAATATTAGTGCAATACCAAATATCTTCTTTGCCGCCAGCCTTTTCGCAAAAATCCTCGATAACGTTCCAATTATCTTTTGTCGTGAACTCAAAGCTATGACCCCACACATACATCAAATACAAATACTGTTTTTTGTGCAAGCCTAAAAACTCATCGCACAATTCAGCAAGTCTGTGATTATGGTGGCACGTTGCTTTCCATTCATACAAATCGCGAGGAAGTGCAAAGGTATCGCTAGAGCCGACAATACGAGAATAGCGGATTCCCACATCGCCTAAAAGTCGCTTGATTTCATCAGTATACGAACCGTTCGGATATGCCATGCCCCGCACTGCGTAGCCAACAGCTTGCTCTAGCAATTTGCGGTCTTCAAGAACCTGTGTCGCCACTTGCGCTAAATTACATCGTTCAATCGTCGGGTGTGTAAGCGTGTGGCTTGCAACTTCGTGCCCTTTATACAATTCTGCAAACTCGTCAAGCTGTACTCTCGGTCTTTCAGGATAATCCCGAAGCCCTGCATTTATGTTGAATGTGCCACGAATACCATTCTTGTTAAAAATCTCGACGAGCCGTCTATCTTCTGCGCAGCCGTCATCATAGCTCATCGTCAACGCCTTATGTTTTCCCTCAGGAAAGCAATAATACACAGTCTTAGGTTTTATCATCTTAATCAACTCTCCTTACGCCTTTGGTAATTGCATTTCTGGCAAGACGTATTTGAAATTCGTGTCGTGTGCGAAATAAAACTTCGTGTAGCACGGTTGATTGTAACAATCGTTTTGCCATGCGATTCCTGTGCGATACATAGTGTCGTGCATAAGCGTAAAAATCTTATGGAAACATTCATCTGTGTTCGTGTAAATGCGAATTGCCTTATTGTCTTTTGTTCGCAAAATCAGCTCTTCCCTCCAATCGCCAAACACGTCCGCCACTAAGCAAGGATTCCCCTTTGTTCCGTTGTTCGTTGCGCAGCCTTCAGGAACAAGCACAGCACCTTTTTCCGCGTCATTTATCACGCCTTGATGAGAGCCGAAAATATCATTGCCGTCGGTGATTTGCGTCGTCATATCAGGAAGCCAGCGAATATTCATATTCGTCCCCATGAGCTTTGCACCCTCTTTTATCTTTCCCGTGCAATCGCGCACATCATACACCCAGCAATCATAGCCTCTTGTGCTTCGGTCTATATCGCCAACCATACATCTGCCATAATCCCTATCGCCAGGCTCGCCAAAAATGACCTCCCCAGTTTCTGCATCTCGCAACGCAAATCCCCAAGGCGCAGACAAGCCTTCTTCATACACATTGAAAATCTGGTATCCAGAGCGGTCAGGGTCGATTTTAGCAACGTGAAGCGCATCGCCATGCCCAAACTTTACTAACGATTTATCAGTTTGCCGATAGCCATAGCTTGAATAAAGGAGGCTTCCGTCATCGTCGATACACGCAGAGCCATAGATGATTTCTTGTTTGCCGTCGCCGTCTACGTCCGCAGTAGAAAGCGTATGGTCGCCCTGCCCTGCCAACTTTCCAAAGACGGGGTCTGTTCCCCATGCAGCTGTTTTCGTTGGATTAAACGGATTATCCATCGGCATATATCCAGAATCGACTTTCCACACTTCTTTGAACTTTCTCTCAAAGAAGCTATACGCAGTTACCGTCGCTCTTGTGTAGTATCCGCGCGCCTCAATCAAATACGGTCTCTCTCCGTCAAGGTACGCCACGCACGCCAAGAACCTATCCACGCGATTGCACGGCTCTATACGCACCCACGCATAATCTCCCCAGCGAAGCCCGTCATCATCTCGCGGCACAGGGTAATCTATCGTTTCAATTTCCTCTCCGCTTCCCGAAAACATCGTAAGGTATTCAGGACCTTCATATATAAAGCCTTCAAATGTTTCAAGATGATTTCGCTCGCTACGGCTCGGCGCAAACACATTGATAAAATAATCAACCAATTCAGATGCGTCTTCCCTGCAAAGCGGATACGAATACTTATCTTTTATACCAAAGCATTGCTCAAGAGTCTTCGGCCACATTCCGCTTTTCACTTCTTCCATATCGTGCCAAGACATAAACATTTCTACCAAATGCTCTTGGTACTCTTTTGCAGAACGAACATAATTCGTCGTGTCCGTAACGCCATTTTTTCTATCGCGTTCAGGAATTGTTATATATCGCCTGTCTTTTTCGCTGCCGTCTTCGTTATAGCGAATCACAAAGCTACCAGGAGCAGTTTTTACCGCCATTTCTGCCTTGCCGTCGCCGTCAAAATCATAGCACATAAATTGTGTGTAATGCGCGCCAGCCCTTATATTCTGCCCCATATCGACTCGCCATAAAAGAGAGCCGTCGAGCTTGTAGCAATCAATAATACAATGCCCTGTATAGCCTTTATGACTGACATCGTGCGAGTTCGTCGGGTCCCACTTTACATAGTATTCATACTCGCCGTCGCCGTCTGCGTCCGCCACACTCATATCGTTCACCGTGTATTCAAACGCCTCTCCCGCAGGAGTTACTCCGCCAGCAGGTATTTGCATAGGGATTTCAAAGTAGTTCTTGCCGTTTTGCCACGCCTTCACTTCTTCACACTTTTCCCCGATTTCTCCGCTTTTCTCATCATACGGCGCAACACAATATACATCGCTCATTTCACCACTTTTATCGATGTAGTTCGTGCTGTCTTTGACACGAGCTATTTCTTTTCCATTCTTGTACACAATGAAGTTTTTTCCCGTCAAGCCAGTGTCGCTATAGCCCTCTACTTCCCACTTCATCAATCTCCAGCTCAAGAAAATCCCAGTCTTCGCTTTTACCGCAATAAGTCCTCTCTTAAGCTTTTCAAGCTGCTCGTCAAATTTTTTTACCACAGGAGAACTTATAACTTCGCTTTCTTCGCTTGTGCCGTCCTTATAGGTAACTTTTAGCTTGAAATAATACGGGATATGCGTCGAGCGCAAAAACACATAGCTTGTGTAGCTCGTTGTTGCTGCAATACTGAATTTTGTCGTCTTTTCATTCGTATCTGCCCACAAAACCGTATAGTTCGCTACGTTGCAAATGCTATTCCAATGCAAGCGAACACTATCTTCAGTCGTATTTGTTATACTAAAGTCTGTTATCATTTTTTCCCCTTTATCAAAAATATCAAAAAAATCTTTATGCAAATCGCTTAACAAAAAGGCGGAACTTTTTTTGTCCCGCCTTTCAAAAGTGAGCCTTTATTTATAAAGAGCCTAAGCCTTATTTGTTAGAAGAATACTGCTCGTTCACTTCTTTTATAACGTCAGCTCCGCCCTGCTTGCTCCAGCGGTCGAACGCGCTCTGCAATCCGTTCTCATCGATTTGACCGCAGATATACTGAGTGCGTGCATCGCTTAAAATCTGGTCAAGGATAGCTCCGTTTGTAGAATACGTCATTGAGTTTCCAAGATAAGAAAGAGCTGGGTTAAACACTGCATATTTTGCATTGTTTTCAACCACTTCAATCTGCTTTTTCATTCGCTCTGTTTTCTTGAGAGAAGGCTTTGCAGAGTTAAGCATAGTCGGAATGTAGCACTGAGTCTGGTTCAAAGCAGAATATGCCTTTGCAGCACTTGGGTCGCTAATGGTAAGCTGCTCGATATATCCATCTGCATCGATTTTGTAGTTCACGCCTTCCAATCCATAAGAAGCAAGGATAAGCATTTCCTGGTCGCACATTTTATCGATGTAATGCAAACAAGCCTCAACCTGCTCTTTTGTCTTTGCAGCTTTTGTAACAAGAAGGAATCCGTTATAGCCCGAAGTTGCAAGCGTCTTTCCATTGATTGGACCTACCAAAGTCATTCCTGCAATCTTTGAAGCATCTGCAACAGAAGGAACATTATTGTTTACAAAATAATCCCAAATACGGCGGCTTCCGTCCATAACGTCGATGAAGATACCTGCTTCACCCTTTTTAATCTGGTCTTGCCATGTAGCAGTATCGCGAACAGCCCAGTCAGGAGCGATGAGCTTTTCTTCATACATCTTCTTCATCCACTTGAGAGCCTCTTTATACTCTGCTGTCTGATGAACAGGAACAAGCTTTCCGCCCTGCTCTACCCAACCGTTTCCGCAGCCGAACCAAGACTGAATAATATCGAACGGACCTGTGTATTTACACATAGCCAAACCGTATGTATTGTTAAGTCCGTCGCCATCTGGGTCTTGCTCTGTGAACGCCTTCATCATATTGTAGACATCTTCGATTGTCTTTGGCTCACTCAGCCCCAGTTTTTCAGCCCAGTCTGTGCGGTAGCCCAAGCCATAGCGTCCAATATCGCGAGCCTTGTAAACACCGATGAGCTTTCCGCCAACTGTAAGGCTCTTACAAACATCTTTGTTCGCCTTTGACAAGTTAGGATACTTTGCGCTATCCCAAATAAACTCGTTCAAATCCCAGAAAGCACCTGCATTTGCCGCATCAACAATACCGAGGTTCATACCGCCAGCGTGCATAATCATCGGCATATCGTCAGGACTTGCAAGAGCCAAGCCTAACTTTTCTTCGTAGCTATCATTTGCAACGAATGTAAATTCTACGTCAGTGTTCGTCCATTCTGTCATCTTATCGAAAACAGCCTGTGCATGCTCACCTGTCAAAGGGCTTCCTTCGTAATCGATGAGCATAAATGTAACGCGAGGGCGACCAGTTTTGCCAGTCATAGCTTTCTTTGATTCGCCACAGCTCGTAAGACCAAGAACAGCTGCAAGAGCTGCTGCCGTTGTTACCATTGCAATACTTTTTCCAAACCTTTTCATTGCAAATCTCCTATAAAACCTCTATAACCTTAACCCGTTGTATTAAACAACACATATAAATGATAAACTACTATCTGCAATTCACCACTAAAATTTCATCAGCCACTAGTACAAAAACTTCACGCATACAATGCGTTTTTACCAAAAAAGCCTGTGGCTTAGCCTTTAACAGCACCAACCATAACGCCTTTTGCAAAGTATTTTTGCAAGAACGGATACACACACAGAATCGGGATTGTCGCAACCATTGTAGAAGCCATTTTTACAGCCTTGTCAGGAGGAGCCCCGAACATATCAAAATCGAAGAGTGAATTATTGATTTGGTCGCCACCAGAAGCAAGCAAAACAATACGACGCAAAACAATCTGTACCGTTTCTTTATAGCTGTCAGAAAGGTAAATCATTGCGCTAAAATAATCGTTCCAATAGCCAACAGCACAGAAAAGACCAATAGAAGCAAGAACAGGCTTTGACAGCGGCAAGAAGATTTTTACAAATACACCAAGGTCTGAATATCCATCGATAATAGCAGCCTCTTCAAGCTCGTTAGGAATACCTGCAAAAAATCCTTTCATAATAATCATATTGAACGGGCTAATTGCGCCGAGCAGTATCAATGCTGCAAAGTGGTTATACAAACCTAAGTGCTTTACCACCAAGAAAGTCGGAATAAGACCGCCAGAAAAAAGCATTGTTACAATAACTAAGTTCAAAATAAGATTTCTGCCCTTAAAATGCACTTTTGAAAGCGGATATGCAAAAGTAGACGTGAAGAACAAAGAGCTAAACGTTCCGATAATCGTTAGGATAATCGAATTCTTCAAACCGCGGAAGATTTCGCCTGTCTGCACAATGTATTTATAGGCGTTGAACGAAATTGTGTGCGGAATAAGAAAGAATGCGCGCTCTGTAAGCTCCTTTTCGGTAGAAAACGAACCTGCAACAACATAGATAAATGGTGCAACAGTGATAAAGGCTGCAATGATGAGAAACAAAGCCAAAACTTTATCCCAAATAACATCGGTCAAATTTTCTTTTACTTTCATCTGTTTCATTTTCTCATCTCCTTAGTAGATTCCAGATTCGCCTGCACGTTTTGCGGTGTAGTTTGCCGTCAAGACCATAATCATACTTACGATTGACTTGAAAAGACCTGCCGCAGCAGAATATGAATACTGAGAGTTTACAAGACCTCTCTGATACACATAGGTATCAAACACTTCAGCAACAGATACGTTAAGAGCGTTTCTCATCAAGAAAATCTGTTCATATCCTGTGTTCAAAATAGAACCAACACGCAAGATAAGCATAATAATAATAGTAGATTTTAAAGACGGAAGCGTAATACTCCACATCATTCGCCATCTGCCAGCACCGTCAACACGAGCCGCCTCGTAAAGCTCCATATCAATTCCAGAAAGAGCCGCTAAGTAAATGATAGTGCCGTATCCTGTTTCCTTCCAAATTTGCTGACCGATAATCATCGGACGGAAGTATTCAGGAAGACCTAAAAAGTTCACTGTTTTTGCGCCCAAAACCGTCAACGCTTGATTAACAGCTCCGTCAGACACATTAAAAAGCGTGTATGTAATAGAAGCAACGATAACCCAAGAAATAAAGTGCGGAACATAGATAAAAGTCTGAATAGTGCGCTTAAACACCTGATTTTTCATTTCATTCAAAAACAGAGATAAAATAATCGGTGCTGGAAAATAAAATACCAAGCTCAAGAACGAAAGCCACAGCGTGTTTTTCAACAGCATCCAAAAGTCAGCTCCCGTAAAGAACGTTTTAAAATGTGCAAGTCCTACCCATTTGCTGCCCAACAATCCTTGAAACGGCGAATACTGCTGAAACGCCATAATAACACCAAACATTGGTGCATAGCGGAACACAAGAAAATAAATCGCGCCAGGAATAAGCATAATATACAGCCATTTGTGCTGATTAAAATAAGTGGCGAATGTTACTTTTTTGTGTATAGTATCATTCTTGTCTTTCATTTTTAGTCCCCCTGCTGACAAACTTATTATATTTTATAGTATACACGCTCTTTCTATCCCTGCCGTGCTTAAAAAATCATTCTTTAGCATTTTTCCGTCAGTACCTCCCTCGCTTTTAAAAGCAACTATAAGGGCTTAGCTGTGGGCTGTTGTATAAATTAAGTAAAAAATATATGATAGCGGTTATTATGAGAAAGCTGATTCCCATTGTATTTATTCTTGCTATTTTCCTTATGGCTTTTTATGTTTATTATCGCAAAAACCACACAGAAGCCGTTGTAGAAATAGCTAGAACAGGTGAAATTACCCCAGCTGCAAAAACACAAGTCAGCGACAGTATAGAATCAATAAATCTTGAAGACGACAATATAATGCAAAGCGCATTTATTCAACTAAGTGGCGAAGAAACGCTAGTAAGCACGGTAAGCGCAGATTTTAATCAAGACGGCTTTGAAGACCAAGTTGTCGCTATTAAACGCTCTTTTAGCCCCTATATTATTTTAATCATCAGTTTGTATAATCAAAAAACACAAAGCTATGAGCGAAGCGGAGAAATCGCCACCGATATAACACAAGCACGCACCTTTTCTCTCAGCTGCACCGACATCACAGGAGAGCATAAAAATGCACTCTTGTATCAAGGTTTTTTAGATACAGGTTCTTCTATATTAAAAGCATATTTTATCACCACAAAGGCAAACGGCGGCTTAAATGTTCACGAAATTGCAAACTTTGAAGCAGACGGAACTATTTTTATTCAACAAACAGACCGCTTTGAATCGTACGAAATGGCGCAAGCAAAAGGCGCAAGCTATCCGATTTGGGTGTATTCTTCTGATAAAGATAAAGGAAGCAACGACCAAATACAGCGGCAATACGATTGGAACTCGAATGCAGGGCGATATACGTTAGTAAAAGAGCTGCGCATATCGGGAAGCCGATTGGAAGCAAAAGAGCTAGAGCGCATTTTAAACGGCACAACAGCCACTTTTTCAGAGTTCTTAGACGGAATGTGGTACAAAGCGAATGTAAACGGGGAAGAAATGCGCTATCTTTTCTTTGATTACAATGCAAAAGAAATCATCTTCTTAGTCAACGACGAAGAATCCGTTTATAATTGGGTAAATAGCTCTTTACGGCACAACGGAATGTACATTTCTTCTATAAACTTAGACATTTCAACCCTAGAGCGAAAGTTTGATATTACTTTAGACGCTTCCGACACCATTTCTGTCAGGCTTCAAGATGATGTCCGTATGCCGATTAACGAAAATACATTGTGGGACGGCAAATACAAAAAAATGAACTATAAACAGGAGTTCAAAAAGGCTTCTACCAAAAAGAAAGAAACAGATTTTATCAAAGCTCTTGAGAAAAATCCCATTTGGTACACTGCTAATTCTGAAAGCGTCGTATTTGAAGGCGGAAAATACAACGTCATCGGCACTTCGGGAGATAACAGCGGAGAGTATGCCTTAATTGCTAGTGCAACAGATACAAAAAACATAATTCAGTTTAGAGCGACGGGCAAAGACGCATTTTTAAACGGAATGTATCAAATTTCAGAAGTAGAATCTGCGACATTTGGCGAAAAAGACTTGAAATTCACCCCTGTCATCGTGAACCTTGAGGGTATTATGAAAAAAGACGCAAAGGAGATTTTGCTTTCGTTTGGCAATGCAGAAGAAGAGGAAGAGGAGGAAGAAGAAGAGGTTATGCCAGAGCTTGTGCTTGAAGAGGTGAGCACAGAGGTCAACAATCCGCCTCCTGTCGTTGCCGCAGGAACATCTCCGAAACGATTTAGCCCAGACGGAGACGGCAAAAAGGACATTCTCACCATTCAGCTAAAGGCACAAAGCTATTCACCGATTGCCTCGTGGAGCTTTGAAGTAAAAGACCCCGAAACAAGAAGAACGTTCTGGAGTACTTCGGGCGGCAAAGATTTAGTTGAAAAGCTCACATGGAATGGCAGAAACGCACGCGGAGAGCTTGTACAATCAGCAACCGATTATCCGTATATTTTCACCGTAACCGACAGCCTTGGCAAAAGCGCAACATTTGAGGGCTTTATTCAAGTCGATGTTCTTGTTATTCGTTCTGGCGATAAGCTCAAATTGCAAGTTCCTTCTATCATATTCCGCTCTAACAATGCAGACTTTAAGAGCGTTGCAGAAGTTGAAGCAGGACCTGAAGCCGACAAGATAAATCACGGGCTTGACCAAGCTACTATTGATAACAATCAGCGAGTTCTAAGCCGTGTTGCAGAAATCTTACAGAAATTCCGCGATTACTCTGTTACTATCGAAGGCAATGCGAACAACATTACAGGCACAACTAGCGAAGAAGCAGAAGTGCAACAGCTTTCAGAAGAGAGAGCAAAGTTTGTTATGGAATGGCTAAAGAGAAACGGCATTGCTTCCTCTCGCTTAACAGCGGTTGGTAACGGAAGCAAGAACCCTGCGACACATAACTGGGATTACAGATGGCAAAACAGACGAGTTGAGTTCATCTTGCAAAAGCCTGATGACGATGAGGAATAGGGGCTAAAAAGAGCCTAAAAAGTTAGTCAAGAGCCTCTAATTCGCCTAAATCTTCATCAATAACCTCAAGCTCCTCTAGCACTTCGCCCTTTTTCTTTGCAGGAATATCTATTTTTTGCAGCGTTGGAATCTCATCAGCGCACTCAAGCAATGCCTTTATGCACTCTGGGTCAAATTGAGAGCCAGAAGCCTCTTTCATTATCCTCAAAGCGTCTTCAAGCGCAATCGGCATTTTGTAGGAGCGTTGGCTTAAAAGCGCATCTAACACATCTGCAACAGACATAATGCGCGCACAAAGCGGAATCGCCTTGCCCTTTAGCCCGTCAGGATACCCATTGCCGTCCCATCTTTCGTGATGATGACGAGCCATTTTGCACGCAATATCTACATATTTCGGGTCTAAATAAGACAAGTTTTCTCGTATAATCCTCTCTCCAATGACAGAATGTTCCCGCATTTTTTCCCGTTCTTCATCGGTCAAAGCTCCTGCTTTTGTCAAAATGTGGTCAGGAACACAAATCTTTCCAATATCGTGAAGAGGAGCGGCCTGCGTTATGTACTCTTGGTCTTCTGCGGTCAGCTCATCGGGATAAATGCCCAAATCTTTCATACGCTGGCTAATCAAATTGACATACGCTCTCGTACGCTTGATGTGCTCCCCTGTAAACGTATCGCGAGTTTCAACCAGATTTGCAAAGCCTGTAATAATCTTTTGCTGGTCAAATTGCGTATTTAACGACTTTGCCCGTTCTTCGTGTTTTGCCTTTTGCGCCTCTTTTTCCTTTTCGTCAAGTGCGCCCATAGTGCTTTGAATAGAGCGTGCAACAAACAAAATCACAACCGTTGAAAGCGTGTACTCAATCGTCATTCCAACAGCATACGCGCGAATCCAAACGATACGAGGCATATTGCTGTAATGAGAAGTGCCGAGATGAATAGCACGAAAAACGAGAGTTGAAATCATACAAACATAGCTCAAAATCGAAATGCGCACCGTAAACGATAAATCATAATAAAACAGCGTTACAAGCGGAACGACAAGATACAAAAGAGAAACTTCAACACCTGATTGCAAACTAAGGCTTAATACGACAAACTGAAATATGCAAAGAATAAAATACTTTGTGTTCGCGCTTTGCCTCTTGCGATAGTTATAAATAGTAACAGATGCTTGCAGTACAATCAAAATCAGTGTATTCACCCCAGTTGCAACGATATCAGAATCAGGGCTAACACCAACCATTTTCATAATCGTAGGAATAAGACGCAAAGGAGTGAGAATCCACATTATTTTTACAATCAAGCTGTTTACTCTTTGCTCATTCTCTAAAAACAGCGTATTTTTTAGCTTTTTACTCATTTTTTAAATTATACACGAAAAGCGTTCCTATTTCAACGCACACACCCTTGTTTCATAAAGCTGTCAAAATTTTTTTTCGTTTATTATCAAAAATCATTTTTGTTTACAGCAAGTAATCATTTTCGTTTTTTTTCTAAAATCACTTTTCTTTTTCGCGAAAATCATTTTTGTTTATTGTAAATAGCACACACTCTGTTACTGTAAGTAACACATACTCTGCTATAGAAAATAATTCTTTCTTACCCAAAAAGTACGCTTCAAATGTAGAAAGCAACAAACTCATCGAATAGCGTTCCTCCATCTTCAAAAATGAGCCACGTCAAGCGCGCATTTTAGTTGTATTATCATATTGTGCCGCACTAATCGCGAAATCGTGCTTGACGTGCGCGCCCGTTTATCGCACAAAGAGTGCGCTGGCGTGGGCGCGGAGAGGGGCTTTTATGTCGCCAAAACAGACTTCGCGCTCCTCATCGCTCAAGTTAAACAGCGCAATGTACGTTTTGCTCTCGTCGTCGGTGTTCTGCCACACGGCTTCAAAGTCGTTTCGGCACATCTGCACGGGTTTCCCGCCGTGTTGCTGAATGTGCAGCAGCTCTTTATCCGTCAGAAGCGAAAGCGTTTCCTCGTCGAGTTTTGTCAACTCCGCGCCAATCATCAGCGGGCTTTTGAACATACACCACAGCGTCATCATCGTGCGCTGCTCGTCGCGCGTGAATCGCGTTTTCCGCTCCCTGCCGAATCCGCCGCCCAAAACACCGAGCGGCAGCATATCGCAATCAGGATAGCAGCCCTCAAAAACGTGCTCTTGCCACACCTCGCACCGCTCAAACATCGCTTTCAGCAGCCGCCATTCGTCCCAAAAATCGTCCGTAATGCGCCACATATTCGCCCACTTCTTCAAGTGCCACGCCTTTTCAATCACCGCAGGTCCCGGGCTTAAACTCAGCACCATTTCTCGCCCGCACTTTTCGATAGCCTTTGCAATCGCCTCGATTTCGCTTTGTGCAGAATACGGATTTTGCGGATACATATTCGTGTTGCAAATGTCGTCAACCTTCACAAAATCCACGCCCCATTCGGCATACAGCGCAAAAATGCTGTCGTAATACG
>ERZ842401.4797-NODE-4797-length-15405-cov-3.850163_pt1 | contig 15405 bp, 15 predicted proteins | sample MGYA00521270_ERZ842401 | MGnify/ENA primary metagenome ERZ842401 (study PRJEB31892, sample SAMEA3878208) | bioreactor metagenome | biome: Moose rumen | place: Sweden | collected 2011-10 | study: EMG produced TPA metagenomics assembly of the PRJEB12797 data set...
AGCTGTCAACAGCACCGCACGGCAAACAAGACGTTTAGCTCTTGTAACCATGCGGAAAATCTGCAAAATTACAAGAGCAAACGTCTTCTCTGTCTGCGTCTTAAAGTGTTGATCAGTAATGTGTTCATGAATTATCCTTTCAAAATCAATCTTCTGAAATAGTATGGTCAGTATACAACATTTGTCAGAAGGATGCAAGTATTTTTGAATGGAATGTATCGTAATATGCCATATCAAACAGGTGAAACAAACTAAGGGATATTAGTCGGCATTTTAACATATTTCGCTTATAATCTGCATACATTAACATGGTAAATCAATGATGGTTGATTTAGGGCTGATCGAAAGACCTTGGTCCAAGTTCTTATATTCTTTCTAACACAAAAAAGTTACCTGATACGGTAACTTTTTTGATATAGGGTTCGTTGCCGATTGTATTTTTCTCCATACTTAGCTTTTGGCTAATCCAACGATTGTCTCTTGTGCGAACACAAAACGTAGTTGGCATCTCCCAATCCCTATATGTATTTTATTATATGTAACTCTTCTTGTCAATATACCATTTTTTATGGCATATATTTTATTCCAAAACGATCTCTATTTCCTATATTTCCGTCATATAAGTTATAACGAAGTGTACCAAAAATATTCGGGTTGGACTGATTAATTCCTGCATGATCTCTGGCAAATGAGTTGGGTATAAAATCAGCTATTTGAAGTCCAGCTTCATTATCTGACTTATCAATGAAGTCAATTCCCAAAAGCCGTTTCTCCGCTGCTTCCTTAGTCATATACATTGAACCCATCAGTTTCATATGATAATACTTATCTCTAAGTTTCTCATTACCTATTAATTCCCTATGCTCATATACAATACTTCCCATTCCATTATTCGTGCACAAAAAATGACAATAATTTTCTAATAATAATTGCATTGCGACTAAATATTGGTCTTGCTTATTCTTCCCTTCAACCCAATAATACTGCTTTAAATTATCTTCATTAATGCTGCTTCCAACTATCGTCAACTTATTATCTAAAAAGACTTTTTTAAGTTCATCATAAAATTTTTTTCGTTCTGATCTTCGATTGAATTTAGCATACTCCGGGTATTTAGCTGCATCCAAACGTCCCTTCTCTGCATCTATCAATCGCATTTGATGCAAAATCACACTCTCAGGGTTACTTAATTCCGGCCAAACATTACGTTTTAACTGGTTAACACTACTTTGCAACTGCACATAGTCATCTTCAGCAACAATGACTCCAGCCATACAAAAATGATAATAACTGTCACTCTGCGTCACCTTATTGTGCTTATGTGTTTCACTTTCATCTAAAAACAATGTATACCTCTTTATCACTAATGTTCTCCTTACTTGAATTTCTCACTTAACCTCAACAATGCGTCAGCAACATTAGGATTTCTTATCAACTCTGGCATTAGTATCTTCATCATTTCTGTTTCAAGAGACTCCGGCTCCGGTTTCTGAGCATTAAAGTTTTCAATTACTGTTTTTATGGTTTCATTTTCTTTTTTTCTGATCTCTTCCGTTAAAACATCAATTTTGTACTGAATATCATTTAACGAAGCAACAATCAAATTACTTTCAAAGTTATTAGCCCTTTTAGATTCTTTGCCTTCATCATATTTAAAGTTTCTTATTAACTGTTCCAGCCTATCTTTTGTTGATGCTACCATATCCAAATCGGTTAAATCATATTCAAACGTACGTATAGATGATACAGCAAATGGTATTGTTTCATCTTTGCGTTTTAGATGAATTATAGGTTTCTGACTTTTAGCCCTATATCCAATTTCAAAAAATACATTTGGATTGTGTTCCGTCAAATCCGCTATAACCAATTCACAATCATTTAGCGCATCCAATATCTCTTGTGTAATAGAATTAGATGTATTAAATTCATCTACTCGCTGCACTATAAAACCGCACTTTTCGCATACAGGTTTAATTATATGCTGATACAACTGATCTGCATTTTTCCTAATATCTGTACCTGCATCACCTATAGGAGAAACAACAAAACATCTTTTCATAAATAGCCCATTACTTTCTTTAGTCAAAATTGTTTCTGCACCTGAAATTCTGTATGTACCTCTATCAACCTTCTCGATTTTTTTATTCTTTAACAAATTATTGACAGAACCAGCAAATTGTCCCTCTGTATAGTCTTTCATCTCTTTTTCAGCTAAATAATCTTTCATCTCTGATACAGAATGCGGACTTCCATCCGATAATAATTGCATTATCATTTCCTTTATTATTGAACTTTTAGTCATTTTTATCATCTCCTTCAAATATAGAATATATCATGCGAATAATCTTGTCAAGTTTTTTATTTTCTTTTATTTCTTGTCTTTAAGTTTTTATTTTCTTGTCATTCAATTTGCATTTCTTGTTTTTATTTGCACCATTCTTTTTGTACATAACAAAATGTTTCTGGCGCTGTTTCGGTTCTCACACTTATTGGCCCAATCTCAACACGTAAAAAGGCTCCCAAGGAAAACCTCGGGAGCCCAGGCTAGATCAATACGCTAAGCGCATCTCGAAAATGCTGCGCATTTCCCCGGTCACGGCATTCGCTGATGGCAGCAACTCTTCCGGAACCAACGGTTCTGCCACCCTCACGATTTCTTGGGGCAGAAATCTGCATGTTATTTGGCGTATTTGGTTTATTTTTATGCCTGAATTATCAGATTTTGTTTGATGTAGTTAGAGGTATCAAGTTTTTTAGAGCCAAAATAGAACCACAACATATCTTACAATTTTTTCACCGGAACCAATTCGATATACCCTCTTGTGCCCAACGGCTCAAGCTGAATCTTGGGATTACTATCATCCCACTGATATCCAAGAAGTTCAGGATTATATTTCTTCTCTGCCTCCCACACTTCTTCTATGGCTTCTCCAAAATCCTCCTGTGAAAAAGGTTCCCCTTGAAACATTAGATAATCTGCTGATGGCAAATTTATGATTTCAAAGCCTTCTGGAATGATGCCATCGTAATCCAAATCCACTTCGCATCCCTGCACATAGCTATTCTCTTTGGGCATTCGTAAAGGTTCCGGAAGTAAAAGACACACCGGCTCTCCGGAAATAGATGGGATTATTCCTCGTGTTTGCCATAGTGATATTCTCCTTTTTTAGCCGATTTTGTGAGGCAATCGGGTAAGGAATAAACAGCCAGATTGGCACCGGATGATCCGCATATTCTTTCGGATTCATTCCAAATTCAGCACGAAAAGCTCTCTGATAACCGTCCACGCTTCCAAAACCGAGTTCCATTGCCACCTCCAACACCTTTATGGATTCATCCCTTAGACGCAGTGCGGACTTGCTCAGTTTTAATCGTCGAATATAGCGGGCCGGACTCATTCCTGTATACAGCTCAAAAAGCCTTCTGGCATGCCACAAGCTAAAGGAAGCTGCCTCTGCCAGTTGCACCGGCGTAATCATTTCATCAATATGCTTTTCTATATATGCCTGCATCCTGCGCACTGCATCAATCTGGTCTTGCATTATCCTTCTCCCGCATAGAGAATATCATAGTAATCATCATTTTTTCTCGACTATTTTTGCTTTTCAAAGAAATTGTTAATGCCGCATAATACATCCGCCTTTTTTTACTAGCGAAAAAATCAATAACGCTTTGTATTATCCCTGTTTTTCTAATCCAAAATGTTTCTCTACTTTTTCAGCCATTTCTTGTGCTGTAGTTGTCACATCTCTCATAAATGTTTGTATGCCAAATTCTTTTGCATTCTCATAAAAAGCATTAATAGCAGCTTCCTTGCGCATCATTATTCGTCTCTGCTTTTCTTCATCACTAATACCGGGAGTACTTAAAATATTGTCTATCATCCCACGATGAGTTTCTCTCGCAAAGAACTCGCGTTCACATACTGACTTATCAACTGAAAGATATACAATTTGATTATCTGGAACCACTTTACTCACCATTTCCAAATCCAACATTCCTTCAAACAAAATCATGTCATAATCTTTGGACAGTTCATTCAGATCATTAAGTATATATGGTGTCTGCTCGGAAATAACGCCCTTTTCCCATGCAACCATTTCATCAAGGCTCCACTCCCAAAAATCAGACGCATCCATCGTCATAAACGGATGTTTTTCTTTTTCTGCCAATTTATAATAATCAAATCTCCTATTGTCACCGCTAAAATAATACACATTATATTTTTGTACTAAAATATTCCCAATGGTTGTCTTCCCCGCACAGGGACACCCCAACAAAAAATATACATTCGGCTTTATCATATTGTATCCACGCATTATCAAGTATTCCTTAGTAATATATCTATCTGTCCAAAGTTGAACTTCTACATAATGCTTGCCTGTTGCTTTTATGAAAGAATCATAATCGTTCCCATATTTCAAAAGTTTGTCCTTCAAATCTTTCAATGTTAGTAGTTCTACACTTCCATTCTTCTTTTTGACTTAATTCTCTTTTCAAATTTAATCGGCCATGTTTTTCGCTCTGAATTATTTAAACCAGATTGTTCTACCAAACAATTATCCTTTTCATACAGTACAATTAAACATTGTTTAAGCAAAGGATCTGAGAAAAAATAATTTGTATAATATAGGACACAATATACATATTGTGAAACACCTAATTCCTTACATCTGTTTCTTAAAAGAAAGCGTTTTATCTCCTGCGCATTGTTCTTCAGGTAAAAATATATATCCTTAAATTTGTTCTCATCAGGAAAACCACGCGTAACTAATAGAAAGAGAGAATTCTTGTCTTTGTAATGATGACGCGAAAGTTGTATCCGTGCATCTAATGGGCTTAACCTGCATTAATTAATTCTTTCTGAACAAGCGATACATTTTTCTTTGATACCAATATGTCTATGTCCGAAGAAATTCTCATGCCGGTTTTTCCATATGCTTGCAACGACAATGCTTCTCCCTTTATAACCGCATATGGAATCTTACCCATGTTCTAAAAAAAATATCTAATTCCTGATATGCTATCACATTTCGAGCTGTAAAATAATTTTGTATCTCATTAAATGAAAAATATTTCGTTCGAGTCAATATACCATTTTGCCTGTTCCTTCCATAAGTACGAATACATGCCATTCTTTTTCAAAAGCTCGTCATGCCTTCCCTTTTCCACAATGCAACCGTCTTTCATAACTAATATCATGTCTGCATATTTACAGATTCCTACCCTGTGAGAAATAACAACCGTCCTTTTCTCTCTGGAAACTTGGACAATCTTTTTAAGGAGCTCGTTCTCTTTATAAACATCCACAGCCGAAGTTGGTTCATCAAAAATGAAAAGGTCTGCTGTTTTATAAAGACCTCGCGCAATCGCAAGCCGCTGCCATTCACCGCCCGAAAACTCAACCCCGCCAAATTCTAAGCCAGCCTGTGAATCCAGACCTTCTTCCGTTTTGTCTAACAGATTTTTAGCGTCCGCTTTCTCCATGGCTTCCCAAATGGAATCGTCATCACTCATTTTATCTGCGTCCGCAATCCCAACATTCTGTCTGATCGTAAAAGGATATCGTTCAAACTCCTGTTGTACAATGGTGGTTTTCTCGATCAAAGTGTGTGAAGCGTTATCCTCGCTCTCATTTACCGTCACTCTGCCTCTGGTCGGTCGAAATACCCCCGCCATCACTTTTGAAATCGTGGTCTTTCCTGACCCGTTTTCCCCGACAATCACAATCAGCTGGCCAGAATCCACGGTCAACTCCACATCCTTCACCGCCTCATTTTTCGTCTTAGGATAGGAAAAACTCACTTGGTGAAGCGACACCGTTTCAATCTCCTGTTCAGACGACATGTCTTCCTCCTCTATGTCATCAGCAAAATTCATGAATCGATAATAATCTTCCGCACGCCCTGCTTTTTGTCCCTGATCCGTAACAAGTTTGATAAGCTGTTCCCCCGCAACCTGCAGGGAAGAGAAAGCAACGATGCACGCACTGAACTGTCCAACCGAAACGATCCCCTTGTACGCAAGATACACAGAGAAAATGATTCCGGCAGACAGACCAACGCTTTTCAGTGCGTCAGCCATCATAAAATGATTCATGCTTTTCATGCTAACCCTGTATTCCGTATTCAGGCAGTCATCCCTTTCCTTGATCCATTTTTGCCTGACAAAATCCATAGCTCCATAAGTCCTGAGTTCTTTCACTCCCTGCTGAGTTGACAACAATTTCCAAAGATACGCCTTTCTTCTCTCCTTGGGAGCCTGTCGATGACGCATGATGTAAATCTCTTTATTGGAATACCATTTTGCCCATGCTGAAGGCACGATGCTTAGGAGTGCAATTGGAACAAAACAGATACTGAAGGATGCTGCCACCATAGTCACTCCAATCAATCGGAAAATTACCGGCAGAATGTCCATGACACTGTTAAAGTAAACAATCAGCCCCTTGTTTTTTATGCATTCCCTTGCCAAATGCAATGCGTCATGCCATTCGGGGTCATATTGCCTGATCAGGTTTGCCTTTACAGTCTTTTCAGAAATTCTTTCCATGAAAACGGAATTCTTGTCCGCCACATAAATGCTGTTCACATAATAGACAATTTGCTCTAAAAGTACAGGAACAATCAGAAGTGCAATAAATAATCCACCGTACCAAAAGCACTTTTGATCAACCTTCGCAGCATTCATGCATTTGCTGACCCTGTCCAGAAAAGCAGCCAGTATGTACACCTCTAAAAGAGAGGCGCCCGCAATCAGTAGTTTCCCCAATACAGTGGTAATGATTTCAACTGGCATCACTAAGAATAAATCTTTCATGGTACGAAAGAAATACTTAAAATTCATCTTAACCGTATACTTGTTCATAACCGTTTACCTCATACCATGACCGCTGCATCTCGAACATCTTCGCATACTTCCCGTTAAGCTTCATTAAAGTATCGTGACTTCCTTCTTCCTGAATCACGCCGTCCCCGATTACCAGAATATGATCTGCCATCTTCGCTGATGCCAAACGATGCGAGATAATAATGGCACCCCTGCCCTTAGCCAGTTTTGCAAAGTTCGCATACATTTTGCTTTCCGCAACCGGATCCAACGCCGAAGTCGGCTCGTCCATGACAAGGAATTTACTGTCTGAGATCAGCGTTCTGGCAATTGCAACCTTCTGCCACTGTCCTCCCGACAGTTCCCTTCCGTCCTCAAACAAATGCCCCAGCCTTTGATCCAGCCCAATCGTTTTCCCTTCCTCGAAGTTCGCCGATTCCAGCGCCTCCATTAGCCTGAAATCGTTCTGCATATCATTCAAATTTCCCAGAGCCACATTCTCCCTTAGGGTAAATTCATATTTTCCAAAATCCTGAAACGCAACGACCACGGCCTTTTTCAGTTCCTTCTCAGACAGGCTGGAGACATTTTTCCCGCCGATCAGAATCTCTCCGGCAGATGGTTGATATAGCCCACACAGCAACTTAATGATGGTAGATTTTCCCGCCCCGTTGATTCCCACCAAGGCCGTGCATTGACCCTCAGGGATCTTAAAAGAAACGCCTTTTAGAATTTCCTCCTTGGAATTTGGATACCGAAAATGCACATTCCTGAATTCTATGTCCAGGTTTTCCGCATCAATCGCCTCATCTCCCGAAATTCTTTTGTCAAATTCAAGAAACTTACGATAGTATTCAACATTATAGGTTCTTGCGCCCAGTGATGCCAGTGAATAGGATGCCGTGTTAAGAATTCCGTAAAGCTTTTCAATGGATGAGACAAGGGAGACAAATGTTCCAAGGGTAATCTGCCCTGAAAACAGTTTGACACCTAACAGGGATACCACAAACGCCCCATAAAGAATCTTCATGGCACAAACAACAACCCTAGCGAGTATCGTATTCCTGGTAACCCCCTTCTGCCTATTTTTTATAATCTCCCGGTTTCCCCTCCAATACTGAATTAGAAACGGGAAACACTGAAAGACCTTAAATTCATAAAGGGCGTTTTTGTCTTCAAACAGTGCTTCCAGATTCCATACCTTTCTTTTTTCAGGCGTGGTTTCCTTATCCAATTTTTGTTGTTTGTTGGTAGAAGAAATCTCCAACAGCGCCATTGGAACGCCAATAGCAACCGCCCCAATCCCCAGCATAATGGAAGCCTTGAAAAAGACCAAAAGAATGCCAATCAACTTGGTCACTCCGTTAAGGCATGTTGCAACCGAAAAAAATGCATTGTGAAGCATTTGCTGCGGATCATCGCCAATCTTACTCATTACATCGTAATAGGCAGGATCTTCAAAATACCGATACTCGATATCATTCAGGCGATCCAAGATTGCCGGAGACAAAGAAAGGGAAAGTCTCTTGTAAAGATACTCCCCTGCCTTACTCATGGAGAATGTATAAATCTGCGACAAAAAAACAGAAAAAACATAGATTATGGCCGTCCAAAGAATCCGTCCATAATTTGATTGTTCATTTATGTAAAAGACTGCATCCACCAATTTCTGAAGAAAAACAATCTGCAAAACGGTAAAAACCGATCCCGTGAGCGCAAGCAATAAATAGACGCTTGCAACAAGCGGAGCCTTGCTGAAAACAATTTTTAACGCATACCATGCGTTAACAAACATTTGATGTTTCTTTAACACTGACCATTTCTCCTTTCGTTAATCTGTTTTCTCTTAGCCAAAATAAATATATCCTATAATGTGCACAAATGTAAAAAGGACATCATATTTTGCATCAGGCAAAATGGACACATGCCTTTACTCACATTTGTTGTTACCCCCCTGAAAACATCCCCTAAATACTACTTTCTTCTAATTTCTATTTAATCCATATTTTTCATTCCTGGTACATAACTTATTTTTTATATAAACCTTCAATATTCGTGGCTTCTTTGTCAGAAATATTCTTTGGTAAAATCCGCAGTATTGTAAACTGAAAATCATAGTATGCTTCGGGATATTTCTTTAAATGTTCCTTTATTCCTTCATCACCGCCATGATGTGTTTTATAATACTCAATCCATCTCCCCATTATCCCCATGTTATTGAATGTCGAACCGATATATTGCTTATTCCGTTTGATATCACATATCAGATATATCCCATTGACATTAGAAAGTGCTTCTATCCATTTTTTATATCTGTCTTTCCCATCCACAAGATCTCCTAACACAGAATATGAAACAATTAATTCCTCATATCCCGGAAATTCTTCTTCATCCCGGTTAGAAATTGATAATACTTCCTTATCGTTTGATGCCCACTGATACCATGACAATGTGGATTTTCCCCATTCAATAACCAGCTTGTCTATTAAGTCACTCATGGCATCCAGCTTTTTCATGACATAATACATATGGTTTCCATCGAAGTGTTCGGGATTCGGATATTCTTCCGGCATCTTTTCTTTCACAGCCGGTCCTGTAATTGAATCAACTATTTCATATAGCCCTATAAATAATGCTTCTGTTTTATTTGTTCCTATAAATGACGCAATATACTTGCAATTATCAAAGCAATTCTTTGATTGTGAAGATTGATAATCTTCGATCATACCTCTTACATACACAGCCCTAACATCCTCTTTATTTAGTGGATGCCTTATGATCTTTGTCTTTTCTATATCAATACCATATTCTTTAAAGATTGAAGATAAGTGCATTTGCCCCTCTCCTACTACCTAATTTCTACTACAATAGCATCTTTTCATCATTGTATCACATGCGTGCAAATATAAAAAGGTATCTCATAAAATTATTAAATCTCTATTTTCACCATATAATTTTTGTTCCACTGATAAATTTATTCTCTCTATATTCCTGTCTTTAGCAAGATTAATAATCCGATCAACCTGCTCATTTCCAATGTAATTCCTCACACACTCCAATTCATTTGTTTTTTCCTGTAAGTCCAGCATTTGTGTATTTACCTCCCGAACCTTACCTTTGTAAAATTCCACGTCTCCAACAAGCTGCTGCACTTTTTCACGCAACTGCATAACTTCCTCTTTTAACCGAACACATTGAATTGTCAAATTCTTTATCCATTCTTTTAGCTTATCCACTAGGGAAAGTGCTACCTTATCCCTATATGTCTTTGCACTCATAAACGCCCCCGGTTCAGGTAGCTGCCACTGCGGATCTTCATCATACTTTCGCACATCCCTTTGGATAAACTGCTCTGATTGAATCATCTGTTGAATACTGTCCTGTATCTTCTTCTGCTCATTCTCCAGCGCCCGATTGTCTTCTTCCAATCCCTCCTGCTCTTGGAGTAGTCTGGTATTCTCTTGCCTCAAGCTATCCTGCTCTTGTTCCAACTTTCGATTACTATACTCCAAATCCGCTTGTTTCTGATCCAGCCTATCAACATCTTCCAAATAACGCTGTTCCATATCCTCTAGGCGAAGTAGCTCTGTCAATTTGACATCCCGCCTTCCATTTAACTCCGCAACTTCTTTTGCCCGTTCCTGCTTTTCAAAATTCAGTACGGACAAATGCTTTTCATGTGTCCCTTTCTGCCGCCATCGTATTCCATGCCTTTCCATAACTGCCGCCAATTCTTCTTTTTCAGAGTTGATCCATTGGTTCCACTCTGTTTCTCCTCTTGTGCCGCCCTTGAACCCCTGCTCTCCTAATGCTCCTTTTAACGACACTCTCGTGTCTAGTCCACGCTGGCTCCCACGGATAAAAGGGACAAAATCTATATGGATATGCGGTGTTTCCTCATCCATGTGAAGATGGGCAGAGAACACATACAGATTAGGATTTCTGCTTTGAAAATTCTCCATGAATTGCATTAGGATCACCTTTGCAATCCGCCCCATTGCATCTCTTGCATTTGTATCGTCTTTGTTGCCGATTTGAAAGATCACTTCATGGAATAGTTTTTCTTGTTTGCCATGCCGGATTTTTTCATAGTAGTCATCTATCTTCCGGTCATTTCGTTTCTGTCTGGCATTGTATCTATCCAATGCCTCATCAAACAGTTTGTGATAGACCTGTTTGATATCCTCATGACAAAATTCCACATTCTCTTTACTACGGCTTTTATCTACATTTTTTGCTGTGAAAGTTCTCTTGTTATGGTTGACCGAGCCTTTTCCCATCATCCCGCTGATCGTTCTTTCCACTGCTTACTCCTCCTCTTTTTATCCGTTTTTTTGTGCCGGGAACCGGCACGGAGCGAGGCTCCCTCGCTCCGGCTTTGTTACTTTCTCCGAAAGTAACGCAAAAGCACTTTTGACACTTCGTATCAAAAGTGCCAAGCCCGCAAGCGGGTTTTGCGCCCTGCCGGGGGCATAAATACTTCTATGTTATTTTTAATTTGCTGCCTTTTATTGCCCAAAAGCAAAACCTCTGTTATACTTATGCTGTGATGACATAAGGTTGGATAACAGAGGTTGTCCGACTATCACAAGTCCTGACAGTTGCCGCTGTCGGGACTTTTTTCTTGCTTTTTGAGATTGAGCATTTCTGCCACTTGTCTCTGCTGGTTTGGATACAAATGCCCGTATGTGTTCAAAGTGATACGGATGTCTCTGTGTCCTAACCGTTCTTTGATGATCAGCGGCTGTACGCCTTGATGAATCAGATAGGCGACATGGCTATGTCTGATGTCATGAACCCGTATCTTTTTCACTCCCGCTTTCTTTGCCTGATTTTTCAACTTATGTTGTATCGCCTCCGCAACAATAGGAAATATTCGTTCATGATCTGGTATTTCATAACAACGGCTCAGATACGCTTTGATGTCCTGTTTCAAAAACTCCGGGATGTCAATTGTCCTAACAGAATTGTCCGTTTTCGGTGTAGTGATCATATCCTCACCATTCATTCTGAAATATGTCTTTGTGATATGGATCTGATTATTCCTCATATCAATATCCGCAGGTGTCAAAGCGAGTAATTCCCCTTCTCTCATACCAGTCCAGAACAGCATTTCAAATATGAGATGATATCTGTCATTCTCATCAATAGAGCTGATGAACTTCTCATATTCTTCCTCTGTCCAAAAATCCAGCTTGTCCGCATCGGATTTGCCCATCTTTTTCACCTTTTTACAGGGATTGTCTTTTAAGTTGTAAATCTTGTAGGCATGTGTGAACAAGGCTGTCATTTGGTTCTGAATCATCCGCAGGTATGTTTCTGAATAGCCTTTCGCCCGAATCGTGTTCTGCCATTGGATCAAGTCCGCTGCCTTTATGCTGTTCATTGGCTTTTTCTCAAAATACGGAACAATATGCGTGTCGATCATATACCGCTTGTTACGGATTGAGCGTTGTTTCAGCTCTCCCCTCTTGTCCTGAAAATATACCTCAACGAAAGCTCCCAGCGCCATTTCCATATCAGCATTGGAAGTGACCTTAAAGCTATTTTCCCACTCCTGCGCCTCTTTCTTGGTACGAAACCCACGTTTCTTCTTTTTCTTTTTGTTGCCCTGCCAGTCCTCATAATAGAATTGGCAGTACCATGTGTTGTGCTGCTCATCTTTGTATGCCGGCATGGTATCCCTCCTCTCTATGCACTTTGTAATGTGTTTGTGTAACCGTAGAACTTCTTTTCCCAAAGTGCTCGCGGAATCTTTCCGTCAATCACAATATAACCCGATGTTTCCAACTCTTTGTTCAGCCTACGGATCAACTTGTATGCGTGCCCTTTAGAGATTCCCAATTCCGTTGCGACATCGTCTGCGGTCATCATATAACCTGTATTCATTGTCGCTCCTCCTTTCTTATCTGTATTCTTGTATTGTTACAAGCTATTTTGTAATTCTTAATATATTACATGTTTTTCTGTTTGTCAAGTGAATTTATTTGAATTCTTGTAATTATTACATTGATTTTTGTATTTATGTGTGATAGAGTTATATAGAAGTGGATTGCTATGCTTTTATTCCTGCGAGCAATGCGCCAATGTGACATGCTTGCATGTCAATTTGGCGAATGCCGCGAGGGTCAAAAACCCCGTAGCTTGCTGCAGGGCTTTTGATTTGCAGGCCATGCATAACAGATAAAGACGAGGGATTATTATGCGACTCAGCGAATATTTAGAAGTGGGAAAAAAGATGAAAACCGCCCGCACCAATGCAGGCATCAGCCAACGGGATATGGCGATCAAGCTCTCTCTGACCAACTCATCCTACTCCAATTATGAAAATGGGTATAGTGAGCCTCCGGCAGAGGTTATACTGAAGTTTTGCGAAATTTTAGGGATTTCTTTGGAAGATTTGCTGGGGTTAAAGGTTACTGCCCCTAAGAACACTACTGTAAAGACTTATGCAAATCTGATTTCTATTTTGATCGACCTTGACCGCAGAGGACTACCGATCAAGGGAACTACCACCTACTCGCAGGAGGGGAATCAGCTTACGGCACACTTGACGTTGGATATCAAAAATGCCCAGCTTGCCACCTTTATTCCGGACTGGAACCGGGTGAATCAGGAGTTGGCGGAGGGAAAAATTGATGAGGATGAGTATGAGCATTGGCTAAGGAGTACATTGCGAACTTTTAATGTGGAGATTGAGGATTATATATAAAAATCCCCTCACATTGAGGGGATTTTTATATATACTACCTCTCTTTAATATGATTAATGTGCAACTTTGACTCCTATCATTTGTTGAAATATTTTCCGAGAATGATAAACTGTATTTTGAGAAATTTGACTATTCACTCTCCTTTCCATTTTTCCACATTTTACGCATACTTCTGCATTAAAATATGGATCATAGTTCATGATGCTTTTACAATTTGAACAAATCTTACACATTAAAACAACACCTCCATCAATCTAAAATATCCATTGTACGTTACGCCTTCAAAAGGTTCTTGCTCCACTCCTTTATCAGTAAGAATTTTTTTTGCTTCTTCCATCGGATATGGTTCAAAATATACAATGTGTTTTATACCAACTTGTGCTATTTTATTTGCACACAAATTGCATGGATATGTTGTTGTAAATAATGTTGAAGATGGCAATGCTGCCGATGCTCCAACTCTTGCAACATTCAAAATAGCATTCTCTTCCGCATGTAATGCTCTACAATAATCTAAAATCTTAAAATTCTTCTTAAATAAATCATACGATTTATCACGCTCTTTATCTTTCTTGATAATCACTTTCAAACTTTCTTTATAATCTGTTTTCAATTTATCTCTATAGCACATACCATACTCACACTTACATGTATTATTCGCCGCTGGAACCTCATTATACCCTGAACTAAAAACGTCTCCAGCCCAATCAACAATAATAGCTCCAACCTTTCGTTTTAGGCACGAGGATCTCATACTAGAAGCGTATGCGATTGCCATATTTGTTTCTATATAAGTTGGAGAAAAAATTTCTGTTTTCTCTATTAATTTAACATTATGCTCTAATTTGGCTAAAAATATCTCTTCATTTTTATTTCCTGGTGCAATGTTCTCATTATTTAACAAAATAATATCAGCCATTCTAAAGGAATCTGTTACCCTCTGACCATGAATTATGCCCTCATTACTATCTCTTTTATCATCTTCTTCAAATTCTCTTCTGTCTTCATTATATTTTTCTTTTACACGTTGCCATCTTAATCCGGGTTCTGCAAATACTCCAAATAAGTAAAACTCTGAAAAAGTTTTTCGAAAATAATTAATTTCCTCTGGATTACGTATGCTATCAACAACATAATTACGTGTTTCATCTTTAGCTATCTTTTCACATATTTTTTTTGCTAAATAATTTGAACCATTTCTATTACGTATTTCATCACCAAAATCTTGTAAATTTTTACGTTTAAAATTTTTTTTACTAGTGAATTCTTTCTTGTCACTTTCTATATATTGTACCATTATATCTAATTTTAGACAAGTAATTTTATCTATCTATATTTATTAATTTTATCTATCTATATTTATTAAATTTTTCACGCCAAAACTTTAGAACCAGATCAGAACCATCCTTTGAATCTCACACAGTTTCTTTATTCAAAAAGTCTCCCAAGGAAACCCTCGGGAGACTTTTTCTTTTACTCCGCTAAGCGCACCTCGAAAATGCTGCGCATTTCCTCGGTCACGGCATTCGCTGAATGCCTGTAAACACGCAAAAACAGCCACTTACAAGCAAGCTTGCAGTGGCTGTTTATTACGTGTTTTTTGCGCTCAACTCAAAGCTAACGTGGATGTTACTCGATGATAGTAGCAACTCTTCCTGAACCAACGGTTCTACCACCCTCACGGATAGCGAAGGTAAGTCCCTGCTCCATAGCGATGGGATGGATGAGCTCGATGGTCATCTCAACGTTGTCGCCAGGCATACACATCTCGGTTCCTGCAGGAAGATTGCAGACACCGGTAACGTCGGTGGTTCTGAAATAGAACTGAGGACGATAGTTGTTGAAGAAAGGTGTATGACGACCAC
>ERZ842401.4798-NODE-4798-length-15403-cov-15.506190_pt1 | contig 15403 bp, 12 predicted proteins | sample MGYA00521270_ERZ842401 | MGnify/ENA primary metagenome ERZ842401 (study PRJEB31892, sample SAMEA3878208) | bioreactor metagenome | biome: Moose rumen | place: Sweden | collected 2011-10 | study: EMG produced TPA metagenomics assembly of the PRJEB12797 data set...
TATGAGCATACTGTTGCACGAGGAAGGGCACTTATACCTCAAGACTAAATATTGCCCATCTATCGGTGATGTTTGCTGAATCACATATGAATAACATATGAATCACATATAGTCGGGTGCATCGGCACTCGGTCAGCACACTCAACTGCGTTGAGTAAGTGATAGACCTCCGTGCCGCGCTCCCTCTCCAAAAGACAACACCCGCGCTACGCGCTATGTCTTTTGGGGTAATGGCAGTAGCCGGCGAAAGCAAAGCCCCACCCCCGACCCCTCCCCATAATGGGAGGGGAGGTAGGAGATGCAAGATGCAAAATGCAAAATGCAAGATGGGGCAGTAGCCTCGGGAAGGAAAGAAGCCAAGTTCCCAGGAGACCAGGTGCCCTTTTTGAAAAGTGCGCCCGAAGGGCTAAAGTTGAAAGTTGAAAGATGAAAGTGCACCCGAAGGGCTAAAGTGGAGCAGTAGCCGTGATGGGGTGTGGTAGGTGGGGAGGGGATTAGTCCATGATGATGCCGGCGTCCTTCCATTGAAGGAGGGTTTTGTGGGCATCGTGAAGGGCTTGGTCGTGGGAGAGAGGGGTATGTTCGTCAATCTGATACTCCTCCATGAGCCATTGCGCCATTTGTTCGGCATCAAAGTCACGGGCGGGGTCTTCCGAAGCACGACGCCATAAGTAAGCAGCTGGTTCGTTGAGGGTCAGCATTTTATTGAAGTTGACAAGTTCGATAGACTCACCAACGAGGATAAACTCATTACCGAGTTTGCGGAGTTTAAAGCCGGGGATAGTTTTCATAAAGCGTTATGTTTAGAGTAAGTAAATACGATGATGTAGTCTTATCACACAAAAGACATCAACCTAAAAATGATCTTTGTGAACAGAACATGTGTATTGCATTGAACATTATCTATATAGAGAGGGCAACTTAATGGGGCTTAAAAGTTGGCATGATTTATATTGTTGGTTATCAGCGGAGGAGGGGGAGGTAGAGTTTGCGGTAAAACTTGAGGAGCCATTTTCGGAGGGGTCGGATGTGCCACCAGAGGCGACCACGGGTGAGTGGTTTGCGGTGCCCTTTTGGGTTCTCGATCCGGATGACGGTGCCGATGACGTCGGCGAGGGTGCAGTGCTCCTGCGAGGCGATGATACCGTCGCCCTGTAACGTAATGGTAGGGGCGGCAGGGGCAGAGGCAGGAGCGGGAGAGGGTGCAGGAGCGGGTGCAGGAGCGGGTGCAGAGGCAGGGGGGAGGGCGATGACGCGGTGAAGGACGTAGTGGGTGCCGAGGTCACAGAGGCAGATGTCCCCCACCCTGACTTCCGGCAGATGGCGTAGGATGACAGCGTCTCTGCCGCCTTCAATGAAGGGGCGCATAGAGACACCGGATGGTGTGAAACGCACGTCACGCCCCTCCATGAGGATAGCGCGAATCTCGGGAATCAATATGTCATTAGCCACAACGTGGGTCATAATAAAATGCAAAATGCAAGATGCAAGATGCAAGATGAGGCAGTAGCCCGCGAGAGGATGCCGGTAGAGCCAGATGCACAGTATAGCAAGATGCAAAATTATACTAAAATCGTGCAAAAGTACAAAAAATTTTGCATATGTCCAAAAAAAGTTGTATTTTTGTGGCGAAATTAACCAATTAACATTTATATCTATGAAGAAAAAATTCATGTGCCCCATTTGCGGATACGTATATGAGGGCGATGTAGCACCGGAGCGTTGTCCGCAGTGCAAGCAAATCGTCACTTGGAAAGAAGTTGACGAAAGTAAGGGTCTCTCATGGGCTTGTGAGCATGTTTTGGGTGTTGCCAAGGACTGCAAGGATGAGGAGATTTTGGAAGGTCTGCGTTCTCATTTTGCGGGTGAGTGCAGTGAAGTAGGTCAGTATCTTGCGATGTCCCGTCAAGCCGAGCGTGAGGGCTATCCCGAGATAGCAGAAGCCTTCAAGCGTTATGCCTTTGAAGAAGCAGAGCATGCTGCTAAGTTTGCGGAGTTGCTTGGCGAAGTGGTATGGGACACCAAGACCAATGTTTACAAACGCATGTTGGCGGAGCAGGGTGCTTGCGAGGATAAGTTGCGCATTGCCAAGAAGGCTAAAGCCCTGGATTTAGATGCTATTCACGATACCGTTCACGAGATGGCCAAGGACGAAGCCCGTCACGGTGCGGGGTTTGAGGGTCTGTATAACAGGTACTTCAAAGAGCCTGAGACCTTGGAGGATAAAGTGCGCAAGGGGATAGATAAGGGTATTGCAGAAGCTAAAAAGCTTTTCCAATAATCGGCGACACATTAGACTGTTTATCGACAAGCTGATTAAACATATTGCGCTATGCATACTTATCAGCATAGGGGTGCTGCACTCCTATGCTGATAGCATGCGTGTGTACGGGTACGTGGTGGATAGCGATAACAGGGGTATCGAGTTGGCGGAAGTGTATATAGAGGAGACCGTGAGTGCCTCTTCTCCCATCGGCACGACGACCAATCGAAACGGGTACTACGACCTGATAGTGCATGACCTTGACAGTTTCACCGTTGTTTACTCCATGCTTGGTTATCAGACTGTTAAGCAGCCTGTGAAGATGCGAGACGGGCGGACAGGCGGAAGCGTGGCCGTAGCTAAATCGCATGATGTGCTGAATATCAATGTAGAAATGGCGACGGATGAGCAGGTGTTGGAGGAAGTGGAGATTGTGGGCATAAAGCACCAACAGGGTCAGATGGAGTCTATTCAAGCCGATGTTACGCGCGTTATGCCGGACGCTACCGGCGGGTCAATAGAGAGTATTCTGATCACGTTCAGCGGGGTCAATCAGAACAACGAGCTCAGTAGTCAGTACAATGTGCGGGGCGGTTCCTTTGACGAGAACGAGGTGTATGTCAACGGGATAGAGATTCATCGGCCTATTCTTATTCGGAACGGTCAACAGGAGGGACTGAGTTTCGTCAATCCCGAGATGGTGGACAATGTGCGTTTCAGTGCCGGTGGTTTTGATGCCCGCTACGGGGACAAGATGTCGTCGGTTTTGGATATTCAGTACAAGAAGCCGACGAAGTTCGAGTCAAGTCTGAGCCTCAGCCTATTAGGTGCGAGTGCGTATGTAGGGCACGGCGACTCGGCTTTCTCACAAATGCACGGTATTAGGTATAAGACAAGCCAATACATGCTGGGCGGTCTTGCGACACAAGGAAACTATAAACCGAACTATGTCGATTATCAGACCTACATGAATTGGCGTCTCAATAAGGACCGAGTTCATCCGTGGCGGATGTCTTTTTTGGGGAACTTCAGTCTCAACGACTACCTGTTTGTGCCGGATGAGTTAACCGAGTCTTTTGGCGGCACGACAGACTCTAAGACCCTCAATATCTGGTACGAAGGGCAGGAGAAAGATAGATTCATCACTGCTTTTGGGGCGCTGAGTGCTTATGGGCAAATCAATAAGGAGGTTGAGATCGGTTTTGACCTCTCCGGTTTCTACACGAACGAGCGCGAGACCTTTGATATCAAGGGCGATTATGTATTGAGCACTGGAGGTGCAGATGTCAATAGCGGTGTTGGTCAGCAGAGTGAGGTGCTTGACCCTAATCAGCAAGCTGCGACTGTTTTAGGTACCGGAACCTACCACGAGCACGCCCGCAATCTGTTGGAAGCAGGTGTTATCACGTTGGCTCACCATGGTTCTTGGACGCGCGGCAGGAACGAGCTCAGTTGGGGTGTAAGCGGTCAAGCGGAACTTATTCGCGACCGGATCAGTGAATGGGAGTGGCGCGATTCAGCGGGTTATTCGTTGCCCAATCATGAGCGCGAGATGGAACTCTATTACGCCATGCGTGGTCAGACGGACATGGTTTCCGGCAGGCTGCAAGCCTATATAGAGAACACCCATAGTTGGCAGACCGAGCGTTGCAAGGTCATCTTCACGATAGGCGGCAGGCTCAACTGGTGGTCGTTCACGAACGAGGTACTGCCTTCGCCAAGAGCGTCCGTGACCCTGCAACCCGGGTGGAAGAGGGATGTCAATTTCCGCATCGCGACAGGTCTTTACTACCAGGCCCCGTTCTATAAGGAGTTACGTGACACGGTCACAACCGATGGTGTGACGAGAGTGGTACTCAATAATCATATCAAGGCCCCACGGTCGGCACATCTGGTGTTTGGTGCCGACTACTATTTCAGGGCATGGGGCAGACCCTTTAAGTTCACTGCCGAAGCGTATGGCAAGTACATGGACAGGCTCATCAGTTATACCGTAGATAATGTGCGGGTAAGATACTCCGGTCAGAACGATGCTATCGGTTATGCGGCAGGTCTGGACCTTAAGTTATATGGCGAGTTGGTTCCCGGGGCAGATAGTTGGATTAATTTCGGTGTGATGAGCGCTCGGCAGAAGATGTTGGCGCACCCTGAAGCCGGTTGGCTGCATAGCCCGAATGAGCAGCGGTACTCGTTCTCAATGTTGTTTCAGGATTACTTCCCCAAACTGCCGCAACTGCTGTTCCACATCAAGTTCATTTGGTCGGACGGACTGCCCTTCTCTGCCCCGCGTAATATCTTGGCGCAAGGCAGGATGACTCCCTATCGGCGTATCGATATAGGTGCGACATGGTCGTTCAACCGCAAGACGGCTAAGTTCATGCGGGCAGAGAGCGCGAAACATGTCAAGCAGTGGTCGCTGCAGTTGGAGTGCTTTAACTTGGTGGGCTGGAACAATGTGAACGGGTACTTCTGGGCGACGGACGCCGATGGTACGCAGTGGGCAAGCCCCGAGTATCTGACGGGACGAAGGGTGAACTTCAAAGTGAGGGTGGATCTGCAGTAAACCGCAGTGGCTGCGGACCCGATATGCTGTGCAGCCAGAGAGCATCCGGGATTCCAGGAAACCAGGTTACCAGGACACCTATTTTATGATTTCCCTCCGACAAGTTTCTTTATTTCTGCTAATTTATTGAGGGCTTCGATGGGTGTCAAGGCATTGATATCCATCTTGGTTACTTCGTCATGTATCTGTTCGAGAACAGGGTCGTCAAGTTGGAAGAAGGATAGTTGCATTCCTTCTCGTGAAGCACCGGCTTTCGAGAGCGAAAGGGAGTGTTGTAGTTGCTTGGAGGCTTCGGGGCTCGCGCCTTCCAGTTCCTTCAGCACCTCATTGGCGCGCACTAAGATGGATGGCGGCATGCCGGCAAGTTTAGCAACATGTATACCGAAACTATGCTCTGAGCCCCCACGCGCGAGTTTGCGCAGGAAGATGACCTTTCCGTCCACCTCTTTGACCGACACATTATAGTTGCGTATGCGCGTGAAGGAAGCCTCCATCTCGTTGAGTTCGTGGTAGTGCGTGGCAAAGAGGGTCTTGGCGTGTCCCAGGTGCTCGTGGATATACTCGACGATAGCCCATGCAATCGATATACCGTCGTAGGTAGAGGTGCCTCGTCCCAGTTCGTCAAAGAGCACTAAAGACCTCTCCGACAGGTTATTAAGGATAGATGCCGCTTCGTTCATCTCGACCATGAAGGTCGATTCGCCCAAGGAGATATTGTCCGACGCGCCCACACGGGTGAAGATCTTATCAACAACCCCTATCGTAGCCGATTCAGCCGGCACGAACGAGCCCATCTGCGCCATTAGAACAATAAGCGCCGTTTGGCGTAGAAGAGCCGATTTACCTGCCATATTAGGACCGGTTAGAATGATGATTTGCTGGCTGTTATTGTCCAGCAGCACATCGTTAGGCACATACTGTTCGCCGTAACCCATTTGGGTCTCGATGACCGGATGACGTCCCTGACGGATGTCTATGACCAACGAGTCGTTGATGTCGGGGCACACATATTTGTGCAGTTGTGCCGCAACGGCAAATGCGATCAGGCAGTCCAGTTGTGCTACGACAATGGCGTCGTTTTGGATGGTCTTGACATAGTCCTGCACAGCGGCTAACAGGTTGCCATACAGTTGATTCTCGATTGATGCAGACTGCTCTTCGGCACGGGCTATTTTCTCCTCATATTCCTTCAGTTCGGGGGTGATATAGCGCTCGGCATTGACGAGTGTCTGCTTGCGTATCCATTCGGGCGGCACCTTGTCCTTAAAGGTATTGCGCACCTCGAGGTAGTACCCAAAGACATTGTTGAAAGCGACCTTCAGGGAGGCTATACCGGTCTTTTCTATCTCGCGTTTCTCAATGGCTTTAAGATACGAAAGGTTGTTGTTCTGTATCGAGCGGTACTCGTCCAGTTCCGTGTTCACTCCTGCGGCAATGGTCCCCGTTTTGCCCTGTTGGACAGGTGCGTCAAGGGCTATCTCGCGCAGGATGCGTTCGCGGATGTCGGTGCAGGGATTGAGTTGTGTTGCCAATTGCGTCAGATGGTTATTGGACTCAATGGGTGCAATGAGTTGTTGTATCTTCTCGACGGCCTGCAGGGCATAGGCTATTTGTCGGAGGCTCTGTGGACCGATGCGTCCTGTGGCGACCTTCGATACCAAGCGTTCCAAGTCCTGCATCCGTTCGATCTGCCGGCGTATACCGTCTCGCAGGTCGGGATGGCGGAAGAAGCACTCCACCATCGATTGCCGCATGCGGATGGGTTGCACTTCCTTGAGCGGGAAAGCCAGCCAACGCCTTAGGAGCCTATTGCCCATGGGCGAAACTGTCTGGTCCAGCACCTCCAGGAGGGTCTTGCTCTCCGGTGTGATGCCCTGAATGAGTTCGAGATTGCGTATGGTGAAACGATCCAGCCAGACATAGCGGTCTTGCTCAATGCGTGCCAAGTGGCGGATATGTCCGGTCTGCAGGTGTTGGGTCATGTCGAGGTAATGCAAGATAGCCCCTGCGGCTATTATGCCGTTCGGCATATCGGCTATACCAAACCCCTTGAGATTAGCGACACCGAACTGCTTCTCAAGTCGGTCCTGCGCGGCCTGTGTCGTCATCATCCACTCGTCGAGTTCAAAGGTGAAGAACCTATCCCCGAAATCGGCTTGGAAGCGGTCCCTCATACCCCTTAGGAACAGTACCTCCTTGGGGGCAAAATTGGTAAGGAGCTTGGCGACTGAAATGCCATTACCTTCGGCTATAAAGTATTCTCCGGTGGATATATCGAGGAAGGATGCCCCGACCCTGTCGCTATTCTTCTCCTTGGCGTACGAGACGCAAGCAACGAAGTTATTCTCCTTATCCCCGATGGCGGTATCCGCATAGGACACGCCCGGGGTTACCAGTTCCGTCACACCGCGTTTAACCAGTTTCTTGGCCAGCTTGGGGTCTTCCAACTGGTCGCAGATGGCGACCCTATGTCCCGCACGAACGAGTTTAGGCAGGTACGTATCCAAGGCATGGAACGGGAAACCCGCCATTTCAATGGGCGAAGCATTCTTGTTATTGCGGTGCGTCAAGGTGATATTCAGTATCTTAGCCGCCGTTACTGCATCTTCGCAATACGTCTCATAGAAGTCACCACACCGAAAGAGCAATAACGCATCGGGGTATTGCTGTTTGATGTCGCGAAACTGTTTCATCATCGGGGTGGATAACGGGTCCTCGTGTGCCATAACTATTTACTATTTTGCATTTCGATTAACTTGTGGTAATACCCCTGACGCGCCATCAGTTCGTTGTGTCGTCCTTGCTCCACGATTTCTCCTTCATGCACAACGCAAATCATATCTGCGTCCCGAATAGTGGATAACCGATGTGCCACAACCAATGTCGTGCGGTTCTTAAGGAGGTGATTAAGTGCCTCTTGCACCAGTTTCTCCGATTCGGTATCGAGGGCAGATGTGGCCTCGTCCAAGATGAGTATCTCGGGGTTCTTGAGGATAGCTCGCGCAATGGATATACGCTGCCGCTGTCCTCCTGAGAGTCGCGTACCGCGGTCGCCGACGGTTGTTTGGTAGCCATCGGGCGTCGCCATAATGAAGTCATGGGCATTGGCTATCTTCGCAGCTTCGATGACCGCTTCGTCCCAGGTCATGCCGCTCGGGGCAGGTTGGGTGGTATCAACGCCGAAGGTTATATTATTATAAAAAGTGTCATTGAAGAGAATCGCCTCTTGGCTGACATTGCCCATGACGGCTCGTAGGTCATAGGTCTTGACATCCCGTATATCGATGCCGTCAATGGTTATGCGTCCCTCGTCCACATCATAGAACCGCGGCAGCAGGTCAGCGAGGGTTGTTTTGCCGCTACCCGATTGCCCCACAAGTGCCACGGTCGAGCCTTTAGGTATCTCAAAAGAGACATGCTTAATGACCTGTTGGTCCGGTTGGTAGCCAAAGGATACATCCTCGAACCGAATAGCGTCCGTGAAGGGAGGCATCGGCAGGGGGTGTTCGCTCTCCCGAATATTGGACTCGGTTTGTAATATCTTGTCGATCCGCTCCAGAGATGCCGTGCCGCGACGGATAGCATAAGAGGCACGGGTCAGGTCCTTGGCGGGATTGATGATGGAGTAGAAGATGATCAGGTAGTATATAAAGTTCGCCGCATCAATGGTGCTATTGTCCGTCAGGATCAGCGTGCCGCCGTACCAGAGCACAATGGCAATCATCGCCGTACCGAGGAACTCCGACATCGGGTGTGCGAGGTTGTAGCGCATCGCTATATGGGAGAAAGTGCGGCGAGTCGTATCATTGAGGACTTCAAAGCGTGCCTTGAGTTTCTCTTCGGCATTAAAAGCCTTCACGACCCGCAAACCGCCTAAGGTCTCTTCTATCTGCGACAAGAGGTCTGCCGTCTGTTCTTGCCCCTTGGTGGAACGACGCTTGAGGCTACGCCCCACCAAACCGATGAAGTACCCCATGGTCGGAAGCAAGATGAGCACAAAAATGGTGAGCCGCCACGACACCGCAAAGAGCGCAATGAGGTAAACCGTAATCAGAATAGGGTCCTTGAAGAGCATATTGAGCGACGCCATGATTGAGGCTTCCACCTGCCCTACATCATTGGTCATGCGGGACATGATATCGCCCTTCCGCTCCTCGGTGAAATAGCCGATGGGCAGGGTAATCACCTTATTATACAGTTGTCGGCGCATGTCGCGGAGCACTCCTGTTTCGATGGGAATGGTGAAGAACGTAGCGAAGTAGGACGCGGCGCACTTAAGGAGCGTCGCTACGACCAAAAACAACCCTAATTCAAACAGCACCCAACCCGGACCGACCGATGCCAACTGCTCTTGGAGATAAAAGTAGAAGTTATTGACAACAGTATCCCCTATTTGGCTCAAGGACATTCCGTCCGTAATGGGTATATACACTTTATCCGACGCGGCGATACCGAAGAGTATCCGCAGAATGGGAATGATGGACGAGAAAGAAAAGAGCGTCAACACAGCCGCTAAGAGGTTGAAGAGGATGGACAGGGCAACCTGCCCGATGTACGGTGATATGAATCGTCTCAACATGCTCATAACGCGGCTTTTCGTATCTGTTCGGCAACAAACGCGCCAATCTTGGCTTCAAAATCGGCTTTATCTTCCCTAAAATCAGGTTCTATCGGCAGTGCCGCCAGTTTCTGTCTCAGTGGCTCCGGCAAGTCTAACCGCATCAACCGCGAATAGTCCTTCTCCGTCGTTATAACTGCGTCAAAATGCGCTGCACGAGAGGCTATTTGGTCCAAGTTCTTCTTCGTGTAGTTATGGTGGTCAGGAAACGCCATGAGTTCCGCCTGCGGGGCTTGCTCATGGATATAATCGAACATGTAATCCGCATGGGCTATACCTGTCAGTACCAGCGGTTTAGCAGGAATATCCATAGGCGCATAACGAATATGCGAGAAGTACAGCGACTGGAAGGCTGAGAGCTTGAGGTTATTCGCCACAACGCGTTTGTCTATCGCCTTCATTGACTCGGGGCACTTGGTCACTACCACCACTTGGGCGCGACGCGCTTCCGCTACTGGCTCACGCAGCCTGCCCCATGGCAATAAATGGTCGCGCACATAGAGCCTGCCATACGGTGTTAGGAGAATGTACATATCGCACCGAATGGAGCGGTGTTGGAACGAGTCGTCTAACAGCACCAACTGCACCTCAGGGTGCATCAAGTGGAGTTGCTTAATCGCCTTCACCCTATTGGCGCAAACAGCCATCGGGATGTCGGGGAACTTGCGATACATCTGCATCATCTCATCCCCGATGGTGGAAGCATCAGCATTCCGATCGGCAAAGACCAACCCTTTGGTCAGGCGTCCATAGCCACGCGACACTACCGCCACCTTATAGGTCGGAGAAAGCGCGCGAATGAGGTACTCGACCATGGGCGTCTTACCCGTTCCGCCAACTGCCAGGTTGCCCACACCTATCGTCGGTATATCCACCCCATAGGACGGCAGGATATGCTCGTCGTAAAGCACATTCCTCAGTCCCACACCCACGGCATAAAGCCAACTGAGAGGGACAGACCATATAGCATGCCACCCCGATTGCGCCATCTTACTGAATCGTTACCTGAGGTGCAAGGGCCATTACACGGGGTTGAGAGCAGAACGCACGCATCTTAAGCAGCAAACGCTCTTCCTCCGGCATGTCGCCCGAAAGCAACTTAACCAATTCCTCAAACGTATCTTTCTTGTCCGGATAAACGCGCGTCGCAAAGTCCGTGGTCAGACCTGCTAATTGAGCGGCTTTATTGATTGCATCCTCGAGCGACCCGAGGTTATCAACCAGCCCCAGTTCAAGGGCATCGGTGCCCAACCAAACACGACCTTCACCTATCTGCTTAATCTCGTCCTGAGTCGTGTGCCTACCGGCCGCGCAGCGAGCAGTAAACAGGTCATAACCACGCTCAACCATCGACTGCATCATGTGGCTCTCTTCTTGGGTCATGGGTCGCATACCTAACGAACCTGCCATCGAGGTGTGCTTGTTCGTTCCGACCTCGTCCATATCTAAACCGACCTTCTTCATGAGCGGACCGCAATTAGGTATGGTACCAAAGATGCCTATTGAACCTGTTATCGTGTTCGGCTCAGCATAGATATAGTCGGCACCGCAGGAGATATAATAGCCTCCCGAAGCGGCATAATCGCCCATAGAGACCACCACGGGCAACCCCTTTTCGCGCAGCAATTGCACGGCGTGCCAAATCTGTTCAGAAGCATCCGCCGAGCCGCCAGGGCTATTAACCCTAAAGACTACAGCGCGTACATCATCAGCTTTGAGAACTTTCTTGAGGGTCGTAACCATCTCTGTCCCGACTATGCCGTCGCCCTCCGTGTCCGTAATCTCACCTTCGGCATAAACGATAGCTACCTTGTTCTTCGCCTTATTAGCAACGCGCTTCACACTCTTCATCGCACTGTGCGATACCAAATGAAACTGCTCCGTGCCGACTAATTGCGCCAAAACGGAATCCATGCCCTGCTCATAGGTCAGGCTATCCACGAAGTGGTAGGCTAAGTACTTCTCTTCGGGTTGTAGTTCCATGCACTCATCCGCATAAGCGTTGAGTTGCTCCTTACTGATACCGCGCGTTTCGCTGACAGCCGTCAACGTCTGGTCCCATAAACCCTGTACATAATGGAGGGTCTGAGCCTTATCCGCCTCGGACATAGAGGTTCTGAAGTACGGTTCAACCGCCGACTTGAAGGTACCGACCTTCACTATCTGCATCTCAACACCAATCTTCTCCAAGAGCCGTGTGTAATACATTTTGACTGCCCCAAAGCCGTGCCAATCAACTGTACCGGAGGGGTTCAGGTATATCTTATCGGCAACAGAAGCAAGGTAATAATTGACTTCACCATAATGCGGTGCATAAGCGACGATGAACTTACCCGACTCCTTGAAATCTACAAGGGCATCGCGAATAGCCTTCGCTGTCGCTTGACCCATAGCCAATTGACCTTGATAGAGGTAAATACCTTTGATATTGACATTGGTCTTGGCCTCTTTGATGTTCGCGAGAATATCGTCTAACCCATAGGTTGTTCGCTCACTTCTGCCGGGTATCTGTCCCATCAGGGCGGCAAAGGGATTATCCTCCCCTACCCGCTCAACAACCATACCATTCAGCGTCAGTTTGTACACGGAATTGTCCTTCAACTTGGTCTCAGAGGGCTGCATCATAGCGTTCATTACGAGACCCTCAATAAGCCCAAATGCAAACAGGATTGCAATGATAATCAGAGTTTTGCCAAAGCATCCCATCTTACGACGAGGCTGTGCCTCATCTCTTTTCTTAAATACTACCATATTCTTTCATTTTTACTTTTACAACCTATTCCGCCATCACAGACCCGCATACGCCCATGATGAGCCATATAACGAGGAAGCAGATGGCGATACCCAACATCCACCAAAACATCCTCTTTGGCATACCCATCGGTCTATTTTCCGCTATCGGTTCGACATCCTCAATGACCGTCCCAGGCTTAAGGAACGAGTAGCGCTGTGAACGCTGCATATCACGCTCGTACTGCTCGTTGATCTTCTTGCGGGAGTGCTGAAACAGAAACCAGCAGAACAGATAGAAGCCTATCACCAACACCACGGACAGACCTGTCATTTGGCTCAAAGGAGTGCCTGCCATGAACAGTACAGAATCATATGTCCCGTGCAGCAACACCGGCATCCAGAACACGCGCGAGGCATATCGAGAAGACATGTCGTGGAAGTATATCATCGAATAGAAATAACCCATCGCTATCGCGAACGCAAAGTGACCCGGAACGGCAAAGATAGCACGGCTGACCGCTACCGACTGCCAGTCGTTGATATTGGCCAATAGGTAGATGATGTTCTCCGTTCCCGCAAAACCCATACCGATGCACACCGCATACACAATCCCGTCAAATCGCTCATCGAAGTACCTGTTGTTCCGCAGCAGGAGCATGAGCATGGTCAGTTTAGCAAACTCCTCGGGTATCGCCGCACCGACAAAACCCTTGAAGATGGCACCTAACCAGGTGGAGGGTTCAGAAGGAATAATGGGACTTAACAGCGTCTCCAGTAGCATCGCAAAAGCCGCGGAAATAACGCCATACAACACCCCCTTCACTATCTGACCAAACGGTTCACGCTGCTGTTTATCACGCCAGTAGATGTACAACACCAACAGAAATGCAGGCAATACCGCCGCAAAAATTACTAAATACACATTGTTCGATTCCATAACTTCAAAGCGGCTCTGCCGCGTTCATCTTTTAACTTTTCACTTTCAACTTTCTTCCGCCGGCTACTGCCCTAATTATGCATCATGCATTTCATTTTGCATCTTGCATTCTGCATCTTGCATTTTTAACGGATCAGCCTTGGCAAACCAACGCAGGTCCTTGAAGAAACTAATCAGATAGAACAGCACCAACAGGAACAAAATGCACAACCCTACGATATCCAATATACCGTACTGTATCGTCTTGCCAAAATACTCCAACGATGCCGTATACCCTGCCAATGGCGGTACATACATGATTATGATACAGGCGATGATAATGATTAGCCTAAACTCCGTCGGACCCATCTTGCCATAGGTCAGTTTAAACTCGTTCTTCAGGTGCGCATTGATGCTCACATACACCGTCAGGGCTAAATAAACAGCCCAACACAACGCAGCAATACTCATGTTCATCAGCGGCGATAAACCGGCTCCTATGAACAGGAATGCCTCGGTTATCGTGTCTATATTGTGGTCCAAATAGTACCCGTACAACGGGCGCTGTTGGTCACGAACACGCGCTAAGGTCCCGTCTAACGAATCGCCAAACCAGTTGACCACCAAACCGGCACACGCTAACCATAACCAATAGATACTATAGTTGGTCAGAAAGAAACCCAAACCGCCCAGGAACGAGCCGAATAACCCTAACCATGTCAACATATCACTTGTCACCCATAAGGGCAAACGGGAGGCAATAGCCACTAATACTTTCTTCTCAACCCCATTCAAAATAGAGGTCTGAATACGAACTGATTGATGTCTTTCCATATATAATTATTTTGTTATTTCACACCACCGCGGAGAAGCACCGCCCAAACCGATGCCACATCTTCCTAACCCACGGCACGGCATCTATATCGGCCTGAGTCACCCTATCGCTAATCGCAAGTTCCGCCTCGTAAATCTGTTTCTGCTCAAGAGCGGTCGCTTCGTCATACATATAGGTGTTGATCTCAAAATCGATACCGAAACTCCTATAATCCAAATTGGTCGTACCAATACAGGTCAGGTAATCGTCTGCCACTATGGTCTTGCTATGGATGAACTCACCGTTCCTCAGGTACAACTCCACACCTGCCGCTAACATGTCCCCGTAATAACTCGGGTTGATTACCCGCATGATGCCCGTGTCGCACACACGAGGTAGCATCACCCGTACCTCCACACCCCGCCGAGTGGCAGCACGCATAGCCGCTATCAACGAGGCCGGCGGAGCAAGATAGGGACTCTGTATCCACACATACCGCTCGGCATGATGCAATACCCACTCGTACGACTGCAGCAAAACCGCTTCCGGAGAGGTCGGTTCATCCGGCGTAATCTGCGTCAAAACACCCTGCGTGGGGAGCTCCGGAAAAAAACCTGTCAGGTCTTCCCCTAACTTGCCACCGGCAGTCAACCAAGTGTCAATGAACGCCATCTGCAACTGACCTACCGCCGCACCCTCTAACCGCAAGTGCGTGTCACGCCATTGCTTGAAGTAATGGTCGTTGATGTTCATCCCACCGGTATAACCTATCGCGTTGTCAATGACCACTATCTTGCGGTGGTCCCTATAACTGAGCGTCATCAGAAACCGCAGTAGCGACAACCCCGTGTTCGTGAAGTTCACCACCTCTACGCCCGCACGCTTCATGGCGTGAAAGTAGATGTTCGGTATCGGAAAATTGGCAATGTTCTCATTGATGAAACGCACCTTCACACCTTCACGAGCCTTGTCCATCAAGAGCTTACGAATAGTCCGACTGCCCTTGTCTATCCCGAAATGGAAGTACTCCATATGTATCGACTCTTTCGCACCCATAAGGTCCTTAACCAATAATTCGTACTTGCGGGCACCATGCGTAATGATTTCATGCGTGGCAGTCGAAACCCTCGGGCGACCATGAGTGGCTAATAATGCCTCCAAACCGCGCCAATGGGGGCGGACAGCCTCACTCCCATTACTATCAAAGAGCTTGTCGATGATAGGCTTATTAACAGGGTCTGATAGCCTGTTACTCAATATCTGATGGCGTCTTTTATAGTTCCGCATGCCACGCCAGTTGATGCCGAAGACGAGCCATACCACCAATACAGCCACAGCAACGATTATCACGATTTTCCAAACAACCGACATTTTTTATTCTTCTTCGCACATTTCAAGCCGCAAAGATACGCCTTTTTTTTTACTTATGCAAATTTTTATGTTTTTTTTTTGAGTTGAAGCAAATTTATACCCGTTTTTTCGTCAAAAACCGTTCT
>ERZ842401.4799-NODE-4799-length-15400-cov-23.167612_pt1 | contig 15400 bp, 11 predicted proteins | sample MGYA00521270_ERZ842401 | MGnify/ENA primary metagenome ERZ842401 (study PRJEB31892, sample SAMEA3878208) | bioreactor metagenome | biome: Moose rumen | place: Sweden | collected 2011-10 | study: EMG produced TPA metagenomics assembly of the PRJEB12797 data set...
TCTATACTATATCAATTTTAGAGAATTCCTTTTTCCAGCATACCAAAAATAACACCACCAAATACTGCATTGTCTTGAAGACAAACAGCTCTAAAGGCACAAACACTACCAAAAAGAGCTATACAACAGCGTACAGCTCTGTGGTGTCGCTGAAATAACTAAAGCGATAGGTTAGAGTTGGCTGGAGTGGACGATTTTGAGAAAGATTGTTTGCTCCAGCCTTAAATTTTGGGCGGATAATGTCGGAACGTCTACGGTGAGCTTTTCGCTTGTAGCGTCTTCTGAGATGATAAGCCGAGTGCGATTCCCTAAAAAGAGCAGAGAGATGATTTTTCCCGATATATCTGAATCTGCGATAGAGGAAAGTGAGAACCAATCAGGGCGCACCATAACATATTCGCCTTTGAAGTGCAAAAAATTAGCCCTGCCTACAAAATCGGCTACAAACGAATCTTTCGGCGAAAAATAGATTTCTGTAGGGCTTCCCTCTTGCAGCAATTTGCCAGAGTTTATGACCGCGATTCTATCGGAAAGAGAAAGAGCTTCGTCTTGGTCGTGCGTTACATAGATAGTAGTGATTTTCAGTGTATTTTGTATTTCTTTTAGCTCTTCGCGGACTCTCTCCCTTAATTTTGCGTCTAAGCTCGATAGCGGCTCGTCCATCAAAAGCACTTTCGGGTTTTGCACCATCGCCCTCGCCAAAGCTACTCGCTGCTGCTGACCGCCAGAGAGTTCTGAGGGATATTGCTTTAAGTACGGCTCTATGTTCAGAGCTTTGCTCACCTTTTGTATTGTGCTTTCTTTTGCTTCTTTTGTGAGCTTTTCTTCGGTAAAATTGAGTGCATATGCGATATTTTGCGAAACTGTCATGTGCGGGAAAAGGGCATAATCTTGAAAAACCATACCGATTTTTCGTTTATTCGGCTCAATGCCGTTCATATTTTTGCCGTCTATATAAATTGCGCCGTCTTTTACGTCTAAAAAGCCTGCAATTAAGCGCAAAAGTGTTGTTTTTCCGCAGCCAGAAGGACCTAAAAGAGTGGTAAAACTGCCGTCTTTGACTTCGAGAGAAAAGTTTTCTATAAGCGGTATCTTTGCATACGAAAAAGAAACGTTGTCAATTTTTACCATTTAGTTGCTCCTTAATTGCTTCCCGATTTTATTTTTAGAATATATGAAAAAATATGAAAAAAGTTTGCCGATTCCAATGATTGCGAACGTGATGAGCGTTAATAAAAGGGCTAATGCTGCGGCATCTCCCCAAAAGCCTTGTTCTGCGAGGTTTAGGATTTTTATAGAAGTCAGCGGCGTATTAAATGATACCAAGAAAATCACTGCGCTCATCGTTCCTACTCCGCGCACAAAGTCGTATAAGAAAGAAGAGGCGAGAGCTGTTTTAGATAGCGGCAAGATTATATCTATCAAAACACGCAGTCGATTTGCTCCAGAGGTGCGCCCTGCGTCGTCAAGAGTTGTTTTTATCTGTGCGAAAGAAGATGACAATATGCGATAAGAAAACGGAATGAAACCGACGGCTATTGCGATGACGATTAAAAGGCGTGAATTGTGGAAATTGAACCGTGCGCTTGAAAGAGAGAACGCCAAGCCAAAAAGCGAGCCAGGTACGGCGGCAGGGAGCTGTATGACAATATCGATAAGTCGTTTGAGAGGGCATTTTGTGCGATAGACGATATAGGCAGAAACAGAAGCGAACAGGGTGCTGATGAGCGCGCCCTCAAAGGCAAATTGCAAAGAGTTCTTTAGCTCTTTTGTGCATTTTGCAAGCGTCTTTATGTGAGAAAGGGTAAACTCAGTTTTTATGCCCCATATTTTTTGAAAGCTACCTGCGATAATTGCTATGAATTGGGCTAGGACACACAAAGAGATGAGGGCGCAAAATAACGTAAGAAATACTTTTGAAAGGGGCGACCTTTTTTTGCCTGTGGCAGAAAAGCCTTTTGAGCCGACAGCGGAAAGCCGAAGCATATTTTTCTTTGTAAGTCTGTTTTGCACAAAAAACAAAACGAGAGAGGGAGCTACGAGCGTTAGACCTAAAACTGCGCTTTTGCCTGCTTTTACCCAGCCTGTAAGTTGCGTGTAAATCTCGACTGCAAGCACACGATAGCGACCTGCAACAATCATCGGATTTCCAAAATCACTCATCACAGAAACTGCGATGAACAAAAAAGAAGCGATTATTCCCGAAGAAGAAAGGGGAAGGGTAATCGTCCAAAAAATGCGCCGACCGCTTGCGCCCATTCCATAGGAGGCGAGTTCGAGCGAATGATTTATGCTCAATAGTACTTCGGAGCAAATCATATAGGAAAGCGGAAAAAAACAAAGCGATTGCGCGATGAGCAAAGCCTTAAATCCATAGAGTGATATATCAAGGTGCAACAGTGTGTGTGTGATGAAGCCTTGACGACCGAGAAGCAAGATAAATGCAAGCCCGCCCACAAAGGGAGGCGTAATTAAATGCAGAAGCGGCAGGGAAGCGAAAAAGTGTTTAAATGGAATATTGCCGTAAACGATGGCATAGGCGTAGATATAGCCAATTAAAACAGAAAGAGAGGTGGAGCAAATGCAAGAAACGGCGGTGTTTACCATTGCATTTTTCCATATACCTGAATGAAACACTTCGGAAAAGTCGGCTTTTGTGGGAACTAAAAGCACTTGCAAAAGCGGAAAAACAATACAAATGGCAAGAGCTATTATCACAATAGCCCAAGCCACAAAAAGAGATTTACTTTTCTCGAAAAAGATTACTTTACTTCTTTTACCCATTTTGCCAAAACAGCGTCTTTTTGTGCTGACGCTATATTAACATCATAATCGATTAAATCAAGATTTTCCACCCCTATGCCTCGCCCTTTTGCTTCAGGATTTACGGGAGTGGCAAAACTGATAGAAGCCATCAATTCTTGAGCTTCTTTAGAAAGCATAAAGTCTACAAACTTTTTTGCACCCTCTAGGTTCTTTGCGTTTTTCATAATCGAAATGCAGTCCACATCTCCTACAGTTTGCATAGGTGCGACAGTGGCAACATCGAAGCCTTCTGCTCTGTATTTTGCAAGCGCGTGAATATAAGAAATGCCGAGCGCATATTCTCCCGTGCCGATGAGCTTTGCAGGTGCGCTTCCTGAATCTGGGAATTGACCGACGAGTTTTGACAATGCTAGAAGATAATTCCAACCTTGCTCATCGCCGAGCCGCTGCAGTTGGTTCTGTACAAAAAGATATGCGGTAGAAGAAGCGACTGGGTTTGTCATAACGATTTCGCCTTTGTATTCGTCCTTGAGCAAGTCTTCCCACGTTTTAGGCTGCGGAATAGTGCCAAACTTTTCTTTGTATCGCGTTTCGTTTATGCCGATTCCGAGAGCAAGAACACAAAAGCCTGTCCATGTATTATCTTTTGCAATGGCATAGCTTGGCACGTTTTTCGCCATAGGAGATGAATACGGCTCTAACGCTCCTTCTTCGTCCGCTTGAATGTGATAGCTAGAAGCACCGCCGAGCAAAATATCTGCCTGCGGATTGTCTTTTTCGCTGATGACGCGGTTTACAAGCTCTCCTGTTGAAGCGCGCAAATAAGCGGCAGGAATACCCGTCTGCTTGGTGAAAAGCTCTGTTAATGCTTGTGTTTCTTCTTCGTGAATAATAGAATAGATTTTTACTTCTGGCACATAGTTGCTTTGTGCTGTTTCTTTTTTGCTGCCGCAAGAAAAAAGCGAGAGCGTTGCAAAGCATAAAGAACATAATACAAAATTTCTCTTCATCTTTATAACTCCTTAAATGGTGCTTTTAATATAAAAAGTTTGCCGCATTGTGTGTATATCCAGATTAGAAAAAAGCAGTAAAGCCAGTTTACCCACTTGACATTTTTTGAATATACCTGTATTGTAATCATATGCACGCGGGGATGGTGGAATTGGTAGACACGCTAGCTTGAGGTGCTAGTGGCGCAAGCTGTGCCTGTTCAAGTCAGGTTCTCCGCAATGCAAAGACTGAGTGAGTTTTCATTCAGTCTTTTTTATATAAAAATCGTGTAAGTGCTTTTATTTTTTTCGTATATTTGTTATGCTGTTCACGGTTTGAACGATATGAATAGCGATATAGCAACACTTGAAAATATTGCCAACACTCTAAAAGCAGAACCGCTTGCAAATCAGCGTACTTTAGCAAAGAATGCAGATATGTCTGTTGGTTTGATGAATGCTGTGCTGAAACGCTTTGTAGAGCGCGGCTGGATTATGTTTACTCACGTTACAAAGCAGAAATTTTCTTATGCGATTACGCCTCAAGGATTGGGAGAATTAACAGAGCGTGGGAAAAACTTTGCCTTACGGACATTCCGCATTGCAAACACCTATAATGAAGCAGTTTTGCAGCTTGTTTCTAGTGCTAAGCAAGCGGGAAAAACAAAGGTTATTCTTTATGGCGAAAGCTATGTAAAGTTTTTGCTTGAATATGCGTGCAAAGAAGTTTGTTTACCGCTCGAAAAAAAAGAAGAAGTGGGCGAAAATCCGTGCGCTGAAAAATCAGCTCTTTTTGTGTTAGGAGAAAACTTGAGTGGCGAAGATTCGGCTCGGCTTTTGTCTTTGGGCGCAGTAAGTTTGCTTGATGTGCTTTATCAAAAAGAAAGCGAAATGGCGATATAGGTGTATTATGGAATATTATTGCGCAATGGTTATGACTGGTGCGGAAAAGTCATTCAAGCAAGAAGCCGAAAAAGCCACTCGAGAAAGTTTTCCTGAATCGAAGTTTTTTTATTTTGAACGCAAATTACGGACAAATCAAGGGAAATACTTTGATGCGCCTCTTTTTCCAGGATATGTATTTTTTCAAACAGAAAAACTTTCAGATGATTTTTTCTTGTTGCTAAAGAGCATAAAAAACTTTTGCCGCGTGCTTCACTCTAATCAAGACCCTACAAAACTGCTTGGAGCAGCACTTGCCGAATTGCAAGAATATATAAAGAAAGGGGAGTATTGGGGACTTTCTAAAGTAGAGTTTCAGGAAGGCAAGAGTGTAAAAATCATTTCGGGGCCTCTTATGGGCTTAGAAGGACGAATCTATAAAATCAACAAGAAAAAGAAGCGCATTACGATAACATCTGCTATTTTCCCTGATAAGAAATTCGATTTAATGTACGAAGATATCCGTGTCATCGAATAATTCTTATTCTTTTTCGCACAGAACGCGAGAAATGCGCAGAGAATCCATTTGTGTTACGGTGAAACGGTAGCCGCTTTCGCTGACAGCCTCGTTTTTCTCTGGAATCCGCCCCAGTCGGTCGCAGATAAAGCCTGCGATTGTTTCGTTGCCGTGCGATACGAGTTTTATCTTTAAGGCATCTTCCAAATCTACTAATCGCGTAGAACCGTCGATTTCCTCTCCCTCGAACTTTTCTTCGCTGGTAAAATCTTCTTTGTCTGGGTCTGCAAAATCTCCGAAAATCTCTCGTGTGATGTCTTCGCTTGTCAAAATGCCGTCTGTTCCAGAATATTCGTCAATAACAACAACGAGAGTTTGTCGGTTTTCGATGAGCATTTGCTGAATCGAAGTCATCTTTTTTGTGCCGAGAATGAAAAGCGGGGGACGCATTACGTTGCCGAGTATAAATGATGAGCGGTCGTTTGCATAAGGAAGTAAATCCTTGATATAAATAACGCCGATAATATCGTCTAGGTCTCTTCTGTAGACAGGGAAGCGCGCAAAGCGAGTTTTTCGAGAAAGGTTCACGATATCGCTATAGGTCGCTGCTGCTGAAACTCCTACGATATTGCGTCGAGGTACCATTATGTCCACTGCTGCCAAATCGTTAAACTTGAATACTCTGTTCATCAAGTTCTTTTCGCCTGAATCTAATACTCCCTCTTCGCTTCCCACATCGAGAAACGTCTTTATTTCCTCTTCTGTGAATGATACTGCGTTTTCTTGGCTTTTCATTCCCAAAAGAGAAAGGCACAGGCGCGAAAACTTGGTAAAGCATAGGACAAAAGGGGTCATCACAAAAACTAATGCTGTTATTATGCCGCTGACTGCAAAGGCAAAGGCTTCGGGGTATCGTGTGGTTATGCACTTTGGAGTGATTTCGCCAAAGACCAAAAGCAATATCGTTACAATTCCTGTAGCGAAAGCCACGCCCGCGCTTCCGAAAAGCTCTAGCGCAAGCATGGTGATGATGACAGAAAGAGCGATATTTACAAGTTCATTCGATACTAAAAGCGTATTTAATAGCCGTTCTTTGTCTTCTAAAAGCCGAGCGGTGCGAATTGCTCTTTTGTCGCCTTTGTCGCGGAGAAAACGCACACGGAGCTTATTTGCTGCGAGAAATGCGCTTTCGCTTGCCGAAAACAAAGCTGACAACAATACAAGAATAGCTGCTATGAAACTAAGGCAAATAGTGCGTGCATTATCCATTACTGCGCTTCTCGCTCTTTCGTCATTTGCTCTACGGCTTCAATGGTTCTCTTCACGTTTTCCGCTTCTTTGCCGCTCGGAAGCGACTCATAAGAGAGCTTTAGATAATCAAGCACTCTTTCGTCATACGTCTTTGACATTGCAAGTATATACGACGCATTGTAATACGCTTCTTGAATCTGCTCTTTTGATAAATGTCCGCTCAAAACTGCGTCAACAAAGCATTTTGCGGCATCTTCTACATTGCCTTCATGAAAAAGTTTTATTGCGTCGGTATATGCCACTTGAAACTCGAACTTTCCTACTAAACCTGTTGTGTCGGACGGGTCAAGGCTTGCAACTTCTCGGCAATACGGCAAAAGAAGCGTATTGTATTCTTTGTCTGTCGCGTCAAACAGCGCATTTATTGCTCTTACGCGATACACTCCCTGCGATTCTTCTACAGCGCGCACGAGGGAATTATAGGAGTCTGCATTTTCTTTTTCGGCTTCGATAAGCTGTAAATAGTGATTTACGTTGTTGATAGCAGGGTCATAAGCAAATGCTTTAATTACAAAGCCGTCTTTGGTCAGCATATAAAAGGCGGGCATAGATTCCACACTGTATGCGTCAAGTATGTCGAGCTTGCGCTGAAATGCTGCTTTTGCCTCTCCGCTTTCGTCGCTTTGCGAGGCGGTATATTCGCTTTCGGTTACGTCGATGTTTAGAAGCTCAAAGGAGTTAGAAACGCTTTTCACAAATTTCTTTTTAGCGAATACATTTTCTCTTAAATCTTTAGAAACACCTTGCACGTCGTCTGTGCTGAAAAAAACGAGGATATTTTTATCGTCTTTCTGTGCCGCCTGCTTTACTGCGTCAAAATCTGTTTGCCACGCACTGAACGAATCTGCTCCACAACTTGCAAACAAAAAGACAAGTGCGAAGATTGAAAAAACTGAATATAGTTTTATAGCTTTCATAGTAAACAGTATATGCGAAAAGAAAAGGTTGTAAAAGTCCCTATTTATCTGTATCTTTCGCATTTTCTTCTTGCCAAGATAATTCGGCTAAAAGCTCTCGCCTGTAATCGAACCAATCTGGCACAGAAACTTTTTTCGGTGTTCTCAAAGGTTTTCCGTATTTTGCCTTTTTTGCTTCACTGCGTAAAAGCCATGTTTGAAAGAGTTTTTTTATTCTCGCTTTGTGAGTGTCTAAGCTGTTAATCGGGGGAAATGCGGTGAAAATATCTTCAAGGCTTTTTTGTGCGTCAAGACAGAGTTTTTGAGCGCATCGCATCGTAAAAATTGCGTCTGCCTTGCTATCGTGGAACTCTAAGCCGATAGAGCTCACATCGAGCTTTTCTACAAAGTTTTCAAGTCTGCCCTGTGTTTCGTAAAATGAAGTGAGTGGTGAATGAAGATTGTAGCAATCAAAAGGAATTGGCTCTAAGTTGTAGCGGATACATTCGTTCATAATTGTTACAATATCGCTTTCGATACCGAATCCCACGACAAGCGTGTTTGATGCGCTTAAAAGGCTTTTAATTTTTGAATAGTATTGCGGAAACTTTTGTTGTCTGCGATATTCCTCTCTTCTATACGACAGGCGACAGCGCGAATTATGGCGGAAAAGATACGGGTCAAACGGACAATCGGGATTTATGAGAATATCGCCGCTTTGGATTTCACTAAAGTTGCTGTTGCACAAGATGTAACCAAACGAACAGATTTTTCCGAATCCGCCGAGAGAGTTTGCGCTTTCTATATCGAAAAATAAATAGGTCATACCAAAAATTATACTTACCGCTTTCTTTCTTTTCAATATTTTCTTTGCTCTTTGCTAGACAACTCTTTTTTGTGTATAGTGTGTTTTATGAAAAGATTTTTTGCGATTTTAGTGTGTTTTTCTCTTTGCTTTTGTGCTTATGCTGAAACATACGATTATTTTTCTTTCGGTTTGGTGAATGAGATTACCGACGAAGATGCTATCGAAACATCTACGGAGCGCGGTGGACTTGAATTGAGCATTGAGTCTGCGGCACGGCGTGGCGAACTGTTTTGGCTGCTTTTGTATGATTTCTTTTGGAGCGGCGATGAGTCGGAGCATTTTACTGAATATTGTACAGAGCATTTACTAGGACTGGGGCTTGGCTATGGGCTTTTGAGCTTTTTTCAGCCATACAGCACGGTAATGCTTGGCATTCACAACGAAGGCAATGAGGCGACTCGTTTGGCGTACAAAGCCGCAGCAGGAGTGCGTGTGCCAATTCATCGCGTCAGTCTGCGCGCGGATATTTCGTACTGTTCGCTTCTCGGCTCTTCGTGTACGTTTGCTATTGGGATTGGATTTTGAGAGGAATGAAAAACGCGCCCTGTGAGATGAAACTTTCCAAAAGGCGCGTTTTTATAGCTTACATATTATTGACGGTTAGTCGAAGTAAGCAACACCTGCGCTAAAGATGTCTTGCACAAGGCTTGAATCTTTGTCAGTCGTGATGTTTTTGAGAAGCTCTCCTGCTTTTCCAATACATCGCTCATTATGCGCCATTTTGCCCAAAACTCTGCCGTCAGGACTTGTCAAGCCCTCGATTGCGTACATCGAACCGTTTGGATTATCTGGCTCGCTCATCACAGGCTCGCCGTTCTCATCGACATATTGCGTGAAAATCTGTCCATTTGCAAACAGGTCTTTTGCAAGTTTCTCTGTGATGATGATACGTCCTTCGCCGTGGCTTATCGGGATAAGATGAGTCTTTGGCTCTATGACGCTTGGGTGCAATGCCCACGGACTTTTTGCGCTTAGCACACGAGTTCGCACAACGCGGCTGATATGGCGACCGATAGTGTTGAATGTCAAGGTCGGCATATTTTCGCTCACCTCGCGGATTTCGCCATACGGCACAAGTCCCGTCTTGATAAGAGCCTGAAAGCCGTTACAAATACCCAATACAAGACCATCGCGGTTCTTTAGAAGCGACATAATTGAATCTGCAATGCGCTTTTCTCGGATAACGTTTGCAATGAACTTGCCGCTTCCGTCTGGCTCATCGCCTGCGCTGAATCCTCCTGCGAGAGCGAGAATCTGCGTTTTGTCGAGAGAGGCTTTGAGCGAATCAAGAGATGAAGCCAAGTCTTCTCTCGTGCGGTTTCTCAAGACGACGATTTCTGTTTCTGCTCCTGCAAGATTGAATGAGCGCGCCATATCGAATTCGCAGTTTGTGCCTGGAAAAACAGGAATGACGACGTGCGGCTTTGCTTTCTTTGTGCTGTAAGTAAAGCTCTTTCTTGCCTCTGTGAGCGAGCTATGTTCTGCCTTTGCCCAATCGGGAAGCTCTGCGCTTTGCTTTGAAGAGCTGACAGAAGGGAAGACAGAAGAAAGCGTTTTTTCCCAATTCGCTTCGATTTCGTCCAGTGAAATAGAAACATCTGCAATCTTGATTTGCTCATCTGCGATAGTAGAGCCAATCAAACGACCCATAGAAAGAATTGCGTTTGTTTCCACGATGAGCGCACCAGCCATTGAATTAAACAATTCGTTTTCGCTTAAAGGCTCTAATTTGACACCAATGCGATTGCCGAGAGCCATTTTGCTCACTGCCTCCGCAATGCCGCCTGCAAGAACAGGATACATCGCTTTGATTTTGCCTGCTTTGTTGAGCGAATACAATGATTCTGCAAGAATTGCGAATGCGTTGAAGTCTGGTGCGAGAGATTCATCTTTCGGCACTTCGATGAGGTATATTTTGCTGTTAACTTCTTTGAATGAACCGCTTGTGATGTTCTTTACATCGTCTGTAGCTACGGCGAACGAAACAAGGGTGTTCGGTACATTCAAATGCTCAAATGTGCCGCTCATACTGTCTTTGCCGCCGATAGAAGCACAACCAGAAGCCTTCTGTGCGTCGAGTGCGCCGAGAAGTGCTGCTGTCGGTCTTCCCCAGCTTGCTTCGTCCACTGCGCGCCCAAAGAACTCTTGGAACGTTAATCGAGCTGTGGCAGGGTTTCCGCCCATACACAAGATTTTTACAAGGGAATCGAGTACGGCATATTGTGCGCCGTGATATGCGCTCCATTCTGAAATGCGTGGGTCATAACCGTAGCTCATAAGGCTCACGGTTGATGTTTCGCGCGGAGAAAGCACTGGGATTTTTGCGACCATACCAGCTTCGAGCGTGCCTTGATATTTGCCACCGTAAGGCATCAAAACCGAGCTTGAACCAATAGAGCCATCGAATCGTTCTCCTAATCCTCGCTGTGAGCAGCAAGCAAGGTCAGAAATGTTTTTAAGCCATTTGTCTTTTATGCCGTTTGCTTTTTCCACGCTCTCAAGCGATTTGTAAAGCGGGCAATCTTCTTTCTTTGCGTTCGGCAATGTCGCGCTTGCTGAGTGCGGTGCTCCTGCAGTATCGAGGAATGAGCGGTCGATGTCTACGATAGTTTTTCCCCGCCACTTCATAACGAGCTTGTTTGTATTTGTAACTGTCGCAACAACAACAGCGTTTAAGTTCTCTTCGTTTGCCGCCTTGATGAACTTGTCTACATCGCCTGCGCGAACAACAACAGCCATACGCTCTTGGCTTTCGCTAATTGCAAGCTCTGTGCCGTTCAAACCCTCGTATTTTTTCGGTACTGCGTCAAGATTGATGTCGAGCCCATGTGCAAGCTCTCCTACAGCCACCGATACGCCGCCTGCGCCGAAATCGTTGCTTCTCCTGATAATGTGGCTTACTTCTTCTTTGCGGAAAAGACGCTGTATCTTTCGCTCTTCGACTGCGTTGCCTTTCTGCACTTCAGCCGCCGCTGTGGTAACTGATTTTTCAGTGTGAACTTTGCTAGAGCCTGTAGCTCCGCCAATTCCGTCGCGCCCTGTGCCGCCTCCAACAAGTACCACGATGTCGCCAGCTTCAGGCGTTTCTCTCATTACGTTCTTGTAAGGGCTTGCCGCAATAACCGCGCCGAGTTCCATACGCTTTGCAACATAGCCAGGGTGATAAATTTCAACAACCTGCCCTGTGGTCAAACCGATTTGATTTCCATAGCTAGAAAAGCCCTGTGCCGCTTCTGTGGTGAGCTTAGCTTGTGGCAATTTGCCGTGCAGCGTTTGACTCATCGGAACGGTTGGGTCTGCCGCACCTGTAATGCGCATAGCTTGATACACCCAAGAACGACCAGAAAGCGGGTCGCGGATAGCTCCTCCGATACAAGTCGCCGCGCCTCCAAAAGGCTCGATTTCTGTCGGGTGATTATGCGTTTCGTTCTTGAATTGCAACAGCCATCGTTCGCTCTCTCCGTTCTTTTCGCTGTCGGTGTATTTTACATCGATAAAGATTGAACAAGCGTTGTTCTCTTCGCTTACTTCAAGGTCATCAAGTTTGCCGTGCTTGCGAAGATACTTTGCACCGATTGTGGCCATATCCATAAGCGTGATTTTCTTGTCTTTGCGCTCGGCGTAGATTTCTGTTCTCATCGCCTTGTAGCTTTCAAGCGACTTTTCGTAAAGGCTCTTAAAATCACCGTCTTCAATAGTGATGTTCGTGAGCTCTGTGCTGAACGTTGTGTGTCGGCAGTGGTCGCTCCAATATGTGTCTAGCACGCGGATTTCTGTTTCTGTTGGGTCGCGCTTGATGCTCTTGAAATAATCCTGCATCCACTTCACGTCGGCACTATCCATCGCCAAACCCATTTTTTCGCGGTATGCGTCAAGCTCGCTTTCCCCCATAGAGATAAAGCCTGCAACAAGCGGAATGTCAGCAGGCTCTATGGTTTTCATCTCTAGTGTTTCTGGGATAGAATTGTCAGTCAAACGAGAATCGACAGGGTTTACAAGATAGTTTTCGATTCGTTTCACATCTTCAGCGGCGATATTCCCGCTCAAAATCACTACTTTAGCACATCTGACGCGCGGTGCTTTATTACCGACAGCTGTCTGCTCTTTAAGGCTTTCGCGAAGAAGCGTTAAGCACTGTTCTGCGCTGTCTGCTCTTTGGTCGTATTGACCTGGCAGATACTCCGAGATAATCACGGTATCGCCCTCGGCAATATCGATTTTATCAAAATAGACAGTATCGCTTTGCGCTTCAGAGAAAATGCGTCTTGAAGCAATGCGCGACACCTCGTCTGTTGTGTTTTCGATGTCGTAGCGATTAAGATAACGCACTCCAGTTACGCTGGCAATGCCCAAAAAATCCTTTACTTGTGAATAAATGCGGCGAGCCTCATTATCAAAGCCAGCCTTTCTTTCAATGTAGATGCGAAACATAATCCGTATTATAAATAAATTGCGCTCTCTTATTCAATCGGGGAACTAACAAAATGAGTTAGGCTATTCAAAAAAAAAGATTTGTGGTACATTATTTTCTATTATGCTTTACTATCTTGCAAACTCATTAAAATCAATATTTGGCCCTGCTCGATTATTGCAATCGTATGCAGTTTTAATCGTATTGGCATTGTATGCAGGCTTTTTTGTTACCTTAAAGCTCTTGCCTCTTTTTTTTAAGCTCTTGCCTTCCGACCGCGGCAGAGAGTTCACCTTGACCGCAGAAGCCGCAAAAGGCAAACCGACAGGCGCAGGAGTCGTGTTTATCACGTTCTTTGTGTGCTTAACGCTTGTTTTTGCGCCGCTTGACGGGTTGCAGCTTTCTCTTTTAGCACTCACATGGTTGATGATGCTTACAGGCTACCTTGACGACTCAAGCATAAAAAGCTGGGGAGAATATCGCAAAGCCCTCTTAGACTTCATTATCAGCCTTGCCGCTTCCGCTCTGTTAGCTTTTTTCACAAAAATGGAAAATGGCGGCGAACTGTACTTTTGGCTTCCGTTCATCTCTGGCACAATCACCATTCCGCTTTGGCTCTATATCACGGTTGGCACTGTTTTGCTGTGGGCGAGCGTAAATACGACGAACTGCACAGACGGAGTAGACGGACTTTCTAGCACTCTAGTTTTAGCCGCCCTCATCACGATGGGAGCAATTTTCTATATTGTCTTAGGACACAAAGATATTTCGGCTTATTTGCTTGTTCCCCACCTTGCAGACGGCGCGAGCTGGGCAGTGATGACATTTTGTCTAGCAGGTGTTTTGATGGGGTATTTGTGGCACAATGCGCACCCAAGCAAAGTTCTTATGGGAGATGCAGGCAGCCGCGCACTCGGTTTTTATATCGGCGTGTGCTGTATGGTTACAGGAAACCCGTTCTTGATTTTTGTTACTTCGACCGTGATTTTTATCAATGGCGGATTGGGGCTGTTCAAAGTGGCTCTAAAGCGATTTTTCCATATCAGCATATTCAAAAATACGCGCTTCCCGCTCCACGACGAAATGCGAAAAAAATACGGTTGGTCGCCTGCACAAATACAAATCAAGTTTTTGATGTTGCAGCTTTTAGTAAGCCTAGCCGTACTCGGTATTTTCTTCAAAATCCGCTAACACGCACACTATTACTCCTGCACAAGTAAGAGGCTTACTCCTGCACATGTAAGAGGCTTACTCCTGCACAAGTAAGGGGCTTACTCTAGCACAAGTAAGAGGCTTACTCTAGCACAAGTAAGAGGCTTACTCTAGCACAAGTAAGAGGCTTACTTCTGCACAAGTAAGAGGCTTACTTTCTACACAAGTAAGAAAGAGTGAATTGAGTGTACACTAAAGAGCGACTTCACAAATAAAAAAACACCTTATGGAGCTTTTCGGGGCTTCACAAGGTGTTTTTTGTTTTTTTACAAAGCAGCCTGTGTCAATACAAAGCAGCCTGTGGCTGTTATGAAGCAGCCCGTGGCTGTTTTGTGTGCTTGATTGTTTCGCTAAAGGTCTTTATTGCGTCAACTCGTTGATAGGGAGTTTTGAAGTCCTTGAAATAGTCGTGATTGTTAATCAATCGTACAAACTCATCGAACAAAAAGCCCGTATCAAGTGGACCTGAGGCGGCTTCGGGGTGAAACTGCACGCTGAAACTTGGCGTGTCTGTATAGGTGATTCCCTCGCAAGTGCCGTCGTTTGTGTTCACAAAGCTCAATACTGCGTCCTTGGGCAATGTGTCGTTTTCTACTGCGTAGCCGTGATTTTGGCTAGAGATATAGACGCGACCTGTAGACAAATGCTTGACAGGCTGATTTGCGCCGCGATGTCCATATTTGAGCTTGCTTGTCTTTGCGCCCTTTGCAAGAGCTAAAAGCTGATGACCTAAGCAAATACCAAAAATCGCTACATCTTCTTGAAGAAGCTTCTTGATTTCTTCGATAATGCCCACATTGTCGCTAGGGTCGCCAGGTCCATTAGAAAGCATTACGCCGTCAGGCTGCACCGCCATAATATCTTTTGCTGTAGCTGTGCAAGGTAGCGTTATCACTTCAAGCCCACGCTTCAAAAGCTCTCTGCGGATATTTGCCTTTGCGCCAAAGTCCCACAAGACGACTTTTTTGCCTTTGCCGTCCCTCATAGCCTCTTCGCTGTCGTTCACCTTTGTGCCGTCTGCTCTGACAGGAACTGCACGATACGCAGAACTTTCTTGAAAAACAGTCTGTGCGTCTTTTTCCACTTTCACTGCGTCGCAGGTTACTGTTTCAACAGCCTTTTCTATTTTGTACGAACGGATTTTATTAAGCAAAACGGCTTTTTCGCTCTCATTGTTAAGAGCTGAAAAAGCCGCCTGTGCCTCATCGCTGTTTCCTGAAATAATCATAGCGTTCATAACGCCAGCTTCGCGTAAAACCTTTGTTAAAGCCCTTGTATCGATGTCGTAAAGACCGATGATATTTTGTGCTTTAAGCCAAGTGTCGATGGTGTTTTCTTTTCTAAAGTTCGACGGATTTTCGCACCAAGAACGCACTATATAGCCGCGAACGTGGATTTTCGAGCTTTCAAAATCGGCGGAAATCAAACCATAATTACCAATCAAAGGGAATGTTTGAGTAACGATTTGCCCATAATAGCTGGGGTCGGTGAGGGTTTCAATATAGCCGTTCATACCCGTAGTGAATACTGCTTCGCCCGTGATAACGC
>ERZ842401.4800-NODE-4800-length-15399-cov-9.074101_pt1 | contig 15399 bp, 15 predicted proteins | sample MGYA00521270_ERZ842401 | MGnify/ENA primary metagenome ERZ842401 (study PRJEB31892, sample SAMEA3878208) | bioreactor metagenome | biome: Moose rumen | place: Sweden | collected 2011-10 | study: EMG produced TPA metagenomics assembly of the PRJEB12797 data set...
GACGCAAAGATGTCACGTATCCAGGCAGCCTGCAGAATTTCCTGATCGACACAGGGGATGAAGTGATACTTGTTGATACAGGTTTTCAGCCTGACTTCGAGTTCAAAGGCTACACGAAAATTCTCGACTACGTTCCTGCGCTTGAGGCACTCGGCTATAAGCCTGAACAGGTAACGAAGATTCTCATCACCCACAAACACCCCGATCACAGCGGCTCAATCGGAGCATTCCCGAACGCCAAAATCTACATCGGCCCTGAGGACGCTGACGCAATGAAGCTCACCGGAGACAACATCGTCCGCGCTGCGTATTCTGACGGCCCTTACCACAATTTCCCTGAGAGCCAGAAGATACAGGATGGTATCTATCTCATTAAAGCGAAAGGCCATACAAACGGGAACAGCCTTGTGATCGTAGAAAATGAAGGTCTGTTCTATATGTTTGAGGCAGACATCACATATGTGGATGAAGCCCTTTATGAAAACAAGCTCTCTGTAGTTTTTGATGATCTTCCTGCAGCCCGTGAAGCGCTTGACAGGGTGCGTGAGTTTGTTCGCAATCATCCGACCGTTTATATGGGAACACATACACCGCAGGGCTATGAGAATCTGGAAGCCAAGCGTGTGATGGATTTGGACAACCCCATGCCGACCGTCTTCGACAAGGTGAACTTCGAAAAAAAGGAGGCCTCGGGCAAGTACGTCTGCTCCATCTGCGGCTACGTATATGACCCTGCTGAGCACGACGGCGTGGCCTTTGAGGACCTTCCTGATGATTGGAAATGCCCGCGCTGCAAGCAGAGCAAGGAGAAGTTCAATAAGGCGTAAAGGTGTGTACAAGAGATTCAAGGACTATCCAATAAAAACCGGATGAATATGGAATACAAAACCTTAAACAATGGACTGAAGATGCCGATGGTCGGCCTTGGGGTCTATAACATCCCCGAAAAAGAGACGCAAAGGGTGGTGGAAGACGCCTTGTCGGTGGGCTACCGCAGCATTGACACGGCCGCCATGTACGAAAACGAGAAAGGCGTAGGCGACGCGGTTCGGGCTTGCAACGTTCCACGCGAAGAGCTGTTCGTCACCACCAAAATCTGCGAGCCCTGCTATACGCGGGAGGAGACGCTACGCACAGTTGACCGTTCTATGCGACAGATCGGATTGGACTATGTGGATCTGATGCTGCTCCACTGGCCCGTGGGAAACCCCACCGTCATGTGGCACACGCTCGAAGAACTCTATGCGCAAGGCATGTTCAAGGCCATCGGAGTGTCGAACTTCTATCCCAACACCTTCCCGATGATTGTGGAGGACGCCAAGGTCATGCCCGTCGTGAACCAATGCGAGGCCCATGTGCTCTACCAGCAGCGGAAAATGAGGGAATACCTGAAGCCTTACGATGTGGCTTTGGAGGCCTGGAGTCCGTTGGCAGAAGGCCGGAGCAGCATCTTCAAAGACAAGATTTTGATGAGTATAGGCGAAAAATACGGCAAGACTTCCGCCCAGATAGCCTTGAAATTCCTCGTCCAGAACGACATCATCATCATTCCCAAGACGACGCACAAGGAGAGGATGGTGGAGAACATCAGTCTCTTCGACTTCACGCTGACAGACGGCGACCTCGCCGAAATACAGCGGTTGGACACTGGCCGCAATGTAACTGGCTGGCCGTCGGATGCGCTTGTATATGAGCCTTCGGCTGTTGGTGAGCTTCGCTGTTGATTAGCCTGCGGCTGTTGATTAGCTTCGCTGTTGGTTAGCCTTCGGCTGTTGGTTACCTCGTGTTAACATTCACTCAAAAAGTGTATTTTCGCGCCATAAAAACGCTCAAAAGATGAAGCATACTATTGTAATCCTTTTCTTGGCCGGCATTGGACTATTCGGCTGTAACGCGCAGCCAACAAATTCATTTTCAGAGTTGTACAAAAACACGAATATACACTACTCTTACGACGAAGAGAGCCAAACTCACGACTATTCCGGAAATTGGGATTTTGACGGCGACGGCATTGCCGACAAGCTTCTATTCGTGGGGAATGGAGGCGTCCACCTGCAGTTTTGTCCGACCTTTTATTTGAGCGGCAACGACTCTGTTTTTTCTTTTCCCGCTCTCCCTACAGACATGCCCATTTACGAGCCATCCTATCCACCCAAATTGGGCTTTTCCATCGTGGATTATCACCAAGGAGACGGCAGCGATATTCCTCATATTGTTTTGAATGTTCCTGCACGCAATGAGTTGGTCATGTTATCATACAACGATTTCTTCCTTGACAAGGGAATGAGAACAAACAAATGCCCTGTCCTCACATTTTCAGAAGGGCGCTCGGCAATATTGTTTGAAAAATTTTGGGGATACAACAATATCGACTCCATCTCCGTCTCCACTCATTCTTTCGAAGCCTTCTACCTCTCCTGTGGCAAAGGCAATTTCAATTTCCAAGAACAGGATTTGGCGTTCATCAAGGACGAAGAATTGCGGGAAGAGATAGCCTACTATTACGTCATACAGGACGTTGAAGAGAACATGCCGGCTGAACCCACCGCCGTCCTGCTGTCGAAAGGAGGAAAGGAGTTCTATCTCACCACAGTGGAACGGGTGAAGAACAGCTGCAGTTTGCCGAAAAACAAGCCGGTCACTTGCAAGGCATATTTGTTTAGCGTTTTCACAAAGGAAGGCGTCTTCAACGAGGTGGTTGTCTATGATATTAAGCCTCGGGAAAAAAGAAGATGAACCCTTTCGAGCCTGCGGCTGTTGGTCAGCTTCGCTGTTGATGAGCCTGCGGCTGTTGGTCAGCTTCGCTGTTGGTTAGCTGCGCTGTTGATTACTTCGTGTTAACATTCGCGACCGCATTAACAAAACACCGTTCCGGACGCGAACCAGCCCGTTAGGGCTGAAGGGCTCGGTAGGAATGGGGGCGGCGTTTTGGTTTTTCCGCACGCCGTAGGTGTGCGGGGATTATGGAAAACGGAGAGGGATTCGATGTATGCCCGCAGACCTATCGGTCTGCGATAACACGTACCGCATACGCCGATGCTACCGAGCCCGGCAGACCTGACGGCCTGCCAACCTTCGCGACCGTCTCCTTTGTCTATGACACCCCCACCGCACAAGTCTATACAGGCGTGATGGACTCCCTCATCGGCCAGTCCACCAACCTTGACGACCAAGTGACCCCATAACCCAAAATCGCATTTTCGGTTGTTTGATCAGTTTTTGAAAGCCGTTGCAGTTTGTGACGGCTTTTTGTTTGTCCCGAATATAATAATTTCCTCTACGAAGCGTTAGAGTAAAGTATGGTCGCAACAATGGCCGGAACAAACAGTTAAACAAAAACAACAGACAATGGAACAGTTAGAAGCACCTGCCAACAAAACAAAATCGTTCTACGGAACATTCGCACTAATCTATGTGGTGCTCAACATCTTTGCATTCCTTATAATGCTGCTGACAACCAAATGGAGCATTATGGATGGTGGTGAAAAGAGCAATGTTTTTGCCGCTGGTAGTACATTTATGGTTGTTGGTGTCATAGCAGCACTGATATGTGGCATTGGTCCGGCATTGGTACTGCACAAAGGATGGAAAAGCGGCTGGATATATGCTTTTCCTGTCGCATTGTTCCTGATAGGTGTATCAGGTGCACTGCTCTGGAAGTTCACAAATCTGTCGGTTTTCTCTTATGCTGTATTAGTATGCACTTTGCCCGCTGCCCCAATATATAACTGTTTGGTGTTTAACCATTCTCCTTTTTTCGATTATATGGCTAATGCATTAGTGGGCATCGCTCCTCTTCTTTACGCTTTGGTCATATATTTCACATTCCTTATTTCACGTAAACGCGCTCTGCGGACAGTTTTATCATAGTTCTTTCTGTAGAAAGCAGCAATAAATAGAAAAACGCGGTCAAACAGCACGACCGCGTTTTTCTTTGTCCTATATCTTCCGTTGATAAACGCCTATCTTTGCCCCAAAAGACGAAGATATGGACGATATACTACAATGGCTCACCAACGGGAAAGACTACCAAACAGGCATCGCACTGCTTGAGAAATACCAGCGCAACCGTATGCTGGTGCAGCACTTCCGGCACTCAACACCGAAATTCGCCGCCGCTAAACTTGAGTTCGAGCTGCGCAAACTCTTCAAAGGCAAAATCGTTGCGACGGTAAAGTACAAAAAGATTGCATTTTGCAGAGTGATATTTTACTATCTTTGCAAACTCAAAAAACAAGCGATATGAATAAGGTGTTAACATTCACTCGTCAACGCGAAATAACTAACATGAAGTGCTGGCAAGGATTGCTGTTTGAATAGTACATTTAAGAACGAAAAATTATTTTTGGCTATATCTAATAATTTTAATACTTTTGTAGCCAAAAATAATTAGACTGTTTTTCATGCAAATAATTGGTAGAGAGCAAGAAATAAAAGAACTACAAAGATTGAAAGAGTCGAACCAAGCGGAGTTTGTTGCGATATATGGTCGCAGGCGTGTGGGCAAAACTTGGCTGGTGAGGAGTTTCTTTCAAGACCAGTTCACTTTTTATACCACTGGCATAGCCCGTGGTAACAGAAAGGAACAACTCCAGAACTTCTACAAATCAATATGTTCCCATAGTAAATCGGCTCTTCAGCAGCCTGAAGACTGGTATGAGGCTTTTGATTTGCTCAAAGATGTGATTAAACGTTCCCGACAACGCAGAAAAGTGGTGTTTCTGGACGAATTGCCATGGATGGACACACAAAAGTCGGAATTTTTGAAAGCCATTGATTTGTTTTGGAACAGTTGGGGAAACATGCAGCAAAATTTGCTGTTTGTGGTATGTGGCAGCGCGGCCTCTTGGATGGTGAAGAACATTATCCGCAATAAAGGAGGCCTGCACAACCGTCTGACGTGCCATTTGCACCTTGAGCCGTTCACCCTTGCGGAGACCAAGGCTTACCTTCTTTCCCAAGGAGTGCGTTGGACTGACGATCTGGTTGCGGAATGTTACATGGTGATGGGTGGCATACCCTATTATCTGCACCTGTTGGACCGTTCCATGAGTCTTGCACAGAACATTGACAGGCTGTTCTTTGCGCCTAATGCATTGCTTAAAGACGAGTTTGACACTTTGTACAAGTCGTTGTTCAATAAATCGGAGGATTACGTGAAAATAATCGCTGCCTTGAGCAAACGCCGCAGTGGTTACACGCGCGAAGAGATTGTAAAAGCTACCGGTTTGGCCAACGGCGGTGGCCTGACACGAAAACTGGACGAATTGGAACAATGCAGCTTTATCTGTCGTTACAATCCTGTCAAAGGAAGAACGGCAATATACCAACTCGTTGATTTCTACAGCCTTTTCTACTTCCAGTTTTTGAACGGATCACAACATTTCGACCGGGATGCCTGGCTGCACCTCCAAGCCACTCCGCGCCATAACATTTGGCTCGGACTAAGCTTTGAAAGGCTCTGTTTCGCCCATATCTATGCGATTCAAAAAGCACTCGGTATCACAGGAATCGCAACCAAAACTTTTCCTATGCAAACACCTAATGCACAAATGGATATGGTGATTATACGTGCGGATAAGGTAACTACCTTGTGCGAAATGAAATACACGAACAATCCTTACGCCATCACCAAACAAGAAGCGGATAAACTACGTCGTCGGGCCGCAGAGTTAAGCCAATGTTTTTCCACACAGAAACAGGTGCTTATCACGCTCGTTTCAAACCAAGTGCCAAAGAAAAATATTTATTACAACAGTCTAACAACAAACAATATAACTCTTTCTGATTTGTTTCTTGAATAAATTATTTTTGGCTATAACGGATGTCTTTGTGCTCATATAGCCAAAAATGAACTGACAAATACATGAAACGACCAACCTTCACTTATGGAAGACCAAAACATCCTGCAGATACGGACCCGCAACGAGTTTCGCCAATGGCTTGAAACCCACCACACGACAGAAAAAGCATGCTGGGTGTGTGTGAAGCGCGGTCGCCCCACCGACGATGATACTTTCTGGTACATCGACGCGGTGGAGGAGGCGCTCTGCTTCGGGTGGATCGACAGCCGCCAGAAGCCCATCGACGGGGTGCTGATGCAATGTTTCACGCCACGAAAGCGGAACAGTCCCTGGTCGGAGCTGAACAAGGAACGTGCGCGGCGCTTGGAGAAGCTGGGACGGATGACCGATGCCGGACGGCGGGTGCTGCCCCCGATGGGCGCGCGCAGCTTCCGCATCGACAAGGACGTGGAAGCGGCGTTGAAGGCCGCTCGGGCGTGGACGAAGTTCAAGTCCTTCCCGCCCCTGTACCAGCGCATCCGCGCCTACAACGTGGCCTTCTACAAGAAGAGGGACGCTCAGATATACCAGCAAGCCCTCGCCCACCTTGTCGAAGAGACGAAAAAGGGAAAGATGTTCGGCGAATGGAACGATTACGGACGGCTGTTGGACTATTAGTTTCCCATTTTTCCAACGAATAAAAACGACAATAAAAGTTCAAGATATGAAATACTACATCGTTGACGCTTTCACCGACCATCCCTTCGGCGGCACTGCGACGGTGGTGGCGGAGGGGAAACTGCTATCCATATAGCCGTGTCTGTATTCACTTTTCTAAAAGTGAAAAAATATTATTATTTCGCTTTTGCAAAAGTGAATCCGCAACTCGGGTGAAGGCTTGGGTTGCGGAAATTTTAATGTCTCACTATAAACCACTAATTATCAATTCAATCCATAATTAGAAACCAAAAGTTCACAATTTTGTGGTCCACAAAGTTGTGAACTTTCAGAAATATTGTATCTTTGCACCTGAAAAATAATATTCTCAGGACAATGAAAAAAGCTTTTGTATATGGCGTAGCCGTTGAAGGTGAGAATTTCACAGACCGTACCATGGAAACCAAACGACTGAAGCGGGATTTCGAAAACGGTCAAAATGTAGTGCTGATTTCCCCGCGCCGTATGGGAAAAACCTCGCTAGTGCGACGGGTGATTTCGCAGGTAGATGCCACCAAGATAGCCGTTGTGCACCTCGACATCTACGATTGCCGAACGGAATATGAATTCTACAACAAGCTGGCGACGGCAGTGCTGAAACAGACCTCCGGAAAAGGGGAGCTTATGCTCCGCAATATCAAGGAATTTCTGATGCGGCTGACTCCCAAAATTTCATTCAGCGTAGATCCTGCCAACGAAATGTCGGTGTCGTTGGGCATCGCCCCGGAGGATTATTCTCCAGAGGAAATATTACAATTGCCGGAAAAGATAGCGCACAAAATGGGAAAACACATTGTCGTGTGCATTGATGAGTTTCAGCAGATTGGTAATCTCCCCGACTCATTAGAGGTGCAGAAGCGGATTCGCGGCGTGTGGCAATTGCAACAGGAGGTGTCCTATTGCCTTTACGGAAGCAAGAAACACATGCTGTCCAAATTATTCCAAAGTAAACGCATGCCGTTCTATCAGTTTGGGGATATTCGCTTCCTTCAACCCATAGCTTTAGGCGACTGGATTCCCTTTATTCGGGATAAATTCGAAGCAAACGGACAGTCTATCAGTGATGAACAGGTTACAAGGATTTGCGAAACGGTGGAATTTCAGTCCTCGTATGTGCAGCAGCTGGCATGGGAAGTGATGCTGTATAGCGACGAGGTGGTCAGCAATGCGGCAATGGAAGATGCCGTGAACGATCTGATTGACCAGAATTCGACGCTTTTTTTGCAGCAGACGGAAGGTCTGTCCTCCTACCAGATGAATTTCCTCAAGGCACTTGCAGCGGGTGAGACTAGTGATTTCACATCGGCAGCAATTCTAAAGAAGTACAACTTGGGGTCTAAATCAAACATTAGCAGGATACAGGAAACACTAATAAAAAAAGAACTGATAGAGAAATCTGGCCGCAAGGTAACTATTGCCGACCCGGTTTTCCGTTTGTGGATGCTTCGTGAAAACAGTAATTCGCTGATGTAGTATGTCCACTCAGGCAAAGGCTTGGGTTGCGGTTTTTCCAAAGAAATCCCCGACGGTTTTGAGGAAATTATGATTTGTTATCTATCAAGAATATTTGACATATAAATTGATCCATCACAATAATATAAGATTATGGAAATCAAAGCAGTAAAATTCAGAAAAGACGGATTCTATTCACAGCCTTTTGCCTTCGGTGGCGAGGAAGGCATGGACAAGTTTGACAAGAACGTCCGCTATCGCGGCAGTCTGCAGAACTACCTGATCGACACCGGCAGCGAGGTCATCTTGGTCGATACGGGACTTCCCGCCGGCACCCCCGAGGAGAATCCCGATGAAAATTCATTGGCCTTCACCGGCAAGGACATCTGCAGCTACATGGAGGCCTTTGCTGCCCTCGGCTACAAGCCTGAGCAGGTGACCAAAATCCTGCTCACCCACAAACACGCCGACCACAGCGGCGAACTGAAAAGTTTCCCCAACGCGAAGGTTTATGTGAACCAGGAGGAACTTTCCGCCGCCGAACTCCAGGGACTCGGCAACCTCGTGCCCGTCAGCTTCACCGACGGGGCGTACTACAACTTCCCTGAAAGCCAGAAGATTGCCGACGGCATATACCTCATCAAGGCCAAGGGCCATACCCACGGCAACAGCATCGTCATCGTGGAGAACGAGGGCCTCTTCTACATGATTCACGGCGACATTACTTACGTGGACGAAGCGTTGTATGAGGACAAACTCTCCGTGGTCTTCGACGACCTGCCCGCCGCCCGCGAGACGCAGGACCGTATCCGCGAGTTCGTGCGCAACCATCCCACCGTCTATTGCGGCACCCACACCCCGCAGGGCTACGAGAACTTGGAGGCCAAGCGTGTGATGGACTTGGACAACCCCGTACCGACCGTCCTTGCCGAGGTGGATTTCAGCAAACAGCAGGCCTCCGGCAAATACGTCTGCTCCATCTGCGGCTACGTGTATGACCCCGCCGAGCACGACGGCGTGGCCTTCGAGGACTTGCCCGCCGACTGGAAATGCCCACGATGCAGGCAGGGGAAGGAGAAGTTCAATAGGGCGTAGGGCAACTACAATCCGTGGGATGCGCTGGCGGAGTTTTTCAACAAGAATTTACAGGCATTTTTACAAACTTTAGATAATCTGGACATTATGAAATACTATTTTCCATTTGGAGAGACTGTTCATCCATTATCTCAACAGGATAGAACTCCGAAAACAGTCTTTGTTCTTGGTGTATATGCAAGTGCTGTTCATGCTAGATGGAAGAAAGGAAATAAAACCATCTGTCAAGCATTAGCTGTGGCAAGTGAGCCTAGGATTTTTTGGGATGGAAATCCTCAAGAAACCGCCGAGATTATAGGTCGGATTCATATTCCTGAAGAATTAGGTAAACTTGAACCAGCTGGCTCTAATCTCAACGGCCCATCTGCAAAAGTACTTGACGAACACATTTTAGCTCCTTTAGGTTTCACAAGAAAGGATGCATGGTTATGTGACCTTCTTCCTGAAACGAGACTGAATCCGAGCCAAGAGAAAGTGATTCGTGAAAAATACACCCCATTGGTCAAACAATATGGACTTAATGATGTGACCATACCGAAAAGGCCTTCGTCATTTTGTGACAATTTACGTTGTGACGTAATTCTTGATGAAATTTTAACTTCAAAGGCAAATATTTTAGTTCTGTTAGGTGATATTCCTATAAAGCAATTCTTGAATAAGGTGGCTGATGTCAATTATCGTTCTTTGCAAGAATATGTTTGCCTATATGGTTATGGTAAATGCTCGCAAACCATTATCAATGGCCAAACCATCAATATCCTTCCATTGGCACACCCTCGACAAATTGGAGCTTTAGGTGCTCATAGTGAAAAATGGTATCAACTTCATTTAGAATGGGAAAACAGTTTAAAGTAAAATTCCAATTTATAGAATGGTTATGATAAAAACCGACCCAGCCCAAACGAGGCTTTCCCGAATCCTAACATCCAGCAGGGCGAGGCGGCGTGGCCTTCGAGGACCTGCCCGAAGATTGGAAGTGTCCGCGATGTAGGCAGGGGAAGGAGAAGTTTAATAGGGAGTAAAGTGCAACTACATTTCTTGGAATGCGCTGGCGGAGTTTTTCAAGGAGAATCTTAGATAGCAGGATCATCCTGATAGAACTATCACAGAAATACACAAAGAACTTCGTTGTTGAAAGCCCCTGACATAAAGGGCTTTTGTTATTATCCTTAATACAATGTTGAAAACTTAACAATAAATGCAACCGTCATCTCAGAAAGATTTTGTATTTTTGCATAAATTTTTCAAGATTAAATTTATCAAGACAGTTATAAGCAATGATGTTATCAGAGAAACTCAAAGAGCAACGGAAGCAATGCAATTTGCCACAACGCAAAGTTGCCGCAGCTCTTGACATCGACACCGCAACCTATTGCAAAATAGAAAAAGGCAACTATTCACCAAAGCGTGAACTAGTAATTGAACTCGCTAGTATTCTGAATACTGACGAAAAAGAATTACTTACCCTTTGGCTAGCTGACCAAATCAAAGAAATAACTGAACCAGAAAAAGACATTGCTAATGATGCGATGGAAATTGTAAAAATGAGATAGTTATGTGCACAACTCACAATGTATATATAGGAGCATCACAAAAGATGCAACAAACACAAGATAACTCAGTTGATCTTGTTGTTACATCTCCACCATATCCAATGATTGAAATGTGGGATAAGATAATGGGAAAACAAAACCCAAAAATTGTTGAGTCACTACAAACCGAACCTGACACCGCATTCGAATTGATGCATGCGGAATTAGATAAAGTTTGGCAAGAATGTTTTCGCGTTATTAGACCAGGTGGTTTTTTGTGCATAAATATAGGAGATGCAACGAGAACCATAAATGGAAATTTTAAGCTTTACAATAACCATAGCAGAGTATCAAAAACATGCATGGAAATAGGTTTTATTGGACTACCGAACATCATTTGGCGAAAACAAACTAATGCACCAAATAAGTTTATGGGAAGTGGAATGTTACCTTGTGGAGCGTATGTTACCTTGGAACACGAATGGATTTTAATATTCAGGAAAGGTGAAAAGCGAAAATTTAAAACAAGCGACGCAAAATTAGACCGTATGAAAAGTTCATTCTTTTGGGAAGAAAGAAATATTTGGTTCTCTGATGTTTGGGATGTGAAAGGGACAAAACAAAAATTACAAGGCAATTCATCGAGAGAACGAAGTGCTGCTTTCCCCTTTGAGATACCTTATCGTTTAATCAATATGTTTTCTCAAAAAGGTGATACCGTATTGGATCCTTTCCTTGGTACAGGAACAACAATGCAAGCTGCAATTTTGCTGGGTAGAAATAGTTATGGTTACGAGATTGATGCAAATTTTGAATCAATTATTAGGGATAATATCAATGCGATAAGTATTGATTCTTGCAACAATTTTATAAAGCAACGTTTTGATGCTCACGCAGATTTTGTTAAACATCGAATAGCACAAGGAAAAGAAGTGAAACACTATAATTCGGTTATGAATATAGCTGTAATGACAAAACAAGAAGAAGAAATAGAGTTTAATTACCTTGATGGTATTTCGTTAGACTCTAAATCTGGCGAATACTCAATCACATACGAAGAACACTCAAATATGTTAGAGAAACCAATAACAGTAGGATTATTAGCAAATATTTAAGTAGAACAATAAAAAAATAATACAATGGCAAAAGAATGGATTTTAAACAGTGCAATGAATAGATTCCAGCTCAACTTTAAAAGAAATGTTGGAGCTACATCTGAAGCAATTCGGAAATGTTCACCTAAGACATTAGAGGAATGGAGAGAGTATTACTATACAAATATCAAGTCCGAACAGCATATAGAAGAATTGGGTAAAAAGCTATATGTAAAAATTACCGAAGTGATTCAGGCTGAAGTTGCGGATGTTACAGAACAAGATTGTATCGACTACATGAAGCAGTTAGTTATTGAACGAACTTATGATGGTTACACCACGGAAATACAGACAATTTATGGTCAACTTCAAGCAATTCTAAAGATTACTATAGAGCCAGCTCCAGACGAGTGGGATAGACTATTTAATGTTGATTTCTTTATTAAAATCAATGATAAATACTTGGGCTTACAAATAAAACCCGTCAATCAAGGATTACAATTGCCAGAGATTTTCAAAGAATATGGTTTGCAGCAAGAAACACATAAGAAATTTACAGAAGTCTTTGGCGGCAAAGTTTTCTACTTATTTTCTCAAAAGATTAATGGCAAAAAGGAAATTGTAAACAAAGAGGTCATTCCCGAAATTGTGAACGAAATCGAAAGGTTAAAACAACCTTGATAGAATACAATGCAAACGAGTCATATTTTAATCAATGGAGATTGCCGTAAGATGTCACTGATTCAAGATGAGTCGGTTCATCTTATTGTAACCTCTCCGCCTTATTGGCAATTGAAAGATTATGGCTCATCAAATCAAATAGGATTTAACGATACTTACGAGCAATATATCAATAATTTAAATCTTGTTTGGAAAGAATGCTATAGAGTATTACACTCTGGTTGCAGACTTTGCATCAACATAGGTGACCAATTCGCCCGAACTGCGTACTATGGAAGATATAAAATTATTCCCATACATTCCGAGATTATTCGCTTTTGTGAAACAATTGGTTTTGATTATTTGGGAAGCATTATATGGCAAAAGCCGACTTCAATGCATCCTTCTGGAGGAGAGAAAGTCATGGGAAGTTTTCCTAATCCACGAGGTGGCATTGTAAAAATTGATTTTGAACAGATACTGTTATTCAAAAAGTTAGGCAAAGCTCCACATGTAAATAAGGAGCAAAAAGAAACATCTAAGTTGTCTTTAGATGAATGGAATGAATATTTTTCTTCCCATTGGACATTTAGCGGAGCAAAGCAAAATAGACATATTGCTGTTTTCCCTGAAGAATTGCCAAAACGACTGATAAAAATGTTCTCTTTTGTGGGAGATACTATTTTAGATCCTTTTATGGGAAGTGGCACTACTGCCATAGCAGCTTTGAATCAAAATAGAAACTCAATTGGGTATGAGATAAATATTGATTTTAGATTGTTTTACAAGGAAAAAGTTGTTGATGCTACAACAAACTCTCATTGTAGATTTGAATTTCATATTGATAATTCAGTCATACCAACGGAGACACTAATAAAAGAACTGCCATATCAATTTGTTGATGTTCATCAATTTAGTGCTTCGACTGATATAAAAGCAAATACTTATGGGTCTAAAATTGAAATAGATGAATCCGTTGTAAGTGAGTTGAAAAGTAACACGCAAACTTCAGATTTGAAAAATGATATGGTTTTAGTCAATCATTCTCGCAAAGAAACCAAGCAGCTTATGATTGAGAAAGGCATTTGCTATCTTCGTGCAGGCGACTCAAAAGGGTCGTTGCTCGTATCGCCAGGATTTGAACGTATGCAATATGTGCTTTTACATACAGGTGGTGAAGATTGCCATTTGTTTCGTTTGAAAACCAAAGGTCATTTCCAAATCTGGACAAAAGAAACGCTTGAAGAGTATGGCTTTCACCCCGAACACGCGCCATATTACGTAGTATTGCATTTTGACAACTCTAAAGAGATAGAAATGCCCAAACAACCCAATTTGAAACAAAAAATCAACACATATCGTGCAAAGATTCGTCCATTGAGCGACTTCTTGGGAATAAATTAAAAACCATGTACACAATCATCGTCAACATATACAAATACGATCAATTAAAGTGGCAAGAACAAGTGCTGCTTGAAGCTTCAAATAAAGCCGAAGCCAAGCAAAAGGCTTACATTGAAAGACCTTCGCATTCTGAAAGAGCAATACGGTCTGCGCTATGAGGGTTCCAGCAAAACAGGCCGATGGGTGATTTGGGAAAAAGAAGAACAATAAAATACCAACCATAATGAAAAAAGTCATCGTAATTTCAACCAGTCTCCGCCCCGGCTCGAACAGCCACGCGATGGCGGAGCAGTTTGCCAAAGGCGCAGAAGCCGCCGGGCATCAAGTGGAGTTTGTCTCGCTGAGAGGCAAGGAAATCAAGTTCTGCGTCGGCTGCCTGTCGTGCCAGAAAACGGGCGCGTGCGTCATCAAGGACGATGTGCCGGCCATCATGGAGAGCGTGCTCAACGCTGATGTGGTCTGCTGGGCCACGCCCATCTACTACTACGAGATGAGCGGCCAGATGAAGACCCTCATCGACCGCATGAACGCGATGTACCCCAAGGATTACAAGTTCCGCGATGTCTATCTGCTGACCACCGCGGCCGAGAACGAGGAGTTCGTGCCGAAGCGCGCCGAGAGCGGCCTCACCGGCTGGATCGACTGCTACGGTAAGTCCGAACTCAAAGGCCACATCTTTTGCGGCGGCGTGGGTGCTCCCAACGAGATTGCCGACAACGCCAAGCTGCAGGAGGCGTTTGAGATGGGGAAGAACATTTAAACGACAACTGGACAAAACGAACTTCTTACAGCTATGTCGGAACTTTTGGGATTTGACGCCATCATCCTGCAGAACGAAAACATGGATGCCGCCTACGTGGAGGTGCCGTTCGACATCAAAGCGATGTTTGGCAAAGGTCGTCTGTCCGTCCACGCCACGTTCGACGGCGTGCCATACGACGGCCAGATTGTGAAAATGGGGGACACCCTGCCATATCATCGGAATAAGGAAAGACATCCGCAAACAGATTGGCAAGAGTTTTGGCGACACGGTACACGTGACGTTTTGCGAACGGGAATAGAATGTGTACTTTTGCCGATTCAAAATCTATAGCAACGAGAAATTGAACAGCATGAAAGACATAGAACATCCTCACGACTTCACCCATATCATCGTGCGCGATGCCACCGAGAACAACCTCAAGCACGTCAACGTCAGGATTCCCAAAGGGAAAATCACCGTGGTGACGGGCGTGTCGGGGTCGGGCAAGTCGTCGCTGGTGCTGGACACCATCGCGGCCAAGTCGCGGCGCGAGCTCAACGACACCTTTCCCTCCTTCACGCAGCAGTACCTGCCCAAGTACGGGCGGCCGCACGTGTGCGACATCCAGAACCTGCCCATCGCCATCGTCATCGAGCAGCGCAAGCCGGCCTCCAACTCCCGCTCCACCGTTGGCACCTACACCGACATCTACGCCCTGCTGCGTCTGCTCTTCTCGCGCATCGGGCAACCTTTCGTGGGCTACTCCGACGCCTTCTCGTTCAACCATCCCTCGGGCAGCTGTCCGCGTTGCGGCGGACTGGGCGAGATCCGCGAGCTGGACATCCACAAGCTGGTGGATTTCGATAAGTCGCTCAACGACGAGGACACCATCCACTACATCGCCTTCGGCAAGGGCGGCT
>ERZ842401.4801-NODE-4801-length-15396-cov-26.166156_pt1 | contig 15396 bp, 1 predicted proteins | sample MGYA00521270_ERZ842401 | MGnify/ENA primary metagenome ERZ842401 (study PRJEB31892, sample SAMEA3878208) | bioreactor metagenome | biome: Moose rumen | place: Sweden | collected 2011-10 | study: EMG produced TPA metagenomics assembly of the PRJEB12797 data set...
CAATCCCCAATCCCCAATCCCCAATCCCCAAATAAAGATAATATAAACTTAATATTGATTTAATAATTATTTAATTATTTATTTTTTTAATTAATTAACTCAAATAATAATTATTTTTCTTGAGAATAAATGGAACAATATTTAAATAAATAAATTAATATTTAGGTCTTGGTTTTGGCTTTGGTTTTGGTTTTGGTTTTGGTTTATCAATGTTAATCTTTTCATCTACTTCATCATCATTATCATCACCTTCATCTTTTATTTCATCCTTTTTCTCTTTAATACCTTTTAATTCTTGTTTTTCATCACATCCCATCAAATTATAAAGTTCAAAGCATTGTCCAATGGTTATGATCGCTTTCTTTTTTTCATCATTTTTTTCTTTTGGGTCTTTTAAATTTTGCAAATAATTTAATTCGTTATAAAATTCTTGCTCTTTTTCGAAAGTTTCTTTTGGCCATAATTCGTATCTTGATATTTGACCTATTAAATCATGTTTATCATCGAATTCATCGTCTTTTCTTGAACTTGTTAAATATCGAGAAATAAATTTACGACAAGCGGCAGCCAAATTTTCTTTTGTAATTATTTTAAACTTTTTATCTTCGAATAACTTTAGTATTTGCTTTCCTACTTCATTATCAATGGAACTCTTATAATGTTCTTGCAAATTATTAATTATTGGTTTATAACATAATAATTCAAAGAAGGAATAGACGCCCATTATTTCCTCAAATTTTATTTTCAATTTTTGATTCTGTAAAAATTCAATGCATTCTTTGGATAAGGTGACATATTCAGGTAATTCATCAAGTATAACCCTAATTTCTTCTTTTTCATTTTGTCTCACTTGAGTAAGATAATATAAGAGTAACTGAATTGAGAACAATATTTTTGTTAATTCTTCAGGTTGAGCATTATAATTCTCTGTTATAAAATCATATATTAGTTGTTTCTTTTCTAAACTTAAGGCAACTTGCTTATATTTTTCGTTAAAATCGATTAAAACACTTGATTTATTTCTCCTGAATCCTTCAAAGCAAAAAGTGACAAATTTTAATTTGTCATGACCATTAAATCTGACCTTTCCTGGAAGAAGAAGTTCTCCTAAATATTTTTCTACTGAATCAAAATCATAAATAATTTGCTTATAATTATTATAATTAATAGTGTTATCTTGCTTAAAAATATTTCTTTTACTATTTTCATAAATAAACTTATTGAAATTTTTATTAACTATATCAAAATTAAGTGCCTCATTTTTTTTTGCTTTTTGAACATCAATAGTATTTTGCATATTTTTCACAAAATGATGTAAAATTCCACTTTGCTTCAAAGAATCAATTAATGAATCCAAGAAATTATTTTGCCATTCGATGAAATTTTGATATGCTGCAGCTATATACATACCTTTTCCCATATCTCCATCATCGTTTAAAAAGAAAGCGATTTCTTTATTATCATTTAAATCCATAACTTCCATTTCATTTCTACATCCATATTTAGTTGCATAAGGCTTTAATTTATCCCATATTTTTATGAAAATTTTAAATTTATCTTTAAATTTTTGATTATTATTTTTATATATATCTTCATCTTTTAATTTTCTTTTTGAAGCATCTTCTCTTGATACTTTATATGAATAATAATCTATCATGAAATTTGAAAAATCATTAAATTCAGGCAAATATTTAATCAAGAATCTTTCAGGAGCAATTTCATTTATATTTATATAATTAGCTAGTAAAGGATATTTTCTTTCATACATATCAATTTTTTTAAGTTCTTCAATGAATTTTTCTCTTGAAGGATAGGTAGTCATTAGGAAATATTTATAAAATGGGTATTCTTTTTCATCATATGAATTAACATCATTTATTTCTAACACTAAAGATTTCATACTATTTTTATCTAATTCTAATAATTTTTCATTGTTTTTTTTATATATTTTAGAATAATTTTCATATTCTTTATAAGATTCTTCTAATATTTTTTCAATTTCTTCTTCGAATTTATCACGTTCTTCTATAGTTTTTAATTCTTTGCAATTTTTTAATTTTTCTGAAAGTTTATCAAATATTAAATTCATGAATACTTGTATTATTTGTATGCCTTTAGACTGTAAAGAATTTTTCAAAAAGTTCCAATCTTTTTCTAGCATTTGAATACAGCTCATTCCTCCACATATATATTTTTCCATCTCATCATTTTTAATAAACTCTAAACAATTTGCATAAAATAGATGAGAATATAAAATGAAATTTAAAAGTCTATATCCTATTTGCGATAGATTTCTCACTTTTTGATGAATATCTTCAAAAGTAATTTTTGCTACTTTACATATACCAAATTTTTCTTCTTCTAATTTAGGGTCTATTGTATCTTTTTTATATTCAGCTAATAATTTATTTGGAATATTTTGATCATTATCTCCATAAAGAGAAAACTCATATTGTTTCTGTTCAAGATCTTTAAAGATTCTATAATGTCCTTTAACATGTGCAAATCCATGTCCTCCATCAATACCTGGAGGAAGGTTTCCCCAACCTATATCTTTTCCACAGTTTGCACATTTTCCAGGCTCATTTGGAAAACCGCATGGATCTATATCATAATATAAACCACAGCTACAAACATAAGCTCCTATATTTGAAGGCTGTGTATTCAAATGTTTTTCTATTAAATAATAATTTTTAATATATATATTATCTGAAAGATTATTTCCAGGCATAACATTCGTTTTCAAAGTATTTAAGCAATCATTTGATATTATTTTAGAATATAAATATTCTTTTGGCTTTTCTTGATTAGTTGTTTGTAAACAAAATCTTAAAGAATATAATAAGAATTCGAATTGGCCTGCATTAATTTCCTTATTTTGTTCAGTGATTAATTTAGGTTTCATTGTTTTATTAAATATTTCATCATTTGAAAAGAGGAAAAATAATTTTTTTGTAATTTCAGGAAATTTAATTTTTGGGTCTGCAAAAACATTTTTAGCATATGATGAATATTTAGTATAATCTGCTTTATTTACGACATAATTTTGCAAGGCTAAATTTGATACTATTAAATCAGTTGAAATCATATAAAAATAATCAATACCATTATCAACTATATAATTTACAAATTCATTTATAGGTTTAGCAAATTCAGCAATATTATAAGAGTCGAATTTTTCATAATATTCATTAAATATTTTCCATTTATTTTCATCCCCATTAGGAAGCATATAATAGCTAAGCATAGCGTCTTTTTTTTCATCAAATCTTTGTTTAAATTCATCAAAAAATTTAATTTGATGCATTTGATAATTATAATTTGAAAAATTTTGGTAATTGCCCAAAATATTAAAGAATACTTTGAATACATAAATTTTTATCATTGTTCTCACTTCATTTTTAGCATTACCATTTATAGCTTTTAATACTTCTTCAAAATCAATAAATTGTTGATTGTAATAATGAGAAAAATAGACATATTTATTAATATATATCTTTATATAAGCTATAGCATACAACTGACATAATAAATCATTTTTGATTTCTTTCTTTCCTTCATTTTTATTGTTATAAATAGTTTCCAATATATTTGTGCAATCTCTGAATACATCTAAACTCTTATCAGAAATAATAAAAGTTTCATTTGTTGTTCCGTTTTTATTTTTATAATCATAATATTTTTTGAAATACTCTTCTTGATCATTTTCTCTCTTTATATTAGGTATTAATTCAAAAAATATATTTATTTTTGCTTCGAAAATATTTAATATAATTTCATTCAATATCTCATTATTCGTATTATTAATTAATGCTATCCAAGGACTTGTATCATCTTTAATATAAGTGAGATTTTCACCAATATAACCTGGGTCAGAAGAAATAATTCCTCCAATAATTAGATTCATAAATGGATATGAATATATAATCAACCCATTATTTTTTAATATTATATCAATTAAAGTTAATTTATATTGATCGTTCTTTATTTTTTTTAATTCACGTACAAAAATACCCATTATTATTTCTCTGAAATTTGGTGTATCTCCTAAATTATTCAATAAAAATTCATATAATTCTTTTATATAATTTGATAAATCTTGTCCTTTTTTACTTATTTCAATATTTCGGTTATTTATTTTAGATATGTTTGTCAATAGCTTTAGCACATTTAATATATTGTTTTCATTACTTTTATTAACACTATTGAGTCCTTTTTCAATTTCAAGGAATTCTTGAATAGTGAAAATTTCTTTAGAATAAATCGCTAAATCTTCATTAATAATTAAAGAATCTTTAGTAATTGTCTTTAATAAATTAATATATTCATAAAAATCTTTTCCTTGGAATTTACTAAATAATTCTTCACTTGTGCATAATCTTAATATAGCATCCACAATAAAATAAAATGGTGACTTATATTCTATAGTGTGATGAGGATTTCTTATATCATCCTCTTCTAATATTATTTCTCTATTTTTTATTAATCGCTCAATTTTATTGAACAAATTTTGTTCAAATTTTGATACTTTTTTATTTACATTTTCATATATATTTAATAGGATGGAAATATATTGACTATAAGCTTCTATCCATACCATTTTCCTTGCTATTGATTTAGTTGGATCCATTTCCTCTCCTTCATCTCCAGCGTTAAATCTTTGATGAAGTAATAATTTAATAATACTTTTATAATTATCCAAATTTTTATATAATTGTTTTATATCTGGTACATTTTCAGATAAAAATATGAGAAAATAATCTTCCAATAATAAATAATAAAATTCATGACTATCTTTTTGATATCTATTTTCTAACTTACTTATTTTTGAAAATATATCATTTTTTGATATTTCAATCTCGGTATTTTTTTGGTAATCTTTCAATGCCTTTTTATAATCTTCTAAATCAGCACCAAAATCTTCGCAATCTTCTTCTCTCAAATCTACAATATGTCTTTCAGTGTTCAAATATTTATTTTTTATTTCATTTTGTATATATTTGGCAAACTTTTTCAAGGGAATATAAACACCAGGTAATCTTAAACCAAATAATAATGAAACTTTATTATCTCTGAGCTTTTTTTTGATGGCATTAATTGAAAAATTAACATTATTTATATAAGTTTCGATTAATATTTTAATTATTTGATTATTCATATAATAATTTTTTTCTTCGTTGTTATCTTCTTCTTCTTTTTTTTCTTCCTTTTTGTCTTCTTTTTTGTCTAAATCCTTTTTGTCTTCTTTTTTTTCTTCTATAATTTCTTTTTTATCTTTATTATTTAAATTCATTTCTTCTTCTTCTTCATTTTCATTTTTTTTATCATCAATTTTTTTGTTTTCTTGTTCTTCATTATTATTATTATTTATTATTACTATTTGTCTATCATCATTATTAATAGGCTCAATTTCATTATAAATAAAAGGAGATAAGAAATTATCTTTTTCACATTGGAAGATTAATTTGGCTAAATTATCTGTGAATAATTGAGATAAATATCTTTTAACAACTGTTACTATACATATATCGTCTTTTGTGAAAAATTCGTGATGATTTAATACTTCACCAATATCAATTTTCTCTGCTGGCATTTGTAAAATGCGATTTATCAATGACTGTGAAAAGGCTTGATTGTTATTCAAAAATTCTATTACTTTATTTGGATAATTATTTTTATCTATACCTTCTACAGGAGCATAAAACTGATAATTGAAATAGGAAAAAGTATTAAAAATATTTTTTATAAATTCAGTATCTAATTTAAGACATTTAGTGAATAAATCTTCTTCCTTCAATTTCATTATATCAACAATGGATAAATCTTCTCCATTTAAATGATCAATAAATATTTGATAAAAATCACTCAAATGAGAAATTGTTTCTCTTAATATATTTTTTTTAATATATCTTTTCTTTTTTGGATCATTTTCATCTGATTCAAATATACGATTCATATGTACTGTAAATATATATACCTTTTTATTATTTTCATCTAAATAATTTTTTTCAGTGATATAGTTTTCTATGAAAAATTTAACATAATTCATAATACTTGTTTCATAAGGATTAAATTTGATAACAACAATTTTCCATTTTTTATCTTTAGAATAAACTTGATCTAAATTAAATTCAAGATCTTTTTCTTCAGTTAATGAATTTATTTGGAATTCTGTTATATTATCATCTCTATTAATTTTTCCTAATAATTCAGTTTCTATTTCTCCAGAGAAATTTGCTAATAAAGGCTCATCTATGCTAGTAAAAGTATATATTACATTTTTATGATTTTTCATTGTTTTTAAAAAGTTAAGGAAATTTGAATGTTCTCCTTTTTGATAAAACTCTATTATTTTATCAGCTACATTTGGATAAGTTTGTTCAAATCCTGAATGTTTTAATAAAAATATCAAATCCATTGGTAAAGTGAGAGATATTTTTTTCAAGACTAAATCTTGGAACTCTTGTCTCATTATTTTTTTTCCTAATTTTTTATTTTCATTAATTTCATTATATATAATTCCTTGTATTTCTTCTCTGTCACAATTGATCAATAAATTATTTAAGTTAAACTTTATATTTATTTTATTTTCTTGTAATTTTGGATTAGAAATATCTTGAATCATATTATAAATATAATCTCCTTCTTCTATATATTCTTGATCTAATAAATATTCAAAAGATATTATATGCTTTTCAAATCTATTTAAGAAAGGAGGATCTTGTTTTTCTAAAGAGGCTTCATCTACTAAAACAATACATTTAAAATCATCATTGACTAAAGAAAATGTATTATTAGTACTACCCATTGCAATTCTTGCGTAATTTTTTTCACTAACAACAGTAAAGTTTTGGTTGAATAAATCATATAAGGAAGGATATACCGCTTCTAAATCAGAAAGTAATAATATTCTATTCTGTTCCATTTGAAGTTGTATTTTATTCAATATTTTAAGACCATATCCTTCTGAATGTGTATCTTTAGTGAAACCACTTCCAATATAAAATGATAATTCTCTTTTTAAATCTTTTTCTACTTTTGTAGATGTAAGTATTGAATTCAACAAATAATTTGATATAGATGATTTTGAAACGAGAAGTAAATATCTACTATCTTTATCTTTTATATTTTCAAATATAGTTTTAAGCACATCATATTTTTTTCTTATATCACAATTTATATATCTTTTTTTGAAAAGACTTTTAATTATTTCTAGAGAAGTTTTACTTCCTTCTTGTCCGGCGTTGAATTCTAATCCTGCGAAATTTCTTTCTATACTATTAATACCTATTTCTTGTTTAACATTATCATCGATATTTAATCCAAAATCTTCTTCTTTCTTTTTTAATAATTGTCTCATTGATGTTTTAATCAAATGATAAAAATCTCTCGAACCATGAAAATCTTCTTTTATTGTATATTGTTTCTTTAATATATTTTTATATTCGAAATAAGTATCTGCTAAATGAATAAATAAATCTTTATTATCTTCTGCTAATTTGGCATTATATGATTCAGCAATGGTTAAAGCAGTCTTTTCTAAATCTTGTTGATCAGGTTGAGGTATTGATAAGAATAATCCTCTATTCATTTTGGAAGCATCTAATATCCAGTTTGATATTCCTACAAAAGCTATTTTTTTACTTCCTTCATTCAAATCATACTCTAATTCAGAATGTATAACTTTTAGTGGATTATAAGGGGAATGTTCTGCAAGACCCATTTCATCGAAGTAAATCATAGATATAATTTTATTTTCCATATTATTTTCATTATTTTCATTATTATCGTTCTTATCATTCTCATTTTTGTCGTTCTTCAAAAACTTTCTTGCCTTTTGGAAAATATTTAGTACCCCCTTTGATGTAGAGCCTAATGAACCTTGAAAAGAATTAACTAATAATTTTGGCAATGTTCTGAATAAATCATTATCAGATGATTCTCCCTTCATTGCATTAAATATAAGTTGAACGCTCAAAGATTTACTGCAACCTGGTTTTCCAACGATAAACAAAGGCACTTTGGCATTAACACAAGCAAATATAGTAAATAAATTTTCTAATAAAGCTCTATTTTTCGCTATACCTTTTTTCATTTCGATATTTTGGGCGATATAAAGCTGCTCGTGCTCTGGTATTTCGATGAAATTATCTGCAAATATTGAATTCATTTTTTGAGCAAGATCTTTTCTGAAATCTTTATTTGATAAACGCATATAATAGCATAAATATATACTTAATTTAATAGAATTTTTATAAATCTCAGCTTTACCTAAATTTTTATAGAATGTATCAATTGTTTCGAAAACTTCCTTTTGATCCTTATTTTCGAAAAGTTTTTTATTATTCCTGAAATATTCGACGAAAAATGAATAAAATATACTAAAACGTCTAATTTCACGAAGTGAAACAGAAGAAACATCATTTTTTTCTCTGACAAAATTTTGAGCTTGGATTATAGCAGTACTTGCTATTTTTTTTAAATTTTCGCAAAGGTCAAAATCTTCTTTTGTTATATATTTTTCCATATCTTTTCTTTCAAAATTTTTTTTAAATTCATTATTGTTTTTATTCTTTTCTTCGATTTCTTCCCAAAAGAAATTTTCTATAGGTCTTACCACCATATTTTTAATGTATCTTTCTTCATCTTCTGGTGTAAGATTACCAAAATTAAAGACAAAATTAAGCAATGAAAATGGTAAAGGATTAACTGTATAAACTAAATTTTTTTCTTTAGTGCCTTCTAGTTTAAGAGCAAAATTTTCAACAGTTTTTTTTCCATATCTATAAGGATTACAAGCTCCTATAAAAAATATATTATCAGGAATTTTTTTTCCTTGACAAGTATGCTTAGTCATCAATTCACATATTAATCCCATACAATTACATGTATTAATTTCATCTAAGAAAACCCACAATTTTTTTTTGAAATAAATTTGTTCTCTTTTTTGATAAGATTCGAAAGTTTTTTGTTCTCTTTCTTCTAAATCAATTGCTTTTTGGACTATACTGTCAATTTTTTTTCCATCGACTATTTTTTCTTCAAATAAAAATTTAACAATTTCATCATCAGTTATTCCTGCATGGATATTAAGAATTTCCATCTGACTTTTACCGTTATTAATTAATTCAGATAATTTTCTAATAAGAGATGTCTTACCACAACCGGTTTCACCCATCATTATAACAGGAATATTTTCCCTTATACGAAGTAATATTAAAATCATTTTGATAAAGTTATCAGCAGTGAAAACATATTCTCCAACTATTTCTTCTATAGAATCATATTTTAATAAATCTGGGTCTTGCTTTTTTTTATCCTTGTACATTTCTTTATCTTTTGTAAAAATTGGATTTTTGATTGATAAAATATTTTTTATTTCTTTCAAAAAATCTTCGTGTTTAAATAGAGTATAATTTTTTAAACTTGTTGGAACTTTTTCTATTTTGTCATTTAATCCAAATGATTCAAAAAATTGATTTTGCAATATTACAAAGTTCTTTCTTAATTGTAATAATTTATTATATTCAACCTTACTTTTTTCTTGATTAGCAATTATAGTGAAATCCTGTGAACCTCCTTCATGGAAAAATATCAAAGGAGGAGCGATTTTATTGCATGAAATTATATCACCTGGTTGAGATAATGCTTTGATAGCTGCTTCTTCTTGCTTATTTTCGTCAAAATTACCTTGGTCTAATTTAACTTTATAAGTTTCTTGTTGAGCAAGTAATATTTTATCGAAAGCACCTTGAGTGAAATGTATTGTATTTTGAATGAAAGAATTTATCATAATTTCTCTCAATTTTTTCACTTCTTGATTTTGAAAGGCATTTCCCATTTCTATTAATTTGGCTGCAGTTAATGCAAGATTCATACTAAAATTTTTTAATTGGCCTGAAAAAACATTTATGAAAGAATTTATTTGGTAATATGAGGGATATTCTATTTTTAGTTCTTTTCTTAATAAATCTTTAATTAAAGTGTCGCATTCTTTTTGATCTAAACATTCAGCATCAATTGTTGTATCTATATGATCTTCAGTTGATTGTAATATGTCTTTCTTAGGTAAAGTTACTCCGGTTATGATCAAATCATTTTCTGATACTTTCCCACTTTTTAATAATTTTAAATAATTACATACTATTTGAACATTAGAATTTAGCTCTTTTTGAATTATTAATGGAGGTAAGTTTGCTATTTTCATTTCTGTTTTTTTTTCAAACATACTTAATAAAGGAAACTTATCAAAGAAATCGATAAAACCGCAAGGAATTTCGATAATAATTTTTACTTTTTTCGACAAATAAAATAAATTTTCATTTTGACCATATAATTTAGTAATTAAGAAACTATATAAGAAATCTTTCATTAATTCAGTTTTTTTTGAGTCATATAAATCTAAATGTATCACAGTATTTTCTTCTTTTTCTATCTGCTTTTGTATTATTTTTAATCTATTTATTACATCTTTTCTACTAAATTCACCTCCAAATGGAAAATGAATATATCTTTTATGAGCATTCTCTATTTCTGATTTAATTTTGGTTGATTTTCCAACACCAGCTTTATCAGAATAGATAATTTCTACATTTTCATTGTATAGTTTTTGTCCTTCTTTTTTTTTATCATCATGAACTAAAGGTTGATGACCTCTTAATTTTTCTAAATATTTGACTAAACTATCATTTTTTTCAGAATAAGCAAATGCAACGCATGATTTCATTTCATTTGCCCTAGAATTAAATAATGTATTTATTAATTTTGTTAAAGTTTGTCTTTTTTCAGAAGTTAATTGCTCAATTTTTCCAATCATGAAAAAAACTGGATATTCACATAAAAATGCTCTATACATAAAAGCAGTAATTTCTTCAGAAGTTGTTTCCTCATTACATAATAATAAAGTTTGTGCCATGGGAGGATGACCTGTTAAGAAATTGAACCAATTTAATATATGTTCTTCTATACCTTTTTGAAGCTCGCCGATTTTATCACCTTCTAAAAGATATGTGAATAAACCAATAAAATTTTTTTTATATTTGTCTTTTATTATGTTTTGCTTGTAAATTTCTTCTAATTTCAAATTGTTATTTTTGAGGAAATCAGCCAAAAAATTCTTAATATTTTCAAATAAACAAACATATCTATCTTCATTGAGCTCATAATCATAATTATAATTTAATTCTTCCAATTTTTTATTAGAATTAACTTGATCGTTAGTTAAATATTTCAAAAAAGGAACAAGTGCATTATTTCTTTCTCTTCTTAAACAAGAATTTATTAAATTAAATTGTCTGCCATATACATATCTTATCAATTCTTCATTTTTATAATACTTAGTTTGTATATCATTTATTTTATTTATAAGATTGTCCAAATATGCATCGCAATTTTTGTAATTTTCAATTCTTTTATCATCAATGCTGAAAGAAGGTTTATCATCATTAATATCAATAACAATTTTTAAATTTTCACTATATCCCTTATGTCCGAGTTTTGATAATAATTGATTTATTTTTTCTATTTCACCCACTCTTTCAGAAAATGATTTATATAAATTAAATATTTTTTTTTCTTCTTGAGATTGCTCATCTCCTAATTTTCTTGTAAGCATAGCACGCTCTCTTAATTCAATTATATTTTCATAATTTAATTTCTTTTTTTCATTTTGTTTTTCTAAATTGATAGATTCTCCTTCAAATTTTAAGTACGGATCTTTATTATTATCTATAGATAAAGTAAATTGAGACTGGAACATTATTTCTTTAATTTGTTGTTGAGTTGCTTGAGATTTATCCAATTTTTTTGAAAATAATTCTTTTATTTCTCTTGAACGATTTGTGTATTTCAAAAAATGAACGCTGATATTTTTTACTTTCGGAACTTCGTTAATAAAAGCTTGTATTAATTCTACATCAGTTTTTTTTCCTTTAATTTGTCCTAAATTATGAATAAATGTAGAACATTTAGTCATATCTTGAATATCATTATTAGTTATAAGAGTATCATCTTGCATATTAACAACTTCGTGCAAATTTCTTATATCATTTTCGGATTTGTCTGCAATAAATTTTAATGAACCTTTTTTATTAAATGTACAATGTAATATATTCAAATAATCTTTATCTACATCATCTGGATTTAATACTTTTAATCCATATTTTTGTAAAGTTTCTCCATATTTTTCAATTTTACCTAAATCTATATTAGGTCCTCTTAATCCTGAAGTAATATTATTTAATTCCTTATAAAATTCTGTTTTGACTGCCTCTAATTCATCAATGAAATTTCGGCAACTATTTGAAGTTAAAAATATTTCTTCTTTTTGATTGAAAGTTATAATACCTTTCTGTAATCGTTCTATTTGCAAATCATCAAAATCTTCGATTCCAAATATTTTTTTTAATCTCTTTAATTCTTCTTTTAAAGGATCTTTTTGTTTTTTGTTCTTATTCTCTTCTTTGCCTTTTTCATTTATTTTTTCATTCTTTAAACTTTTAAAACATTGTTTTATAATAGTTTCTGGAATTTCACTACTCCATTTTTCATTATTAAATAAAAGTTTTAATTTTTGGAAATCAACTTCAGTTTGCTCGAAAATTTCTTTTTCTGTTTTAGAGTAAATTTTTTTAGATTTACTATTTCTATATAATTGCACAAAAAATATTGAATCTCTTAATAAATTTTTTTTTTTTAATTCTTCTGGTGTAAAAATTTTTTTACATTCTTCAATTTCATTTTTTGTTTCTGGTTTTTCTATTTCATTTAAATTTCCTGATTTTATTTTATTAAGTAAGTTCTCAACTTTTGAAATATCATTTTTATGCTCATTTTCAAAAAATGTTATAAGTATTTTATTTATATCATTTAATTGTTTTATATACGGTGACACTTTATTGAATTTTTCTTTGAGTATATTCATACTGGTATCAACATCATTTTTGTTATTAAAAAATAATATTGATAGCTTATCATTAAATATTTTTTTTTTTGCTGGATCAAGATAAATATCTTTGAAAGTATTATAATTAATTTCACCATTTTTAATTTTTTTTAATATATTTTCCGTTAGTACTAAAATATTCATCAAATATTTCGTTTTATTTAAATCTAAAAATTTAGTGAAAAATCCTTCTTTTTGAAAGCCTTCTAATAATTTAAAAGATTCAATGTCACTTTCTGCATTGAATAATTCTTCTTCTTTAACTGAGAAAGTTTCAATTTTATTTAATAACGATTTAATTATATTTATCGAGTGTATTTTCTGTAATAAAAATAAAATATTATCAGCATTTAATAGCTCCTTATTTTTTGTTAAAAAGTCAGTTATACCATCAATGACCTTTTGAGATATATCTTTATAATTCGAAGCTAAATGAGTATATATATCTTTCTTTGTTTGTAAAGAAGGTATATATAGCTCAATTGTTCCTTGCAAAAACTTTATCATATCATATGACTGCTGGTAATCTATTATATAAATAAAGTAAGCAATGTCATCAATAAATGTAGGACAAGTTTCAATTTTATATGTACCTAAAAGGTTTTTGAATTTTTCTCTTAATTTTTTTACAGTTTCATAATCTAAAATTGATTTAGATTTATAATCAAATAATTTAAGCAATTTTCCAAAGTATTTCATATTATCAACTTGTTCTAAAATTTTAATTTTAAAATTAAAACTATCAAAAGAATAAATTTTGAATATATTTGAATTATTCCATTGGTTGAAAAAATCATCTGTCATTGTTTCAAAGTCAAGACCTTTAACAATATTTAATGGTCTATAATATTTTGAGGCGCATCTCTGGTCATAAAAATATTGATCAATATTAATAAAATAAAGAAGTTCTTCATTTTTTAATATTTTATTGTTAATGGATTCCAAACCAGCTTTATGAATTTTTTCATTGAGTTTCAGATTATCATCTTTTAATTGAGTGTCGATTTGAGAGCATAAAATAATAGCATTATTAATATTGTATAATTTCTTCACATCGTCGTTAAAATGAACATAATGTTCCCAAAACTTTTCATCAAAAGATATAAATGTTTTATTATTATTTCCTTCATAATTAATGATTTTCCTAATTTCTTCAATTATTACTTCCAAATTATCCATTTTTTGAGGAGGAGTTTCCAAAGTAGACATTATAATTAGCTTCTTGCTTTTCAAACAACAATTTGAAATAAGATCTATTTTATCGTTAATTATCATTAAAATTTTTTCAATTGAACCACAAAAATTCAAAATACCCAAAATAATATCTATTGTTAATTCTTGTTCGAACATATTACTCATAAGTTCGTCAGATATCTCAAGTTTTGGAAAATATTTATGTTTAAGAGGTAATATTTTAATTAAATATTTCCATAAATCCTTGTTGTTTATCATTTTTGAAGCTGATTCTATTTCAAAATTATATCTTACAAAAAATAATAAAGTAAGGAAAATTGAATACAATTGATGTTTGTCTTCTTCTTTTTGACAATATTGAGTTATTATTTCTGGCTTTTTTTCGACTATTTCTAAAATTTTTGCATAATCTTTTAAAGAAAAATCTTTTTCAGGTACTAAAATGTTTTCTAATTTAAAACTCATAAGAAATAATCTGACATTTTTCGCAGCATAACAATTTTTAAAAATTTCTAGAAAAAAATCTAGGCTGATTTTTTTACCAAAAGATGCCAATTGAGAGTCCGTAATTAAATCTTGATAAATTTGATCCTTTTGTCTTTTTTCGATAAACTTCATATAATCAATATATATTTTGAGTTGTTCCTTCGGTGTAAAAATTATTTGAGGTGGCGGATCAATTACTTTTCCCCATCCTCTATATTCATTAAATTTAAGGTTATATATAAAATTATTTTTCGAAGCTCTAAATATAATATCTGTATTAAAGTAATTTTTATTGTATTTTAAAGAAAGAACAGTCTTATATTTTTTAGTTTTTTGGTCCTGGTCATCTGTTTTCAAATCTTTTTGCGAAATTTCCATCGAATTAACGTTGACTGTAAAAGTTTGATTTTTACATTTTCTTTCTCGAGATAATTCACTTTTTGAATGTCCAGCTTTTAAATTAATCAATCCTCTATTTCTAGGTATCGAATATTCTATCAATTTATCAAGTTTGCTTTGATTTGATGTTATAAAGAAAACTTTTTTGTTTTCTGTCATTTTTTTATATATAATAAACTAATTTTGATTTTCTAAATATAAATAAGAAATAGTTTATATTGGTTTTTTATTATTTTTTAAATATATTATACCTTTTTAAAACTTTTTATTGAATTTTATTAAAATATATTAAAAATTATAAAAATATTTATATTATATTGGGGATTGGGGATGGGGGATGGGGGATTGGGGATTGGGGATTGGGGATTGGGCCC
>ERZ842401.4803-NODE-4803-length-15391-cov-4.057316_pt1 | contig 15391 bp, 13 predicted proteins | sample MGYA00521270_ERZ842401 | MGnify/ENA primary metagenome ERZ842401 (study PRJEB31892, sample SAMEA3878208) | bioreactor metagenome | biome: Moose rumen | place: Sweden | collected 2011-10 | study: EMG produced TPA metagenomics assembly of the PRJEB12797 data set...
AGCTTTTGGGAATGGCTTTGCCTTATTTTCAAAGGCTACAGCGTGAAGGTGAAAGTGGTCGTCGCAAAATTAACCGTATTACAAGGTTTTTGACAGTTTTGGTTTTATTATTGCAAGCTCCAAGTTATCTTGTAAATTTGCGTTATCAATTGCCGCAGTCTGCTTTTCTTGTTCGAGGTTTTTGGGATTTCACGTTGCCTTCGGTAATTATTTTAACTGCCGGTACTATGTTTATTATGTGGCTGGGTGAACGTATTACTGACAGAGGTATTGGAAACGGTATTTCTCTTTTGATTATGATTGGTATCATTGCTCGTTTGCCTTTTGCTCTTAGTGCAGAATTTGTTTCGTGTGTTGAGGAGGTAAACGGTGGTGGTTTGATTGTATTCTTAGTGGAATTAATAATGTTGTTTCTTGTGTTTGTGGTTTCGATATTACTTGTGCAGGGAACTCGAAAAATTCCGGTGCAGTATGCAAAGAGGATTGTTGGTAATAAACAATATGGAGGTGTGCGTCAATACATTCCATTAAAAGTTAATGCAGCTGGGGTTATGCCTATTATTTTTGCACAAGCTTTGATGTTTATACCTCTTATGTTTACTCGATTTAACTCAGAAGCAACAAGCAGCATTGCATCGGCATTTGCTGATTATACTGGTTTTTGGTATAATTTTACTTTTGCTTTGTTGATTATTGTGTTTACGTATTTTTACACTGCTATTACTTTTAGCCCGCAGCAAATGGCTGATGATATGAAAAAAAATGGAGGTTTTATACCTGGCGTTAAGCCTGGAAAAAAGACGGTAGATTTCTTAGATAATATAATGTCAAGAATAACTCTTCCTGGCTCTATTTTTCTTGCTATCATTGGTATTCTTCCTGTTTTGGCTATTTTGTGTGGAATTAATAATCAATTTTCTCAATTTTATGGAGGTACTTCTTTGTTAATTCTTGTGGGTGTAATCCTTGACACTTTACAACAGATTGAAAGTCATTTGTTGATGCACCATTATGATGGTTTAATGAAATCAGGACGTATAAAAGGTCGTACTGGTTCTGTTGCCGCTATTTAAGTTGTTTGATTACAATGTTTGTTAGAATAGATATTAAATCGATTAATTAAATTGCTATGTAATGCCTGCGTTGGGCAGGCATTATTGGCTTTATATAAGATTTAATGTTTTTTTAATACATCATTGAATAATAATTTGCATAAATACAAAAAAATACACAATTTTGCAGGTGCAAAACGAAGTTGATTTTTATAATATAAGCAATGTATTGCAAACTTTTATAGCAATTAAAAGCATTAAAAATAAGAGATGCCAAAACAACAATCAATAGAAAAAGACGGTGTTATAACCGAAGCCTTGAGTAATGCAATGTTTAAGGTAGAACTTGAAAATGGTCATGTAATAATAGGTCATATTTCAGGTAAAATGCGCCAGCACTACATCAGGATACTGCCCGGCGACAAAGTAAAAGTGGAAATGTCTCCTTATGACTTAACTAAGGGACGTATATCTTTTAGATATAAATAAAAGAAAAAAAATGAAAGTAAGAACATCAGTTAAAAAAAGATCGGCCGATTGCAAAGTTGTTAGAAGAAAAGGCCGTGTTTACATTATTTGTAAATCTAATCCTAAATTCAAACAACGTCAGGGATAAAAAAATTGTTTCATTTTTGGAATTTATTTTAATTTTTTTATCTTTGCCGCATTAAATTTGTAAACAAGTTAATATTAAGAATAATGGCAAGAATTGTCGGGGTAGATTTACCCAAAAACAAGCGAGGTGAAATTGGCCTTACGTATATTTATGGTATTGGTCGTAATAGAGCAAACTACATCCTTGCACAAGCCGGAATTGACAAAAACATAAAAGTACAAGATTGGAACGATGATCAAATTGCTAAGATTCGTCAGATTATTAATGACGAATTCAAAGTAGAAGGAGAATTGCGTTCTGAAGTTTCTATGAACATCAAACGTTTGATGGATATTGGATGTTATCGTGGAATACGTCATCGTAATGGCTTGCCTGTGAGAGGTCAGAAAACAAAAAATAATGCTCGTACACGTAAAGGTAAGAGAAAGACCATCGCTAATAAAAAGATAGCTACTAAATAAAATTAGAAAATGGCAAACAAAAGTAAAGTAACGAGAAAGAGAGTTGTAAAAGTTGAACCAATTGGTCAGGGTCATATTCACTCTTCATTCAACAATATCATCATCTCTTTGACCAACGCTTCGGGAGAAGTAATTTCTTGGGCATCTGCTGGTAAAATGGGTTTTAAAGGCTCTAAGAAAAATACACCCTATGCAGCGCAACAGGCAGCTAATGAATGTAGCAAAACTGCCTTTGATTTGGGTCTTCGTAAGGTAAAGGTTTATGTAAAAGGACCAGGTAACGGTCGCGAAGCAGCTATTAGAGCTATTCATACATCGGGTATTGAAGTGGTTGAAATTATTGATGTTACACCATTACCCCACAATGGCTGTCGCCCTGCCAAAAGAAGAAGGGTATAATGTCAAACTTTGAAAAAAAATAAAAAATGGCAAGATACACAGGTCCCAAATCAAAAATCGCCAGAAAATTTGGCGAACCTATATATGGAAGCGATAAATATTTGGATAAAAAGAATTATCCAGCAGGACAACATGGATTAGAAAAAAAACGTAAAAAAGTATCTGAGTATGGTATTCAGTTAAAAGAAAAGCAGAAAGCAAAATATACTTATGGACTTTTGGAACGTCAATTTGCTAATCTATTTAAAAAAGCAAATCGTAGTTCAGGTGTAACTGGAGAGGTTTTACTACAGTTGCTTGAAAGTCGTTTGGATAATGTTGTTTATCGTCTTGGAATTGCTCCTACTCGTCCTGCTGCACGTCAATTAGTGTCGCATAGACATATTGTTGTTAATGGTAATGTACTTAATATTCCTTCTTATCACGTGAAAGTTGGTGATATTGTTGGAGTGCGTGAAAAATCTAAAGCCTTGGAAGTAATACAAAATTCGGTACAAGGCGCAAATAGGTCGAGGTTTAATTGGCTTGAGTGGGATTCATCTTCATTGTCTGGCAAGTTTATGAATATTCCTGCACGTGAAGATATACCAGAAAACATTAAAGAACAACTTATAGTTGAACTTTATTCTAAATAATGTTATGTACAATAACGCTTTTGTATTTTTCAAGTGTGTTATTGTACACTTTTTACCGAAAAAAATTAAAATATAACAAATGGCAATATTAGCTTTTCAAAAGCCCGACAAAGTTGTAATGTTGGAAGCAGACGAAAGTTTTGGAAAATTTGAGTTTCGTCCGCTTGAACCTGGTTTCGGCATAACTATCGGTAATGCGCTCAGACGTATCCTTTTATCTTCTTTGGAAGGTTTTGCTATTACTTCGATTAAGATAGAAGGTGTTGAGCATGAATTTTCTACTATACCTGGGGTAATCGAAGATTTAACCGAAATTATTCTGAATATAAAGAAGATACGCTTTAAACAAATTGTTGACGGGCAAGATTTTGAAAAGGCGGTTATTACTATCAGTGGACAAGAGCAATTTAAGGCTGGGGACATTGAAAAATTCCTAACCAATTTTAAAATTCTTAATCCATCGTTGGTTATTTGTAATATGGAAACATCTGTTAAAATTCAGATGGAAATTACTATTAACAAGGGTAGGGGGTATGTTCCTGCTGATGAAAATAAAATTGCCGACCAAGAAATCGGAGTGATTGCCGTCGATTCAATTTATACACCTATTAGAAATGTAAAGTATTTTACGGAGAATTTTCGTGTTGAACAAAAAACTGACTATGAAAAATTAGTTATGGAAATTACAACCGATGGTTCTATTCATCCTAAAGATGCTTTAAAAGAGGCGGCTAAAATTTTGATTCATCATTTCATGTTGTTCTCTGATGAGAAAATAACCATAGATTCTGAAGAAAGTTTGGCTAATGAAGAATTTGATGAAGAAGTTTTGCACATGCGTCAACTTCTTAAAACTAAGCTTGTTGATTTGGATCTTTCTGTGCGTGCGCTTAACTGTTTGAAGGCTGCTGATGTTGAAACTTTAGCTGAATTGGTTGTTTTTAACAAAAACGATTTATTAAAATTCCGCAATTTCGGTAAAAAATCCTTGACTGAACTCGATGATTTACTTCTTAATATGAATTTGAGTTTCGGTATGGACATTTCTAAATATAAACTTGATAAAGACTAAATTTTTTGAGCAGTGATGCTCTTTAATTGTTAGACAAATGAGACACAACGACAAAATAAATCATTTAGGAAGAACTTCGGCTCATAGAAAGTCTATGCTTACAAATATGGCTGTTTCGTTGATTATGCATAAGCGTATTAATACGACGTTAGCCAAAGCTAAAGAACTTCGTACTTTTGTTGAACCGATTATAACAATATCTAAGGACGATATTAAGTATGCTGAGGCAAATGCTGCCGATGATAAAGCTAAAGTTTATAACAAAAATCGCAGAATGAACGCTCGTCGTTTGGCTTTTGCGCGTTTGCGTGATAAAGAGGCTGTTAAAGAATTATTTGCAAATGTTACACCTAAGGTTGCTACACGTAACGGTGGTTATACAAGAATTTTGAAAACTTTTGTTCGTCAAGGCGACAATGCTAAGATGTGTATGATGGAGCTTGTTGATTTTAATACTATTTATAATCCTACAAAAGGCTCTGCTGCTACACCTAAAAAACGTGTTCGTCGTTCTAAGAAAAAATCTAATGAACAACCTACAGAAGGTCAAGTAACTACTGCTGAAAATAAATCGGCTGAATAGAATAGTTGTATATTTCTGTTATTCTTTGTTTGTACTTAGTTTAACAGAGTTTGAAGTTAAATAAATTTACCGCATTGTTTTAATGCGGTTTTTTTATTCTCTTAGGTGTAATTTTTTATACAATAATTTTTTTTGAGATTTTTTTAGCATTATTATTTAATTTCTCAGTTGTTAAAAGTTTATTAAAATTTTTAAATAAATTTTTTTGTAATTTATTTTTTTTGCATTTTCTATATTTTTATTATAAATTTTTTTTTATTTATTGATTTTTAGAGTATTAATGTAACTAATTTTATTTTTTTGCAGCCTTATTTGGAAAAATTGCTGTTTGTTAAAAAAAATTATTATCTTTGCAAACTTTACAATTTTAGAAATTTATTGATAAAAATGGCAAAACAATCAATTAACAGATGTTCTTTTTGCGGACGTCCTAAGAGTGAAACAGAATTACTTATCGAAGGTCAAGAAGCTTACATCTGCAATTTTTGCATAGAGCAGGCTCATGAAATTGTGGAATCCGAAATTGGTATGTCTTTGAAAACAGATTCGGAGTTTTCTACTACTTTTAATTACAAGCCAGTTGATATAAAAAAATTTTTGGATCAATATGTTATAGGTCAAGAGCAAGCTAAGAAAACGCTTGCAGTAGCTGTTTACAACCATTATAAACGTCTTAATCAAAAGGTTAAATCTGATGATGTAGAGGTTGAAAAGTCAAACATATTGCTTATTGGAGAAACTGGCACAGGAAAAACACTTTTGGCTAAGACTATTGCTCGTTTGCTTAATGTTCCTTTTACTATTGTTGATGCTACTGTACTTACAGAGGCCGGTTATGTGGGAGAAGACGTAGAGTCATTGCTTACAAGATTGCTTCAGGCATGCGACTATAATGTTAAGTTGGCAGAAAGAGGCATTGTTTTTATTGATGAAATTGATAAAATTGCAAGAAAAGGTGATAATCCGTCGATAACTCGAGATGTTAGTGGCGAAGGTGTACAGCAAGGACTTTTGAAAATTTTGGAAGGTAGCATTGTTAATGTTCCTCCAAATGGTGGTAGAAAACACCCTGAACAAAAGATGATTCAGGTTAACACAAAAAATATTTTGTTTATTTGTGGCGGAGCATTTGTTGGTCTTGATAGAAAGATTGCTAAACGTTTGAATACAGAAGTTGTAGGGTTTAATACAATACGTCAAGGTGGAAAATTGCAGCAAGATAATATGTTACAGTATGTAACACCGCAAGATGTTAAGGCTTTTGGTATGATTCCAGAGATTATTGGTCGTTTACCAATTATTACATACCTTAATCCGCTTAATCGTGATGCATTGCGTAGGATACTTGTTGAGCCAAGAAATTCTATTATTAAACAATATGTTAAGTTGTTTGAAATGGAAGATTGTAAACTTGAATTTGAGCCGCAAGTTTTTGATTTTGTGGTTGATAAAGCTTTAGAATTTAAACTTGGAGCTCGTGGACTTCGTGGTATATGCGAAACCATTATGTTGGATGTTATGTTTGAGTTACCGTCGCAAAAACTTGATAGGTTTATAGTAACGCTCGATTACGCAAAGAAAAAACTCGAAAATATTGATTTTGCAAGTTTAAGGGCATAAATTGCCCATCGACACCAAAAAAGGGATATTATGGCAGACAATAATTTTATTGATTATGTAAAAATTTATGTCCGTTCTGGTAAGGGCGGTGCAGGATCTGCGCATTTGCGTAGGGAAAAATATCGTCCTAAGGCAGGTCCTGATGGCGGTGATGGTGGAAAAGGAGGCAGTGTTCTTATAAAAGGAAACAAACAACTTTGGACGTTGCTTCATCTTAAATATCAAAGGCATATTTTTGCAGAAGACGGTGTTAGTGGTATGCGCGACACGTGGGATGGTGCGGATGGAAAAGATGCTGTTATAGAAGTACCGCTTGGTACTGTGGTACGTGATGGAGAAACTGGTGAATATCTTTTTGAAATTACCGAACATGACGAGGTTCAGGTACTTGCCAAAGGTGGTCGTGGTGGATTGGGTAATGTACATTTTAAATCTGCAACAAATCAGACACCGCGTTATGCACAACCAGGTGAACCATGTGAGGAAGGATGGAGAATTTTGGAACTTAAAGTGTTGGCCGATATTGGACTTGTTGGTTTTCCTAATGCAGGAAAGTCAACGTTGCTTTCGAGCATAAGCGCAGCAAAGCCTAAAATAGCCGACTATCCGTTTACAACGCTTACTCCACAGCTTGGGATGGTTAGAGTAGGAGAGAAGTTTTCTTTTGTTATGGCTGATATTCCTGGAATAATAGAGGGTGCATCAGAAGGTAAAGGCTTGGGACTTAGATTTTTGCGTCATATTGAACGAAATCCTCTTTTGCTATTTCTTGTTCCTGCAGATAGCGACGATGTAACAAAAGATTACAAGGTACTTTTGGGTGAACTTGGAAAATACAATCCTGAATTGCTTGATAAAAAACGAATTTTGGCTGTTTCTAAATGTGATTTGATTGATAGCGAAATTAAAGAAGATATTGAAAAATCACTACCCGCTGATATTCCGCACTTTTTCTTTTCATCATTTACAAAGGAAGGTGTAAATCAGTTGGTTTATGGTATTTGGAATGAGTTGGAAAAAGACCAACTGGAGATGCAAAAACAAAAAATATCAGAGTTTGACAAGAAACTTTCTGACGAAATTTAGGTTTAGTTTTGTAAAATCAGTAGAAAAAAATATATTTGCAAAAACATTAAAAACCTTAAAAAATGGCAAAAGAAAAAAACGAAATGCCTTCTGATCCCAAACTTGAAAAACTTAAGGCACTTCAACTTACACTTGATAAACTTGATAAAGATTATGGCAAAGGAACGGTTATGAAACTCGGCGACCGTGCTGTTGCTGATGTTCCCTCTATACCATCTGGTTCTATTGGCTTAGATGCAGCCATTGGAGTAGGTGGTTATCCGCGTGGTAGGGTAGTTGAAATTTTTGGACCTGAGTCGTCTGGTAAAACAACATTGGCAATACATGCTATAGCAGAGGCTCAAAAACTTGGTGGAATTGCTGCAATTATTGATGCTGAGCATGCTTTTGATCGTACTTACGCCGAAAATCTTGGAGTTGATGTTGCCTCGTTGCTCATTTCTCAACCAGATTGTGGTGAAGATGCTCTCGAAATAGCTGATAGTCTTATACGAAGTGGTGCGCTTGATATTATTGTTATTGACTCTGTTGCTGCTCTTACTCCTCGTGCCGAAATAGAAGGCGATATGGGTGATAGTAAAATGGGACTTCAAGCTCGATTGATGTCTCAAGCATTAAGAAAGCTTACTGCTAATATCAGTAAAACAAACACTTGTGTTATTTTTATTAATCAGTTGCGAGAAAAAATAGGTGTTATGTTTGGTAATCCTGAAACTACAACTGGTGGAAATGCTTTGAAATTTTATGCTTCCGTGCGTTTGGATGTAAGACGTGTAGGGCAGTTGAAAGATGGTGAAAATGTTATTGGTGGACGTACAAAAGTTAAGGTTACCAAAAACAAGGTTGCTCCTCCATTTAAAAAAGCCGAGTTTGATCTTATGTTTGGAACTGGGATTTCTAAAACAGGAGAACTTGTTGATATGGCAGTAGAAATGGATATAATTAAAAAGAGTGGATCGTGGTTTAGTTATGCTGATGCTAAGTTGGGGCAGGGACGTGATTTTGTGGTTAATCTTATGGAAGAAAAACCAGAACTTGCTGCCGAGATAGAAACAAAGGTAAGAGAAAAACTTCGTCCAACATCTTCTTCTGATGATATTTCTGTACAAGATGAAACTTTTGAGGAAAGTTAGTTATCTAATTTTTTGTTAATATTTACCCGTAACTTGGCGTGTTAGACGTTAGTTACGGGTTATTTTTTTGATATTAATTTTTTAAACTCGTTGTATGAGTTTATGTATTGACAATCGTTGTAATTTTGCGACGACAAAACCATACAGATAGCTCCTTGCGAAAAATCGTGAAGTAGTGTCCAAACATTTGGCGGTATAATGATGCCTTTGTTTGGATTATTTAAATCAATGGTGGATATGTTTTGACCATCATTGAGCGTCATTCTAAATTTTCCAAAAATTGGAATAAGTGTTTCCCAACAATTTATTATAGCGTGTCCGCCTCGCGTCTGCCATTGTGGAATGTCTTTTATCCAAAATACGCGTTTAATATCAAACGGTAATAAGTTATTTTCTATAACAGAAAGCATTCCACGTTTGTCGACATTTAATTTGATGTCTATTATTTGGGCGTTTCCTGGTAACGTGTTTTCCATTTATTATATATTTTGTTATGCAAATTTAATTTATGACGTTTTTTTACAAAAATATATTGTTGTTTTTTTATAAAAAAAATAAATTTGCATTGAAAAAAACTTACAATCAATCATGGAATTAAAAAGCAAAGTAAATACATCTGGTCGATTGATGGCCGCTGCACGTGGTCTTTGGCGTGCTAATGGAATGAAAGAAAGTAATTTTGGGAAACCTATTATAGCTATTGCTAATTCTTTTACTCAGTTTGTTCCTGGGCATGTTCATTTGGACGAATGTTCTAAAATTGTTAAGAAAACTATTGAGTCTCTTGGTTGTTTTGCTGCCGAGTTTAATACTATTGCCATCGATGATGGTATTGCCATGGGACATGATGGAATGTTATATTCGTTGCCTTCTCGTGAAATTATTGCTGATAGTGTTGAGTATATGTGTCAAGCACACAAAGCCGATGCGTTGGTTTGTATTTCCAATTGCGACAAAATAACCCCTGGCATGTTGATGGCTGCAATGCGTCTTAATATACCTACCGTTTTTGTTTCGGGAGGTCCTATGGAAGCTGGTAGATATAAGAATGGTAAGATAGACCTTATTGATGCAATGATTATGGGAGGAGATAATGGTGTTTCGGAGGAAGAGCTTTCCAAGGTAGAAAAGGTAGCTTGCCCAACGTGTGGAAGTTGTTCTGGTATGTTTACTGCCAACTCAATGAATTGTTTAACAGAGGCATTGGGATTGTCTTTACCCGGAAATGGTACTATTGTTGCTACCCATAAAAATCGCGTTAAACTTTTTGAAACAGCTGGTAAACGTATTGTAGAACTTGCAAAAAAATACTACAACGACAATGATACTTCGATGCTTCCTCTTAGCATTGCAACAAAATCAGCTTTTGTTAATTCTATGGCTCTTGATATTGCCATGGGCGGTTCTACCAATACAGTGCTTCACCTTTTGGCTGTTGCGCGAGAGGCAGGTGTTGACTTTAAGATGAAAGACATCGACGAGTTGTCGCGTCGTGTACCATGTATTTGCAAAGTTGCGCCAAATACGCACGATTATCATATCGAAGAAGTTAACCGTGCTGGTGGTGTTCTTAATATAATGGGAGAACTTGCAAAAGCAGGTCTTTTGGATTTGGAATGTAAACGTGTTGATGGGCTTACCTTGGGCGAAGCTGTTGAAAAATATTCTATTCTTCAGAATCCTTTGCCACAAGAAGTTGAAGATATTTACACCTCAGCTGCCAGTGGTAAAATTGGACTTTTGCAAGTAGGATGTCAGGATAGTCGTTGGGAAACCCTCGACACCGACCGTGAAAATGGATGCATACGCGATATAAATCATGCTTATACTAAAGATGGTGGTATTGCTGTTCTCTTTGGTAACATTGCAAAGGATGGTTGTGTGGTAAAAACTGCAGGTGTTAGCGAAAAGATTTTTAAATTTTCTGGAACTGCTAAGGTTTACGATTCACAGGAACAAGCTGTTAGTGCCATTCTTGGAGATAAGGTTAAAGCTGGGGATGTTGTGGTTATAAAATACGAAGGTCCAAAAGGTGGACCTGGTATGCAAGAAATGCTTTATCCAACTTCTTACTTAAAATCTAAACATCTCGGTGAGAAGTGTGCTTTAATTACAGATGGAAGATTTTCGGGAGGAACGTCAGGTCTTTCGGTTGGTCATGTAAGTCCAGAGGCAGCATCGCATGGTGAGTTTGCTCTTATTGAAGACGGCGATATCATTGAATTTGATATTATAAATCGTAGTGTCAATCTTAAGATTTCTGATGAAGAACTTGAAAATCGGCGTAAAAAAATGGATGCAAACCCTGAAGGTTATAAACCAAATCGTAATCGCAAAGTTTCGCGAGCTCTTCAACTTTATGCTGCACACGCATCGAGTGCAGATAAGGGTGCCGTAAGAGATTTGTAGTGTCTTGTTTAATGCATATTTTTATACAAATTGAGAAAAGAGGATGTAGTTTATACTTCCTCTTTTTTTATATAGATTTTGTTTATTTGTTAAAAATATAATTGAACTTGTGATGTTAAAAATATAATTGATAGTAAACCCATTTACTCAATTTTTTTTATATTTGCACTGCAATATTTAGTTTATGGAAACACAGAAGATTAATTTCGATAGTTACGATAAAAATATAATAATAAAAGGTGCGCGGCTTCATAATCTTAAAAATATTTCGTTAGCAATCCCACGCAACAAGTTTATAGTTATAACTGGATTATCAGGCTCTGGTAAATCAACACTTGCCTTCGACACTTTATACGCAGAAGGTCAACGACGTTATGTAGAAAGTCTTTCGGCTTATGCTCGACAATTTCTTGGTAGAATATCCAAGCCCGAAGTGGATTTTATCAAAGGTATTCCTCCTGCCATAGCCATAGAGCAAAAGGTTATAAACCGTAACTCAAGAAGTACTGTTGGCACATCTACTGAAATTTACGACTATCTAAAACTTCTTTATGCTCGCATTGGAAAAACAATTTCGCCAATAAGCGGCAATGAAGTAAAACGCCATAGTATAGACGATGTTGTTGACAGAATAAATTCTTTTGAAGAAGGAACAAAAGTTGTTTTACTTGCACCAATAATACCACCAGAAAAACGTACTATACAAGAACATCTCGAAGTATTAAATGGTCAAGGTATTTCGAGACTATGGCAAGATACGCCCGAAGGTAACGGAGAAATTATTCAAATATCGGATATATTGGGAAATATAGTTGACATAAATAGTCTTAAAAATCCTATGTTACTTATCGACCGTTTTAAATCGTCAAAAAGAGCTGATGCTATGTCACGTATGGGCGATAGTATTCAAACAGCATTTTACGAAGGTAATGGCGACTGCACTCTTATTATTTACGACAAAGAAAATATTCTTAAAGAAAACTTCTGCATACGTTTTGAAGCTGATGGAATTGTTTTTGAAGAACCATCTCCTTATATGTTTACTTTCAACAACCCAGTGGGTGCTTGTCCAAAATGTGGTGGAATTGGAAAAGTAATTGGTATTGATGAAGATTTGGTTATACCTAACAAAACACTTTCGGTTTACGAAAACGCTGTAAAATGTTGGAATGGAGAAAAAATGCAACTTTGGAAAAATGAGTTTTGTACAAAGGCTGGTAAATATAACTTCCCTATTCACCAACCTTACAATAAACTTACCCAAGAACAAAAAGACTTGCTTTGGCGTGGCAATGGTGTATTGCATGGCATAGACGATTTTTTTAAATTTGTGGAAAGTGAAAGTTACAAAATTCAATATAGAGTAATGTTGGCTCGTTATCGTGGACAAACAAATTGTCCAGAATGTAGAGGTTCACGACTAAAAAAAGAAGCTCAATATGTTAAAGTGGCAGGCAAAAACATTTCTCAACTAACATCTTTACCAATAAATCAATTACTCGATTTTTTCAAAAAAATTGAACTTAACGAAACCGAAAAAAAAATCTCTCAACGTATTTTGCCCGAAATTGTTTCAAGACTCGAATTCCTTTGCGATGTTGGTCTGCCTTACCTAACTTTAAACCGACTATCTTCAACGCTTTCTGGTGGAGAAAGTCAACGCATTAATTTGGCAACTTCGCTTGGTTCAAGTTTAACTGGTTCGCTTTACATTCTTGATGAACCAAGCATTGGACTTCATCCCCGCGATGCAATGCGACTTATAAAAGTTCTAAAACGACTACGAGATCTTGGTAACACGGTTGTTGTGGTGGAACATGATGAAGAAATAATCAGAGCTGCCGACCAAATAATTGATATTGGACCATACGCTGGAATTTTTGGAGGTGAACTTATGTTTCAAGGTACACCAAATCAACTCGAAAATGCTATAAATTCGTTAACAGCAGATTATATTACTGGTAGAAAAAACATTTCTATACCAACACGACGAAAAATATCGAAATCAAATGGTTTTATAATTATAAAAGGTGCACGATACAACAACCTCAAAAATATAACTGTTGAAATTCCACTTCATGCGCTTACTGTGGTTACTGGCGTTAGTGGTAGTGGTAAATCATCGTTGATAAAAGGTATATTATACCCTGCATTAGCACAGCGCATTAACGATATTGGAGAAAAACCAGGAGAGTTTGATGGATTAGAAGGAGATTTATCTATTTTGGATAATGTGGAAATTATCGACCAAAATCCGATTGGAAAATCTACACGTTCAAATCCTGCTACATATATAAAGGTGTATGACGAAATACGTAAACTTTTTGCAGAACAACAATTAGCCAAACAATATGGATATGGAGCGGGACATTTTTCTTTTAATACCGAAGGAGGACGCTGTGAAGAATGTCTTGGAGAAGGCGTTATAAAAGTAGAAATGCAGTTTATGGCCGATGTTTATCTCGTATGCGAAAGTTGTGGTGGTAAAAGGTTTAAAGACGAAACTCTCGAAGTAAAATACCGAGGGAAAAATATCTATGATATTTTAGAAATGTCGGTTGACGAGGCACTTGAATTTTTTAGTGAGGATTTATCAAATTCAATTACCCAAAAAATATCCGAAAAAATATCTGTACTATCGCAAGTAGGATTAGGATACGTAAAACTTGGACAAAGTAGTGGAACTCTTTCTGGCGGCGAAAATCAAAGAATAAAACTTGCATCATTTCTACTTGGCGAACGTGTTGGTAAACATACGCTTTTTATTTTTGACGAACCAACCACCGGGTTACATTTTCATGATATAAAAAAACTACTTGCTGCTATCAACGCACTTATTGATCGTGGCAATTCGGCTGTTGTAATAGAACACGACCCAGATGTAATAAAATCGGCCGATTGGATTATTGATGTTGGACCAGAGGGAGGACAAGATGGTGGAAATATTGTTTTTAGCGGAACACCAGAGCAACTTATTGAATGCAAAAACTCTTACACAGGTAAATTTTTGAAAAGAAAAATAAAATAAATAATTTGTAATTTTTCTAAAATGCAAATATTACAACAAAAAATAATAAAAATATTTTTTTAAAAAGAAAAAGCTACATAAATTTGCAATGCAAAAACCAAAAGGCATGGTCGGTTTTAAGCCGACATTGAATATTGTTTGTTATGTGTTTGGATTTTTGAATTATATTTTGTGGTTTACTAAACAAGGGATGGGTAACCGTCCCTTCGTTTTTTTTATAATCTTGATAAAGGATAAACCTACTTATTTACTTTTTATTTAGAAAAAATCAATTTTATTTAGATTTAGTTATACATATACTTAAATAAAATTTTTAATATGTTTGTTATTTTTTTTATAAAGTTTTGTATAATATAAATTTTGTGTTTATTTTTGACATTGATAATTAACAAAAGAAGTTAGGCTGTGTCTTTCAACGGTCAAATAATTTTGAAAAATTGTGTTATGACCAAAAACGACGATTTTTTTTTGGAACGCTTGGGGATGTCTAAATTTTTTTCCGACAGTGAACTCATCGGAATCTTTGAACAAACGGTAGCTTTAACAGCACGAATTTCAAAGGTATCAGCAGGATGCTCCGCAGTAAAAGATTTTCAAAAAGCCGTAGCAGCTCTACGACAAGCAGAAAACTCGGTTGTTGATGCACAGAATCATACAACAATGGCCGAAGTAATGTTTTGTTTTCAATCGTTGAAACGTTATTTGGATGCAATGACCACCGACCCTGACGAATCATTGGCTTTAATGGCTCAAAAATATTATGTTGTTTTTGAAAATATAGGTGGAATAACTGACAAACAATACGAAAAAAAAATACAGGCTATAGAACACCTTATAAATATATTTTCATCTGCTGATGATAAAGAATTTTTGGCTCTTGGTCTAAATTCAAGGTTTTCTCGTTTGATAAAAACCTATAAAAAACTCGAAACCAATCAAAATCAACCTCAAACAATCGACAATTCTGCAATTATCAACACTTTACGAGAAAATGCTATTATAACATTTAATCGACTTGTAAACCACGTAGAACAGATGACTCGCATTGAAGGCGATGAATTTTATGGCAAAGATTTTATATCATCTTTTAAATCATTTCTACAAATAAAAAAAGATATTGAAAACCAGCGTCGTAGAGTTGGCAATAAAAAAACTATAACAGTGATAAAACCCAAAGACGAATATGATGTAGAGTTTGAAATTGAAACAAATGTCGGTGATTAAAACTCTCATTTTTGGTAAATAGTTGAGTAATATTTGACGCTTAATTTGGTTAGTATATTTTTTTAACATTATC
>ERZ842401.4804-NODE-4804-length-15390-cov-5.325269_pt1 | contig 15390 bp, 2 predicted proteins | sample MGYA00521270_ERZ842401 | MGnify/ENA primary metagenome ERZ842401 (study PRJEB31892, sample SAMEA3878208) | bioreactor metagenome | biome: Moose rumen | place: Sweden | collected 2011-10 | study: EMG produced TPA metagenomics assembly of the PRJEB12797 data set...
ATCCCCAATCCCCAATCCCCAATCCCCAATCCCCAACCCCCAATCCCCAAAGAATTAATAAAATTAACTTAAATATAGTTAATTAAAATTATTCTTTTAATTAATATTTAATTATTTAAAAAATAAATATATGAATTAATTATCCTAAAGCCCATCTTCACTTCTTTCTTGTTCTTCATCATCGCTACTATCCCCAGGAACAGGAGGTTCTTCAACTTTTATACCTAATTCCTTATTAAGTATTTTTTCTCCTTCCAATATTTCATATATTCTATAACTATTACCGACCTTAATATCATTTTTACAAATATCAAAAATTTCGTTTTCAAAAGAGTCTTTGTTTGCAACATCCTTACTCCAAAATTCAGCTCTGCCAATATATAAACATAAATTTGAATCAGATTTAACTTCTACTTCTTGTCTAGAACTAATTAAAAATCTGGAAATTAATCTTCTTAAAGCGGTAGTGAAATTTTTTATGTTAATGATTTTTTTTTCATTGTTTTTATTTTTTTCGAAATAATCAAGAATTGCTTCTTTATCTTTTTCTTCTAAATCAAGTTTAAAATCAGGAGAAATTTGTTTTTTATTTTCTTCCCAGCAATAATTCTCCAAATATTCAAACATTGATATCAGAGTATTTATCCTGAATATTTCGGTTTTAAAAGAATATTGATTTTCTAAAAATATTTTTAGATCTTCATTCAAAATAATAAAAGGTGGAAGGTCTCTAATAATATCATATAAAAATATATTTGGATCATGATTATCAATAATTAATTGCTTCATTATGAGTTGAAGAGAAGAAGAAATATCTTGATAAAATTTACTATTGTTTTTCGATTTCAATAAATCATTTAATGAATTTTTTTCGGCTTCTGTTAATTCTTTTTTTGGATATTTTTCATCGAAATTAATTAAAATTGAACTATTTTTACCTCTAAATTCTTCATATTTATATACTATAAATTTTATCTCATCTTTTTTGAATTTCTTTTTACCTTGTAAAATTAATTTGGCCAATTCATTTTCTATATAATCATAATCATATATATTATCAGAATAATTGCTATAATTAATTTTTCCCTCTTTATTAAATATATTTCTCATCGAACAATTCATTATCAATTCTTCAAGTTTTGCATATGTTTCTTCATTAATACAAATAATATCACTTTCTGTAGCTTCTTGAATTGATATTTCTTTATTAAGTTGAGATATATAACTATTAAGAATACCATCTTCTTTATTTTGCTCAATTATTAAATTAATTATTTTATTTTGCCATTCTATTAAATGCTCGTAAGCAGATGCCAAAAAAATTCCTCCGTCTTGATCACCGACATCTACTAAAAAGTATGTAAGAGTATTATCCATATTCATATCTAAGGGAACACCTAATTTTTTTCCATTCTTTAAAATCATGCATTTATATTGGATAGATTTTGATTTAACTTTATCCCAACTATTAAAAAATGGTTCAATAATTTTTGATTTGAAATCTTCTTCATTTTTTAATTCACTTTGATTATCGATTTTATTATATGAATTAAATATGTCTGGTAATTTATCAATAAATTTGACTCTTTTTGCTTCATCTCTACTGATTTTATAAGAAAAAATGTTTATTAAAATATTTCCTAATTTATTTAAGTTTTCAATATTTTTCAAATTAATTGCATCTTTAGTAATTTCTTGGTCTTTGTTAACAAGTAAATTTATTAAGAAATATTTTTTTTCGTTTTCTTTTTCTGAATTAAATTTGCGAGTAAAATTTTCTAAATTTTGTGGAGAAGACACAAAGTAATATTGAATATCTGGATATTGATTTTGATCATATACTGATGGCTCAAAGCTTGATTTAATTATTTCTTTTAAGCAATAAGGGTTAAGATTGTTTAATTCTTTATTTATCGATTTATATTCATTGACCTTTTCTTCTATAGTTTCTTTTTTTGATATAATATTCATTATATAATCGTTAATATCATTTTCAAAAATATTTAATTTTTCTATAGTGTCTACTGTGTCAAAATTATTTATTTTTTCGATTATATCATCGAAAATTATATTAATAAAAATTTGAACATTTTCTATTCCTTTTTCTCTTAAAGAAATAGCTAATAATTCCCAATTTTTTTTAATAATCCAAAATAAATTATGTTCTTTGATTAAATAAACCTCAATTTCTTCATCAGAAATATTTTTTAATGAATAACTAGAGAGAAGACAAGAATATAAAATGAAGTTTAATAATCTAAAGGTGATTATATCCATATTTCTGACGAACTCCAAATTTTCGAAATTTCTGCTTTCATAATTTTTAATAATCCCTTTTTCAAGAATTGGCATATTTTTATCAACATATTTTTCTTTGAATTCTTGAAGATTCATCATTGGTTCAAATGAATCAAACCAAGACTGATTCTCAGGGCTAAATTCTAACCATTTTAATTTTAAATAATCATAATCAGCTTTATCATAAAATACTCTTATATCTTTCTTTACACTAATATGATTTTTCCCTCCACATATGTGCCCATTAGCACATTCAAAAGTTTCCATTGGAAAAGTACATGGTTCAACTTCATATAAAAATCCGCAATCCTTGCAAATATAGTAACCCATATCTATTCTCAATTTTAATTTTTCTTCTAATACTTTATAAGTTTTAATAAAGTCACTTATTATTTGGAAAGAGCCTGGTATATAATTATTATTAATAAACGCACTTGCCTTTGGCTTTAATAAATTAGAATAAAATTTATTATCATTTTCTTTGATATTAAAAACAAATCTCAAAGAATATAATAAAATTTCAAAATCTGATAGAGATAAATTTTCATTTGGATTAACTTTATTTGAAATTTCGCTTTCAAATAAATTATCGTCTAATAAATATTCATAAAGTATTTTTCTCTGGTTTTCAATGTTAATTTCTTCTTTTGTTTTTCCATAAATTTTCATCATTTTATTATGAATAATTTCTTTATTTTTTCCATATTTAAAAGATAGAATCTTATTCACCAAACAACAATAAAATGCATCTAAATTATTATTTATTAAATCCATATTTATATTTTCATCATCAATATTTTGTAATATACTTTTATAATTTTTATATATTTTTGATGTAATAAAACTTTCATTGAAAACATATCCTTCATTAATTGATTCATCTTTTATTTTCCTACTCATTTCATCTATTATAGGAAATTTTTTTGTTGAAAAATCTTGGCTTATAAATGTGTCAAAATCTTTGAATTTTTTGTAATATAATCTCATTACATAAATATACCTTACAAATGATATTTTTTCATCATTATCATCAAAAAGTGTTTTGTGAACTTCATCCCAATTTATTTTATCGAAATTATCCTTATGTATTTCAACATAGAAAAAGCAATAACTTTTTATAAAAGCAATTGCATATAATTTCAATAAATTATTATCATTATTTTTCTTGTGTTCATATAAATATTTAATCGCTTTTTTTAAATAATTTATAGAAAGCCCTAATAATAATTCATTACAACATTTTGCATTATATTCATTATTATTTTTTTTTAATATCGAATAGAAATAATTTTGACATAATCCTTCGAAAAAATATAATAAAATTTCATTAAATTCCGGTAAATTTATTTTATTGCATATATTCAGAATATTCCTAATATTTTTGAATTTTTCACTTTCTAAATCCATAAAATTCGAAATATAATTGAAATTTGTTTCTTTTTTAGATTTTGAATTTTCTTTTATTGATTCAGGCTCAAAATACTTTAATTTTTCTGCTAAAAACATTTTTGAAAATTTTACTAATGATTCATTATTAAAGAATTTTTCTAATAATTTTATTCTTATATCATCTATATATATATTAGTGTATTCTTGTCTGAAAATAAATGCCATTAAATTTTTATATGTGTCATTTTTTTCAGTAAAATCTTTTTCAAAAATTTCAAATAAAGAATTTACTTTTTCATATAATTTTTCAAATTCATCGCAATAAAAAAGTGTTGTTTGCATAAAAAGATTTTCAATTATTTTATCATAATTATTTTCAAATTGTTCATAATTGTTTCTATATGCTTCTTCTATTTTAATTATATTTCTCAGATTATAAATTTCTTTGCTATATAAACGATTATTTTTATTTATTTTTTGTAAGGAAGTTTCAATAAAAGGAAATATTTTAAAATATTCAGAAAATTTGACTTTATCAGCTTTAATTTGTTGACTATATAATAAAACTGCTCTAATAAAAGATTCTATTATATTAAAAAGACATATATTAACAATCTTTGTATATCTTCTATTTCTATCAGATTGTTCATATTTTATATTTCCATCTTCTAAATATTTATACATTATTTCTTCAAAGTTATCACAATATTTTATAATTTCTAAATAACTATTAAATATTTCAATTAATTCAGTTTTATATCCTTGAGTAAATACGAAAACTGCCACAAATTTATCTATTGATTCTTGAAGATTGATTTCACCATTTTCTTTTTCTAAAGTATTTAAAATAATTTGAGAAAGTAATTTCAAAAAGCTATAAAGTTTTTCGTTAAATTCATAATTAATTATTTCTTTATTTTCTATAAATTTAATTACAAAAATTTTTAAATATTCATTGAGTAATGAGTCCTCAATATTCATATTGAATATTTCTTTAAAATATTCATTTTTCATCATTTCAATTTTTAAATCATTATAAATTACTTGCATTTTTTGTTTATATTCTTTTTCTTTTTTATATATCTTATTTTCATCTGAATATTTTTTATTTCTTAATGAGGCTTCATTTGTATTAAATATTTCTAATCTTCCCTCAAAGTATTTTATTAATGCAGATAAAGTTGTTTTGCTTTTAGGTAATAACAATCCATTATATATATTTATTTCATTAGCATTGATATTCATATTTAGCTTTTTATTTGGATTTATATTTTTTTCGAAATAATTATTAATTAGTTTATTAAAATAATTATTTTTTAAAAGAGATTCAATATCTTTGTTAATAATAAAAGGGCCAAGTATATTATCATTTAAACTATTATAAATAATTTTTAATAAACAAGAGCAAAAACTCCTACTTAATTTAGAACTTATTACTTCAATAAAATCAACATTATTTATATCTAAATTATCTGAAATAAAAACGTCTTTTATATCATTTTTTATTGTTTTTCTCTGCTTTTTTAAATTTGTAATTAATAGATTTTGAATATACTCATTATTTAAGATAAATTCTGTTAATTTTTGAGTGAAATTAAAATTATTTAATTCTTTTGTTTCGAATATAACTTTATAATTCAAATAATTTATTACCATATATATTTTATTTTTAATAAATTTAGGATTATATATATATTCTTGTGCAATTAAGTCATTATTTTTTTGCATTATTTTAAATATATCTATATTTTCTTTTCCATGTAAGTTATCAATAAAAATCTGATAATAATCTTCATCGAAAAATGATATTAACTCATGTATTTCTTCTTTTTTTATATTGAATTTCTTTGGGCGTCTTTGTTTATGTATTAATAAAAATATTAATTTTTTTTGTAATTTCGGATATTTTTTTTCAGTATTATCTATAACAAATTGAATTGAACTAATCTTATCTAAATCCTTTTCAGAAAATTTGAGTATTAATAAATTCTTTTCACCTGAATCATCAAAAGTTTTAAGGATATATTCCAAATTAGATTCAGATTTAATAGATTCAATCATTTCGATTACAATTGTTTCTTTATTAATAATACCGAAATCAGTTTTAATCTCGAGTTTTTCTTTTAAATAATTTTCCTTGAAAATATCTTCAGTTATTTTACTAAAAGTATAAATAACATTTTTTCTATGTTTTATTTTTTTTAAAAAAGATATAATATTTACAACATTAGATTTATTGTATTCATCTAATATTATATCATTATAGTTTCCTTGTTTGATTCCTGAATTAACCATAGAGGCAATAATATCTTGACAAAATGTTGGTACTATTATTTTAAATACTTCTCTAATTAAATATTCTTCATAATTCATTTCTCCGTTCTTAATCAATATTTCATTTTTATCCTTAATATTATTTTTTATTTTATAAATCAATCCTTCTATATTATGCAATCTACAATTAATTAATAAATTGTCTAAATCAATTTTTAAATGAGGATTATTATTGAAAGAAGAAATAAGTTCAATATAATTTGTTATTTTTTTAGCGATATCTTTATCTCTTTCTTCTAAAAGTATATTAAAATTGATTATATGCTTTTCAAATCTATTTAAGAAAGGAGGATCCATTTTAAGATTTTCTATCTGATGATTGTTTACTAAAACAATAACATGAAAATTTTTATTTACTTCTGAGGATATTTTGGCATATTCAAAAGCAATTCTAGCAAATTTTTTTTCACCCATAATAATAAAGTTTTGATTAAATAAGTCATATAATGAAGGATAAATCATATCTAAATCTTTTAATATCAAAATATTATCTGTTTCCATTATATATTTTATTTTATTTAATATTTCTTCACTATAAAGACCAGAATTTATATCATTTGGATATTTACTACCTAATAATTCTAAAAACCTTTTATTTTTTGAATTCAATAAATATTTGACAATATCTCTACTATCATTTCCTTCAGAGATGAGCATTAAATATCTTGTATTTAAACCAGAAATATTCATATTAATCATATCCAAAACTGATAGTGGTTTTTCCAATTCTGCACGAATTTCATAATTTGGTTTAAATAAATTTTTGAATAACTCCTTAATTTTTTTGTTTGAATCTTCAAGCCCACTAAAATTTCTATCTAAAGCATGAAGGCCAGCTTCAGTTAATATTTTTTTTCGATCATTATTTAATTCTTCTTTTCTTTTAATTAATTCCATCATAGTTGCCTTAATCAAATTATAAAAATCACGATTACCATGAAAATCTTTATTTTCTCTTAAACTTCCTTGAATAAATTTCATGTATTCAAAATAAGTTTTTGCCAAAGATTGGAAAAGTACATTATTTCTATTTGCTATATCTTTATCTAAAGCTTCAGCAATTGCAGTTGCAGTTTCATCTAAATCAATATCATCATAATCAGTTATAGATAAATTTAAAGCCCTGTTTATTTTTGCGGCATCTAATTTCCAGTTTGATATACCTAAAAATGGAACCGATTCATCAGTATCTTTTTCCAATAAATAATGTATTATTTTCAATGGATTGTTTGAAGATCTTTCAGCAAGGCCCATTTCATCAAAGAAAACTAGAGTTATAATTTTGCTTTTATTAATTTCACTATTTAATTTTGCTTTAAGAGCTTTATCAAACACCTGTTTAATTCCTTCAGAAGTACTGGTACCTGAACCTTGATAATAATATCTATATAATTTACCTTTTTCTTTGAATCTATCATGTTCTGAATACTCCCCTTTTAAAGTGTTATATAATATTTGAAAGCTTAGAGATTTCCCAGTACCGGGTTTACCTATAATAATTAAAGGCACTGAATTATCAATACAAATAAAGCAAGTAAATAAATTTTCTCTCAAAGCTCTATTTAATGCAATTCCTCTATCTCTTTCCATATCTTCAGTTATTAATCTTATTTCTAATTCAGGAATTTTACAAAAATCATCGAATATATTTTTTAATTCTTTAGATAATTGATCTCTGAATTTTTTATCATTTAACCTCAAATAATAGCATAAATACAATGTCATATTTAAGCTATTTTTTAAAGATTCATAATTATTTTTATTAAAATATTTTATGAAATATTCAAAAAAGATTCCAAATCTTCTTATTTCTCTTAGACTTACAGAAGACCTATCATATTTTTTTCTAATAAAATCATGACATATAACGATACTTTCAATAATTTCTTTTTGAATTAATTTTATATCTTCTTCATCTATTTTATCAAAATCTTCAATAATGTTTTTCTTTTTAAATCTGGATAAAATATCTATTATAGTATTGGTAATATATTTTTTTTCATCTTCAGGTTTTAATGAGCCAAAATCAAAAACAAAATTAAGTAATGAATGAGGTAAAGGATTTACAGTATACACTAAATTATTTAATTTATTTTTCTCTTTTGTATTATAATAAACCAAGCCACTCATTTTCATATTTTTAGTTAAAATTCTATAAGGATTACAAGCACCTAGAAAAACGAAGTTTTCATTAATTTTTTTACCCAAATATGTATGATTGCACATTATTTCAGTAATTAAACCTAATGAGTTACATGTATTTATTTCATCAAAAAATATCCATACTTTCTCTTTGTTGTTTTCTTGTGATTGATATTCTTTTTCGGCACCTTCAATAAATTCAACTATATTCTGGTCTGTTGTTCCAGCATGTATTTGCAATTTTCTCCAATTAGGCTTACCTTTTCCATATAATGTAGCTAACATTTCTAATAATTTTGTTTTCCCAACTCCAGTTTCACCCATTAAAATAACGGGAATTTTAGCTTCAATATTCAATAGAATTGCGACCATTTTAATGAAGTTATCTGAAACAAAAATATAATTTCCTAGTTTTTCGCAAATATTTTTTAAATCATCTATAGATAAAGTATCTAGGCAAAATATAATTTTAATTTGCTCCAAAAATTCTTCATGCTTTAAATTTTTGTAATCCTTTAAATCATATAAAATATCTGTTTTTCTATAATTCGCTACTTTAACCAAATCTTCAAATTCAATACGATTTAGTTCTTGATTACCTAGGTTCCATAAGAGATGCAAATCTTTGTAATTCTTTTCATTTTTATCATTATTTGAAATTATACTTAAAGAAGAACCATCTTTATTAAAAAATACTAAACTAGGCTTAATTTTTTCAAATGAAAAAATTTCTTGCTTATTGGATTCATCTGCTAATTTTATTAGCTCTTCTTCTTTTGCTTGATTTTCATTAATTTTTCCAAACATAACTCTACTCTCTTCTTGTATTAATAAAATTGAATCATAAGGAGATCTAGTAAATACTTTTGTTAATTCAATAAAATTATAGATTATTGTTTTTCTAATTTTAATAAGGAAAATACCTGCTTCAGAATTTTGTTCATAATTTATATAATAATTATTAGTGAATTTTTTAAATTCAATCGCTAATATTTTAATAAAATTCATTTTTTGATAATAATTTTGATTTTCAACTGTGAAATATTTATTAATTATTTTTTCACATTCTTCTGCCGTTTTTGTTATGGGCGCTTCCAGATCAATATTTCTAATTTCAATTTGATTTTTATCAAATAAATCCAAAATCTCTGCAACTATAGAAATATCTGATTCCTTTATATATTTAGCTCCTTCTTCTAGTCTTAAAGGCCTTAATTGTTTTATATTTATATTATTAAAAGAATTTAATAATCTATATTTTTCTTTGAAATTATAAAATCCTTTTGGCAATTCTATCATAATATTAATATCATATCCTAAATAATAGACATTCATTTTAGAATCCAGATATTTCAAAATTATCAGCTTAAATAAAATTTCAATCATTATATTATCATTATCAGTTTCAGATAAATCTAAATGTAAATAATTTTCTTTTCCTTTTTTTAAATCTATATTTAAATTTAACAAATTTTTGATTATATAATCTCTTGTTAAAGTACCTCCTATTGGTAAATAAAAGTAATTTCCTTTATTTTCTTTTACTTTATTTTTTATTTCAGTTGTTTTACCATAGCCAGAAAAATCTGCGGAATATACTTCTATTTTTTCAAAATTTTTATATTTTTTTTCTGATGCTTGTAAATAAGATATATCTAAATTATTTTTTTCTGGTATCAATTTTTCTAAAAATCTTGATAATCCAGATTCTATTTTTTCATACAAAAATAAAACATATGAATTAATTTTTCTATTCTTTTTTTCTTTATATAAAGTCTTTGATATTTTAATTAAACTTTTTATAATAGATAATTCCATACATTCAATATTTGATATAACAAATAAAATAGGCTTATCGCAAAATATAGCCCTATATAAGAAAGATTGTATATTTTCAATAGTAGTATCCTCATTACAAACTAGAAGAGTGTTAATTATCGGAACATTATTGGTAATATTTAAATAAATATTTAATATTAAATTAATGATATCTTCATTATCTCCAGTTTTCACTCTTCTATATAACCCAGGTGTTAATTTTGTATCTTCTGATACTTTATTCTGTTCATATAGTTGGTCAATATTTATATCATTATATTTAAACAATAATTCTAAATATTGATTGATATTTTCAAGTTCATTAATATCATTATTATATTCATAATCAATTTCTAAATTATTAACCTTATTTAAAGTGACAGAATTAATTAAATAAAAAATATTTTTAACTTCTTTATTTTTTGTCTGGTTAAATAATTGAATAAATTGTTGTCCATAAAATAATCGTAATAAAGGAAATTTTTCATAAGCTTCTTCTAATAAATTTATAAAATTATCATTCTTTTTTTTATATCCTTTCATAATATCTTCTAATATTTTATTATCTTCATCTACCACAAGTGAATTTTTTATATTTAACTTCAAATCAACAATATGAGGATATCCTGTATGAAGCAAACTATTTAAATAAGAAATTAATTGTTTTATATTATTTATTAAAATTAAATATTCATCAGAAGTCTTTTTTTTATCAGCATTTTCTTCTTCATTTTCATTATTTAAATTTTTAGAGTTATTAAAAGAAAGCAATATTTTATTTCTTAATTCCTCCAATTCTTGAATCTTTATTGTTTTTTCAGTTTCTTCATCATCAATAATTTGCTTATATTTTATTTGAAAAGAAATTTCATTAGTAATATCATCTTTAAATATTTCAATGATTGATTCTTCTAGTATCATCTTTATTATTTTATGAGTCATTATTGGATTTTGAACATATGATTGATATACTCTTTTTATTTCACCATAAATTTTTTGGTAACTTTCTATTCTATCACAAATTTCTTGATTATTATTCATTTCTTTTCCGAAAAAGTCAATTAGTATTTTATCATTAGTAATATCTTGATTGTTAAATATTTTCACAAAAAATTCATAAACATAAATTAAATTATCTATATGAGAAGTTTGTAACTCTGATGCATTTTCGATAACAAATTCATTTAAATTTCTTATTTCAAAATTTAAATTCATTAATGTTTTAAGAAATAATATTGCATCTTTTTTTATCGATTTATAAAATTTCATTACCAAGGTTTCATTATTTATATCAAAGCCTTTTTCTATAAGTTTATTAATTGTTTCTGTTATTTCTTCCTTATTAACATCTTCCACTGCCAATTTTGAGTGTAAATTTTTAATTTCTTCATAATAATCACTTTGTTCAATATTTTTTATTTCCTTAAATGTTTCTATGAAGCATTTGATTCCATTCAATAATTTGAAAGTTTTATCTTTTTTGGAATAATTAATTAAATCATTTAATAATTCATTTTTAATATAATCTTCTTTATTTAAATACTCAAATTCTTTCAAGGTGAAATTTATTTCATCTTGTAAATTGTTTTCATATTTATTGATAACTTTTAAAATTTCAAGAATATGAGATAGTTCAAAAAATTTAAAATTGTTTTCATTCAAAGTTATAATATTTGCTAAAACTTCCTGATAATTTTTAATAGATTCATTAAATCTTTCATCTTCTGATTTTTTATCCTTGTTTTTTTCATATATTGCCATAAAAAATTTTGAATTTCTATATTTTAATTTTTTGCTTTCTTCCAAAGCTTCATAAAAGTCAAAATTTTTTTCTTCCTTAAAGAAATTTTCTTCTGCTAATATAAATGATATATTTGCATTATTCAACTCCTTTAATTTATTTTTTATTAAAATTATTTGGGCTTTTTTTGACTCTTTATAAAATTGATTATAGTAATCATTGATTAATTCTAATTTTTGTAATTTCTTTTTGCATTCTTCAAGACCATCTTTTAAATCTTTAAAAATAATTTCTGCCTCATCTTTATTTGTTAACACCTTTATTTTATCTAAAAAAATATTATCATCGAATATTAAATTATTAATTTTTTCATATTGCACATTTTTATTTTTTAAGTCTTCTATTATTTTTGATTGAGTCGTGGTTGATTCAACTATATAATTACAATCTTTTAATTTTTCTTCCAACTCTTTGGTATAATTTTGCAAAAATAATGAAAAAAATTCGAAATTGGATGTTTCTTCCTTTGTATAAAAATCTTTTTCTTTTAAAATTTTTTCGTCAATATTTTTAACAAAATATATACAAAAATCATCATCAGGAGAATCTTTTAAAAGTGTAATCAACATTTTTTCATCAACAAGGCCAATTGTATTTTGTTCAATAAAAAAAGATATTATATAACATTTTAATTTATTAATAATTTTTTTCATATTTTCTTTTTTGATAAAATAAAGATAATATTTTGATGTAAATTGATTAAATTCGTTAAGAGCCTTTGCTACTTCTGCTAAATTACCATATGCATTATCAAAATAATTGGAAGAAATCCATTTATCAATCAGTGGATATGAAATGTTGCAATTAGTTTTATCAACCAATTTTAATAATTTAAACATTTTTTGATTTATCAATTGAAGTAAACGTTCATTTATTTTTTCACTTGGAAATATTTCATAAATTCTCTCCATCTCATTAACTTCCTCTATTTGTTTCAAAAATTCATGATAAAACAAATCTTTCTTATCTAGAGGGGAAAAATCATATAAACTATATAATTTATTTTCTTTTAATAATTTAATGTTTTCTTTATAACCTTCATATTTACTTGTTATTTTGATATAACTAAATATTTTAGGATCTCTATTTGGATGATACTTTTCTTCGTCAGAATAAAAATAATCTTGATTTTTGATAAAATTGATAATTTCTTTAGTTGTCATTCGATTATTTTTTATAAGATCCATTCCAATAAGATGAATATTATTTTTAAATTTATATAAAATATCTTTAGGAATTTTCTCCTTTGTATCTAAATCTACAAAATTTTTTAATAATAAGTAATCATCTAAGCTTTCTTTATTTTTATAAATATCAACCATATTTTCAAACACATCTTCTATTTTTAATAAATAATAATCTTTATTTAATGAAGCTAACGACATATTGATATTATTATAAACATCAATAATTAATTGAATATTATCTTCTACATCAGGTTTATTCCATTTAAATCCATTAAAAGATTTACTGACTATTTCTTTATCAATTATTTTTAATATTTGTTCGAGATTATCTATTATAGTATATAAACTATTGTTGATTCCTTTTTCCATATTTATTATTTGCTCTACAATATATATATTTTTTGCAAATTTAAATAATATACTTTTGAATTTAATTTTCTTGTTTTGTTCTATTTTTGAACTTACATAAATAGTTTTTATTTGTTTTGGTGGAATAAAAAATAAATTGAAGAAAATTGTACAGTACTCTTCTTGACTTATGTATTCTAATAATTCATCGAAATCATATATCGAATATATTTTCAAAAAAAGAGTAATAATTTCAATTTGAACATTTGGATTAAAATTATCTATTATATCTTTTTTAGATAAATAAAAATTTTTATCTAATTTTTTTGTATTTTCGTTTATTTTTATGTTATCTAATTTCATTGGAATAATTCTAAATTTTCTACAATAATAGATAAATTTCATAATATTATTTGCAGATAATTCTATATTTTTATTAATTGAAATTTTATTATTTAATGCTTTTATCAAATCTGTTTTAATTGTATTTTTTATTTTTATTTTTTCATTAAAAAAATAATCTAAGTATACATTAAAATAAGCATCAACATTAATTTTAAAAAAATATTTATCACCATCAAAAATAAAAATATTATAATTTTCTTCATTTATTCCAATTGAATCAAATACTAAATTTTCCTTTTTTTTTGGCTTGAATCTTTATCTCTTACATTAATTGAAATTTTATTTATAGGATAATATGATACAACCTGAAAAAGATATAATAATATTTGTTCCTTATTTGACTCGTAGGTTGATATATTTATTAGATATAAATCATAATTGATATATGAACGAAATATAATATTTCCATTTTTTTGAAAAGCTCCAAATTCCATTCCTGAGAAAGAATTTTCCTTTATAGATAAAATAAAAAAGACATTATAATCATAATTCTCTTGGAAAGGAACTTTTTCTTTTTTTGAATAGAATATATTAACTACTTCTTCAATATAATTTTTAATTTTTCTCTTTTTATTAATATCTTTTGAATCTTTGTTAATTATTATTTTATTGGTTTCATAGTCTTCATTTCCTATTTTATCTTCTTTATAAATAATGCTATTATCTGTATTTATTTCTTTTTTCTTATTTTTTTCTTCTTTTATAAAATTTTCTAATATTTCTTTTTCTTCTTTTTTAATATCTTTGAATAAATCTAAATTCAATTCATTAATATTTTGATTATCTAAATCAAAAGAAAATTTATCTTTTAGAAATTTAGAAATATCTTCTTTGCTGCTTTCTTTTGAAATAGTAATTGTTTCTTGTTTAAACATATCATCTCTTTTTTTTATAAACTTTATAAGTGTATCATAATCTTCTTGTTTAATAAATTCGTCTTTTAAATATGAATTTAAATCATTCTCTGATAAAGCCTCAGGATCAAATAGATTTTGAGAAATTCCTGCATCTAATCCAAGGTTTTCTATAGATTCTTTAGATATTTTTAATTCATTTAATAAAAAATTTAAAGCTTCTTCATCATTACTATCTCTTGTTATAGTAATTTTTATTTCTTTTTGATTTTTTTCTTTTATGGAATTAAAATGATTAATATATCTGGATAATCGAATCCTTTGGCCAAAATTCAATTTTAGTTTTTTCATATCCTCTTCTTTAAGCTCTTTTAGTTCATTTTCACTTTTTATTCCTTCAAGTTCTCCTTTAAAACCTATGTATTTCTCTAAAAAAGATTTTATCTCAGCTTCATTCGCGATTTGTATATTATCATTAATGTCTTTAGGCTTAAGATTTTCTTTATGTTTATTTAAATATTGTTTAATATTTTTTGCTGTCATAGGTCTAAATTTAAAATCTGTTTGCAATATCTGAACATCTAACTCTAATAAGACATCACCTGAAATTGATTCATTTATTAATTTGCTTTTTTCTTTGTCTTTTAATTTGAATTTTTCTGTTAAAGCTTTAGCTACTTCTTCAATTGAAGAATCAGAAGTAATTGAAATATCTTCCATTTATTTTATATAATTTATTACAAAAATATTAATTAAATTAAATAATAATTAATTTTATATTTTTATTTAATTTCATTAAAAATATTGCAAAATG